>OMGY01001628.1_pt1 | contig 19262 bp, 18 predicted proteins | sample 1674461 | NCBI WGS metagenome assembly OMGY01 (sample SAMN05578579, study PRJEB25193) | human gut metagenome | biome: Human Microbiome; feature: human-associated habitat; material: feces | host: Homo sapiens | place: USA:Birmingham
CCAAGTCTCCAACCTGTCATGGCATAAGCCTTTGAAAACCCATTAATCACAAGAGTCCTATCCTTTATTTCTGGGAAACTAGCAATAGATACATGCTCCTTATTATAAGTAAGTTCTGCATATATTTCATCTGATATTATTATTACATCTTTTTTCTTTAAAACTTCAACGATAGGTGCTAATTCTTCCCTAGTCATTATTGCCCCTGTAGGATTATTAGGAAAAGGTATGATAACTACCTTGGTGTTTTCTGTAATGGCTTCTTCCAGTTCATCAGCTGTAAGCTTAAAATCATTTTCTGCCTTTAACTCTAATACATTTGCTTTAGCACCTGTAAAAGTAGTACATCCCTTATATGCCACAAAACTTGGCTCTGGAATAAGAACTTCATCACCTGGACCAACCAATGCCCTTAAAGCAATATCTATTCCTTCACTTCCTCCTACTGTAACAAGTATTTCATCTGATGGATTATATGATAAATCAAATCTTCTTTTTAAATATTTAGCTATTTCTTCCCTCAGCTCAATAAATCCTGCATTAGAGGAGTAGTGAGTATCTCCTTGCTCCAACGAGTATATACCCGCTTCTCTTATATTCCATGGTGTAACAAAATCTGGCTCTCCAACACCTAATGAAATAACATCTTCCATTTCATTTACTATATCAAAAAATTTTCTTATTCCTGAAGGAGGCATGTCCTTTACTTCTTTTCTAATCATATTTTCTAGTATCATATAAATATAGCCTCCCTATTATCACTATTCTTCTTTTCCTTAAATATTGTTCCATGATCCTTGTACTTCTTTAATACAAAGTGTGTTGCTGTTCCTCCTACATTATCAAGTACTGCTAGCTTTTGTGCTACAAAAGTAGCTACTTCTTTCATAGTTTTCCCTTCCACTATAACAGTTAAATCAAAACCACCAGAAGACATTAGATAACATGCTTTTACCTGATCATACCTATATATTCTCTCTGCAACTTTATCAAATCCTTCTCCCCTTTGAGGAGTAACCCTCACCTGTATTAATGCTGTAACAACTTCTTTCCCTGTATTTTCCCAATTTATCAGCGTTGTATATCCTGCAATAATACTTTTCTCTTCGTAATCACGTATAGCCTCTCTTACCTCTTCAACAGTTTTTCCAGCCATAACTGCAATTTGCTCATCGGTATACCTAAAATTTTTCTCCAATATCTCTAAAATTTCTTCCATTTTCATACCTCCAAATTAATTAATATCTTTTCTATACAATAAAAAAAGCCTCCTCCCCTAAAAAGGGACGAAGCTGTAATTCCGCGGTACCACCCTCATAAACAAAATAAAATTGTTCACTCAGTAGAAATAATAATTATTTCCTCCTTTATAACGTAAAGGTAACGTCTAAACCTACATTAAGCTCTAGTCTTAGTTCTCAGTTAAGCAATTCAGAGGCTGCTTCTAAAAAGAATCATTACTAAGTCCCACCATCCCTTAGCTCTCTAAAAAACAATATCTTTAAATACTCTTCCTCATCACTATCTTTCTTATATTTTTATCTATATATTAATTATCTAATACAACCAAATTTTAGTCAATAATATTTTATTTATTTAAATTAATAAAAATAATTTTCTCTGCTAATCTATATATATAATATCCTGCTATAGCACCTATTATATTAAAAATAATGTTATCAATATCAAAATGTCGTCCAGTACAATATTTCATTACTTCTATAAATAAGGAAAATGTAATACTTATTAAAGTAATACTTTTCACAATTCCTTTTCTCCTCCTTATAATTAATGGATATAAAATCCCAAGAGGAATGAAGAATACTACATTTAAAAGTATTTCAGTTACTATATCACTTACTCCACCACCATCTCCGCCTAAGATAGTTAGGAAAGGAAGCATACTTGGCGTAATACTTACTGCCTTAAAATCGCTTATATTTATAGGGAGAATTTGAAAAAGCACCAGCACTGATAGTATGTAGACAACGAAAACAAATTCAAAAATATAATCTCTTAAGCTTAATTTTCGTTTTCCCCTATAAATTTTGTATAATAAGCAAAACATTAAATATACAGGTATGGATATCTCAAAGATATATCTAATATTCTCCACTATTACTTCACCTACTCTCAAATAAGTATTTATTTTTACCATTAAATTCCTTATATATTTATATTATATGGCTATTTATTACTATTCTCCATATAATGATAAATAATATTTAAATTTTATTTAAATCATATGATTTTTGTATGGATACATTTGCCAAAAAACTTTTCTCTTTTATAATTATTGCTATATTTTACATTTTTTATTAAAAGGAGAATTATTATGAGTAGATATGAATTAAATAAAAATTTAGCCCAAATGTTAAAAGGTGGAGTAATTATGGATGTTACAACTCCAGAAGAAGCTATTATTGCTGAAAAAGCAGGAGCATGTGCAGTGATGGCTCTAGAAAGAGTTCCTTCTGATATTAGAAAAGAAGGTGGTGTTGCTAGAATGTCTGATCCTAAAATGATTAAAGAAATTCAAGCAGCTGTTTCTATTCCTGTTATGGCAAAGGTTAGAATAGGACATTTCGTTGAAGCGCAAATATTAGAAGCTTTAGGCATAGATTATATTGACGAAAGTGAAGTGCTTACTCCTGCCGATAATAGCTTCCATATAAATAAACACGATTTTAAAGCACCTTTTGTTTGTGGAGCAAGAAACTTAGGTGAAGCACTTAGGAGAATTGGTGAAGGTGCTTCAATGATTAGAACTAAAGGTGAAGCTGGTACTGGCGATATTGTTCAAGCAGTAACACATATGAGAACTATGATGGATGATATAAGACGAGTTAAGAATTCCCCTAAAGAAGAGCTTATGACTTTAGCTAAAGAATTTAATGCTCCTTATGATTTAATAGAATATGTTTGGGAAAATGGAAAACTTCCTGTGGTTAATTTTGCTGCTGGTGGTATTGCAACTCCTGCTGATGCTGCTTTAATGATGCAATTAGGCAGTGAAGGCGTTTTTGTTGGTTCTGGAATATTTAAATCTGGCGATCCTGAAAAAAGAGCTAGAGCTATAGTTCTTGCTACAACTTATTATAATGATCCTATTAAATTAGCAGAAGTATCTGAAGACTTAGGCAAGGCAATAAGCGGCATTAATTATAGTGAAATAACTACTAAATATGAAGAAAGAGGCTGGTAAAATGAAAATAGGTGTCCTAGCCCTTCAAGGTGGCTTCCAAGAACATATACATCATATAAATGAATTAGGATATGATGGAGTACTGGTAAAAACTGTTGAAGATCTAAATTAGATGAAGTTGACAGCAATCCATTAGATTTAGTTTTTATTAGAGCTCCTTATGTATCTGAAGTTAACAATTCAGTAGTTGTACTTGCAAAAGTAAATAATAATATTGTAGCTGTAAGAGAAAATAATATGTTGGCTACCTCCTTTCATCCTGAACTAACTTCTAACACAAGCTTTCATAAATATTTTTTAAAAGCTATAGCTGGTTTATAAAATTAAATGCTCACAGAATTAATATAAATACTGTGGGCATTTAACTTTATAAAACATGATACTTTCTTTCATTTATTTTTTTCTAATTCCTTTTCCTCATCTACTAGTCTTATAAATCTAGCTCTTTCACTATGTTCACCTACTTTTTTAAAATAATACATTTCACCATCAACTTCTACCATGGGCATATTTTTTTCATCAACACCACTTAATTTGACCATTTTACCAATTTTCTTTAAATATTGTATTGTCCTTATTAGTAAGTCAGTAACATCTCCTATCATTTTTTCTCCTAAGAATACTTCGAAACAATTTTCATTATAACTATTTATTTCTTCCACATTCACACCTCCTAATATACATATATATTATTAATATTAAAAACATTCCTATTTTTTCTATTGTTTATGATTTTCTTTATAGTATTACTAAAATGATGTATTTAATTTAATAATGAAGTATTTGGAATCGATTTTTCTTTATTAAGCAAAAAAGAAGCAGAATCAATAAATTCCGCTTCTTAAAATCTTATTTTTTAAATTTCATTATTACTTTGAATAAATCGCCATCAATTTCAATTCTAAAGGTTCCACCTTGTACTTCCACAAAGCTCTTTGCAATGGCAAGACCTAATCCTGATCCTTCAGTATTTCTTGACTCATCACCACGAACAAATCTTTCTACTATTTCATTTGGGTCAAATTTAATTTCTTCCGCTGCCATGTTCTTCATTATGACTTCAACACTATCTTCATGTTCTATGATATCTAAATATACTCTACTATTAGGCATAGCATATTTTGTTGCATTTATAATAATATTTTCAAAAGTTCTAAAAGTACGTTGGCTATCTAATTGAAGCAGTATCTTTTCTTCTGGAAAATTACTCTTTATTATTAAAGAAGACTCTTTAATCTTATCATCAAGTTCAAACAATGTCTGTTTCATTAAAGAAACAATATCCACATCTTCAAAATTTAATGTTATATTTCCGCTACTGGCTTTACTCATTTCAAATAAATCTTCAATTAGTTCTTGAAGTCTTTGTGATTTTCTATCTACAACCTCTAAATATTCTATTCGTTTTTCTTCACTTAAATTTTTATCCTTTAATAAATCAATATATGTTATTATAGCTGTAAGTGGCGTCTTAAGATCATGAGACACATTTGAAATTAAATCTGTTTTCATTCTTTGACTTTTAACTTCTTCTTGTACAGCTTTCTTAAATCCACATTGAATCTTTTCTAAATTATCTTTAAATGGATTAAATATTCCTAAGTCTTCTTCTATCTTTACATCAAGATTCCCTTCTGCTATTTCATTAGTAGCTTCTGTTAATCTCTTATATTTCCCACTAATATCATTTACATATTTTCTAATTAAAATAAATAACATTACCGAATATATGATTATAAAGGGAATTCCAAAGAACCAAATAAAAGATAAAACTAACAATATTCCTGCATTTATTAACACAAGCTTTAGAATATACTTATTATTATTTTCATTTAAATTTATTTCTGTTATATAGTTTACTGTCTTTTTAATATATCTATATAACCAAACTATTATTCCACCAATTATGCTTCTTGTCTTAAAATATTCCTTAAAGCCAATTTTAAATATTGATTTTATTACTGTCATTCCAAAGAAAGCTATGGCAAAAATTCCAAACCATACAGCTATATTAAATGTACTTACCATGCCCTCAGATACTATCTGATTCTTTATTATAGGTAACTCCTTTAAATACGATACCCTTATCATACTTTCAGCTGCTGCAATCCATAATGCTATATCACAACTTATAATAATGAACCAAATTTCAAATGGTATTTTTATAACACTAAAATCTTTAACCTTCTTATATGGGAATATTAAAGCTATTAATAATATTATGGCTATAATACTTGCACTAATTAAAGTTCCATAACTTTCATATCCATAATATGAAGCATTGTCTATATTCCATGAAAGATGATCTGAATAAACTAGTTCAGTTGGCACAGCAAATACATAAGTCATATTTTTGATAGGCCCAATAATATTATTTACTTGCCCATTAACATTATCTTTATAATTATATATATATGAAGATAAGCTATCTTCACTTGCTCCCTTTACATTGCTTAAAGACACATCACCATTTTCATCAAAATCAATTACTGCAACAAATCTATATTTATCTATATCAAATGAAGATAAATCTATTTTTCTATCATCTGTAACTTTAATCTCATCTTTAATATTAGTTTTAACTTCTCCATTTTCTTTACTTAAAGCAAAATAATTAAGATTCTTATAATTACTTTTTAAATTTGAATCCCATCTGTCAAAAGATTTATTAAAATCAATATACACATCTTCTACATTTGAAATTCCTGATTCACCTAGTAAATACTTCAAATTACTTTCATTAATAAATATATCCTTTGGCTCAATACTTTCTTCTGTGCTTTGCTGTTCAATATTATAATCTAATACATAGCTTAATTCTGTTAAAGCAGTAGCAAAATCATATTCATCAAAAAAATTTCCCTGAGTATTTTTTGCTAATTTACTTATAAAAGGATATGTTTTAAACATTCCTACAGAAGCTATAAATAGTATTAATATAATTATCAAGCTTGTTAAAATCTTATTATCTTTTTTTTCATTGCTTTTCAAGTTTATATCCAACTCCCCACACCACCTTTAAATATTTTGGTTTTTTCGGATTAATTTCTATTTTTTCTCTTATATTTCTCACATGAACCATTATTGTATCTGTATTAATGGCCTGTTCATTCCATACTCTTTCATATATTTCCTCAGCTGAAAAAACCCTACCTGGATTTCTTATAAGTAATTCAAGAATTTTAAACTCACTAGGTGTCATCCTTATACTTTTACCATCAAGAATTACTTCCTTAGTATCAGTATTAAGTTCTAAACCACCAACTTCAAATACATTTGTATTTTCCTCTTCATGCTTTACCATATTTAAAAATCTTGAGTATCTTCTTAAATGTGAATTTACCCTTGCTAAAAGCTCTAATGGTCTAAATGGCTTAGTAACATAATCATCTGCTCCTATATTAAGGCCCATTATTTTATCAACTTCTTCTGATTTTGCTGATAACATTATCACTGGAAAATCATATTTTTCTCTAAGCTTCATGACAAAAGTTATGCCATCCATCTTTGGCATCATTACATCCACTATTGCTAAATGTATTTCTTCCTTGCTTAAAACCTCTAACCCTTCTATGCCATTACCTGCCATAAATGTCTTATATCCTTGATTATTTAAGTAAGCTTCTATTGCTCTAGCTATATCAACTTCATCTTCAACTATTAAAATATTATATGGATTCATAAAACTCCCTCTTTCATTAAAACATTATTAACTACCTCTATTATAATATAACATTTTATCCCTCCTAACCCATATATTTAAATACACATTTCCCAGTAAATATCCTGCAGAAATAAATATACTATTATAAATAGCTATAGCTATAAATGAATACACCGTGAATTTTGTAAGATTTAGAATAATGTTCCGTATTGTGCTAAGTATTGAAGTATAGTATTAGCTTCCATTGGTTTACTTTCCTTTTCTTAGTATGGTTATATAATAAATGATAAAACTTAAGAAAAAAGATTGGTATTTCTAAAGAAATTCTAAATATTAAGACTTGGAAATATCCGTAGACTATAAATTTCGTTAAGAATTTTTATCCTTTGCCTGATATATCTTTCTAAAAGTTCGAAACTCACTACGTTCAAACAGTCTCACTTTCTTAACGAAATATATATCATTCAAAGAATAAAATTCTAAAACTCATTTCTAATGTCTACTCCTATATCCAAGTCTTTTATATACTAGAGGTAATAATTCCTCATGGCTTCGGAATTATGAAAGATATGCTCAATATAACTTAACTAAATATTTTAAAATTGCTTGCTGAAACAATAAAATATTCTTAACGTTATGTGCATATCACTAATAATGAAATACTAAAACTTATTTCGGAATTATAAAAAGCTGTAAGTGAATCTTTTGTTTTTCACTTACAGCTTTTTTATATTTCTTCTATTTTACATTTATGTTCTTTAGTTTTGGAATCGTAGCAAATAGCTACTGCTAGAATTTTTTTATCTTTATTTTCTTTTCTAAACTTTTCTGCATATTCTTTTTCTTTGATTTGTTCTATGGCTACTTCTGGTATTTCATCTTTCTTCAGTTCAACTATGAAAGGAAGATCATTTTTTCTTCTAGGATGGAAGGTAAAATCAGCATAACCTTTTCCACTTTTTTCTTCACGTTCTACTCTATAAGTGTCTCTTGCTGAAAGATATGCTAAAGTAATGACATAAGATAAACTATTTTCATCATTATACTGTAAAATTGGTATTTCTGAATTATGAATATCATGAAGTATTTTTTCAACAACTTCTGTTTTACCTTCATATAGTTGATTTTAGCATTTTTTTTGAGTTTTCTATTATTTCTGAAACATAACCAAATGATTTATCTTTTAAGGCCTTTTCAAATTCCTTCATAAGCTCTTTATTGGGAATTTTTATATAACCGTCATTATACGATAGAAAACCAAGAACTATCATGGCAGAATATATCTCTTCCTTGGTATGAGGAGTTCTTTGCCCTGCTCTAAATTCTTCATCTATTAAAAAATCATTTTCTTATTCTTTTCACAAAGCTTCTTAACTTCTTCTTCTGTAAATCCAAAAAACTCACTAAAGCTTCTATCTTTTAAAAATGTATATTCATCAAACATATTAAGGGCACTACCACTAGAATATTTCTTAATAGGTAACACACATGTCATATATGCTAAAGCTACATATGATCTATCTTTTAATAAATTTCTTAAAAACTCTAAAAAGTCATTTTGATGTTCTTCAAAAAGATTATTATTAAATATATAATCCCATTCATCAAAGATAAAGATAAATTTTTCTTGTGATTTTTCTAATATTCTTTTAAGACTATCTGAGTAATATTCCTTTTATGCTTATTGTTATTTTATTTGTATTACTTTATCAAAAACAGTTTCCTTACCTATTTCTTCATATGTTGCTCCATTTCCATTTTTATTTTCCCATCTTTCTTTCTCTCCTAAAATTGGTTTTTCAACTACAACTCTAATAGAAGTCGATTCTGAATTAGGTGATTCAAAATATAGTTTCTCTGTATTATTGTTTTCGTCAGCTGTCGATTGTGAAAATTGAAGAATTTCTCCATTTTCATCATAAATAACTGTTCTATAATCAGTCCAATTTCCTTCCTTATAATTCAAATCAACAATCATCTCAAATGGAGTTATTTTCATTGAATTTACCTTTACTGTATCAGATTCAAAATCCTGTTTATCTAAATCAATTGTTTTACTTAAGTTTTTATCAACTGTAACTGGTACTTTAAATGCCCATGTACCCCATTTATAAGAACTTATGTCTCCTGCATTAACTCCATAATTTTCAATTAATTTTATTTTAGTTTGGAATATAAATTGCTCTGGTATTTCTGATTTTAACGAAGATAGATGATATTTTTGAACTCCAATAAAGGTATTTTCATTGATAAACTTACCTTCTAAACCAGCGAAACCACTATTGTCAAGTTCCTCATCTGTAAAATCAACTTTATTGTAAGATTCTGATGTGATTAACTGATTCATATCCATAAATCCTGAATCTCCCCAAGATGTATATTTAAATGGTTTTTCATTTTCAATAATATAGGTAACATATAAAGATTGACCATCACACAATATTTCAGATAGTGTAATTCCGATACCATTAGAATACGCAGTTTCATTTACAGACGTTGCATACTGTGAGTAATTTCCAGGGAAATGAATATTCTTTTCTATGGATTCAAATACACTGCCAACTATAGGTAGTTTAGCAGCTAATGCTGGATTTACTATCCCCAGAGTTGTTACTGCTACTAAACTAGCTGCAATAGTTCCAATTGCTCTATTCCTTTTACGTCTGTTATTTTTAATTTTTTGTAAATTTGCATTTTTAACTCCCTCATCTATTCTTTCATCAAGATTGTCAGGTATATTAATTTCATTATATTTAGAGTTATTCATATAAGTAATCCTCCTTTAAAATTTTACTTAAAGATTCTTTAGCTCTTCTTAAGTGACTTTTTACAGTATTACTTGGTATTTCCATAGTTTTCGCAATATCATCAATGCTCATATTGTTGAAATATCTTAAAATGATTACAGTCTTATATTTATCCTTTAATGTGTCAATAGCATTATATAGGTCCATTTTTTCCTCTAAAGATATGTCTTTTTCATCACAAGCTATTGATGAGTCATTATCAAGATATATAATCTTACTTTCTTTTTTAAGATAATCAATAGCTACATTTATTAAAACTCTTGTTATCCAAGTCTTAAATATATTAGGATTTTTTAATTTATGAATATAAAAAAAACCTTTATAAGCACATTCTTGCATAATATCTAAAGCTTTATTTTCATCTTTAACATAGCTATAAGCAATTTTATATAAATATATCTTGTGAATTTTATATAACTCTGTAAATGCATCAGAATCACCATTCTTAGCTTTTTTAGCTAGAGTTATATCTAATGGTTCTTCTTTTATTTTTTGCCACGGCAAAGAAATTATTTTTTCCATTATACCTCTCCTCAATTTCTTAAGTATTAAACATTAATGTTATACCTATTAGACGGTTAGTTTTTATCTAAAGTTGCAAAAATAATTATCATTTATTAAAAATATTGTAACAATTTAGTATTAGTATAGTCTTAAAATGTATTTAATAATAGAATTAATTATAAAAATAACAAAAAGCTATGCTAATTTATACTAATTAGCATAGCTTTTCTCTTGTTAATATCGTTGTAAAAGTTCATGTTAAAATACTTGTATTTATATTTTTTGCACCTCTAAAGTAAACCCGTTAACAAATAGTTGATGCTTTTTATATGCACATTTTAACCTCTTTCGTAAGCTTTAAATTTACCTCCCTGCTAACTCTCTTATACAGCTATTTACATTGTCCTCATAAATGCCTCCATGATAGCAAACTACTTTCTTAATATCGTAATTGGTTAGTTTTTTTATGGATTGATAATTTAAAGCATCATCATAATTAAGACTTTTATCACATGGGCAAAGTGTACCTTCATTAACCACCAATATATCACCAGCAATTAATAATTTAAATTTATTAACGTATAAGGATATATGTCCTGGAGTATGTCCTGGTGTATGAATTACAGTAATTCCTCCACAATAGGGAAGAACTTGCCCATCAGATAATGTTTCATTTATATTTACTTTAAATTTTTCAAAGCAAATTTTTAATTTATCATAAAACATATTCATCTTTTCAGGTAAATAATCTAAAGATTGTTCTAGCATAGAAAGCTTTACTGGCTTTTTGGTTCCTTCTATATAGGGTTTCTCCTCTTGAAAAGATATCATCTTAATATTATTATCTCTTTCTTTTAGAATCTCACTTGCACTTCCTATATGGTCAATATCTTGATGAGTAAAAATTATTTTCCTTAACTTTAAAGCTATATATTCCTTCTTTAATTCTCATAATAAACCTCCTATACCTATTGATTTTTTTATTACCAAATTAATGGTATTAGTCTGTATTTTACTTCATGACTATATTCTTCATATCCCTTAAGCTTTTCTTTAAGCATTTTATCCTCTAAATATGTTCTTATTACAATTAAACCAGCAATTATTATGGAAATAATCAACACCAACTTTGTCTCAAATATCATGGATATTGAAATACACCAAATTAAGATAGCTAAATATGTTGGATGTCGTATTATCTTATATGGCCCTTCCTTACACACTATCTGACTTCTATCAAATTGTACTCGTGATGTAGACTCTAGAAAAGTATTTACCATCATTGCTTTTAAAGATATTATTGTTACTGGTATCTGCAAGATAATACCCATAGCAAATATAATTCCTGGTTTGTCTGCCTTGTTCATTTCCAATCCTGCTACTAGATATATAACAAAGAAAGTTAATAGCCAGTATATTGTCAATATAATCTTATCCCATTTAGGTGAATCAGTATTGATCTTTCCCCTCTCTGCCAATGTTTCTTTATTTACATTATGCATAATATAACAGGAAATAATGGTTATAAGAAAATAACCAATAAAATATACCCATGCCCGCAAATTCATTGTCCACCATGAACCTAGAAGAAACATTAAAACCCCTAATCCTCTCTGAATAAATACCCTCAATATATAATTCATTTCCTTTTTGTCAATATCCTATCACCTCTTATAATTACTTTCTAATATTATTCTTATGCTTTCTCTAGATAAAAATAGCCCTCTATGCATTATATAAGTATCTATAATTTGCTGATTTAAAAATAACTCTTTTGGTAATACTATTTATTATTAAGTGTAAAAGGAGAATAATATTATGGAAAAATTAAGTTTTGTAATTGAAAACCAACTTGGTGTTGCTAAGGATAATGAAGAATTAAAAAACAGCCTTAATGGTCAATTTAATGGAGAAACTGCTGAAGTGGGACTTTATTTAGCAATGGCTAGAGTAGCTCAACGTTCAGGTTATCCTGAAATTGCAGAAGTACTTAAAGTTATTGCTTGGGAAGAAGCTGAACATGCAGCTCAATATGCTGAACTTACTGGTAAAATATCTGACTGTACTAAAACTAATCTTACAAATATGATGAATGGTGAAATTGGAGCTAACAAATTTAAAGCTGAACTAGCTCAAAAAGCAAAAGATGCTGGCCTTGAAGAACTTTATACATTTATTGATCATGCTGCAAGAGATGAAGCAAGACATGCAAGTATGCTTCATGGAATGCTTAACCGCTTATAATTATAAACATTAATGATAAAATAGCCTTAGCTATAACATCCTATGCTAGGCTATTTTTATTATTCTTAATTTATAACCCGTAACTCATAATAAAAAAAGGTTGTATTTGCAAATATTTTTCTCTATAATGTACAAGTATCTTTATTGAATGGAATCTTTTTTATCAAAAGAGTTTAATAAATTTAATATTGATGTTGAATAATTAATATTTTTACAAAAGATTACAAACAATATAATACATAAATAGGAGGACAACTTATGAGTAATCAAAAACATCTTGGCGATGCACCTATTGGAAAGTTGTTATTACAATATTCTATTCCAGCCATCATTGGTATGGTAGTAAATGCCCTATATAATATTGTAGATAGAATGTTTATTGGTAATATTCCAAATATAGGTTCCCTTGCAATAACAGGCGTTGGTATTACTATGCCTATTATGACAATAATTTTAGCCTTTGGTATGCTTATTGGTATAGGTGCCACAGCTAACATATCCCTAAACTTAGGAAAGGGAAATAGACCTACAGCTGAAAAACTTCTTGGAAATGCTTTTACCTTAAGTATAATAGTTGGACTAGCTATTGCCATAGTGGGAACTATCTGTGCAAATCCAATACTTAATCTTTTTGGTGCCAGTGAAAATACACTGTTTTATGCTAAAGAATATCTAAACATAATTTTATTAGGATGTACATTTAACATACTCTCATTTTCCCTAAATAGTACTGTAAGAGCTGATGGAAATCCAAAAATGTCTTCATTTACAATGGTAATTGGTTGTGGTACAAACATTATCTTAGATTATGTATTTATTTTTATACTTAATTTAGGAGTTAAGGGAGCTGCCCTAGCAACTATTATTTCTCAAGCAATTACTTTCTTTATAATTTTATATTACTACACAGCTGGTAACTCAAACTTAAAATTAAAAGTAGAAAACTTTAAATTAAAAAAACATCTTGTAACTATGACTTTTGCCATTGGAATTGCACCATTTGCAACACAAATAGCAAATAGTTTAGTGCAAGTTATAGCTAATAATGCATTAAAAACTTATGGTAGTGATTTAGCAATTGGTGCTATGACAGTAATAAGTTCATTAAATATAATATTTATGATGCCTATATTTGGTATAAATCAAGGGTGCCAGCCTATTATTGGATTTAATTATGGTGCTAAAAAGTATGAAAGAGCTAAAGAAGCATTTAAATACGCTACTATTGCAGCCTGTGTAATATGTATTATTGGTTTTATATCAATTCAATGCTTCCCTACACAAATCATCAGTTTATTTAATAATGATCCTGAATTAACTACATTAGCAATAAAAGGAATTAGAATATATTTATTAATGATGCCTGTAGTAGGAATAAATATTGTTGCCACAAGTTACTATCAATCAATTGGTAAAGCTAAAATATCTATGTTTGTAAGTCTTCTAAGGCAAGTAATATTATTAATTCCATTTACAATAATCTTACCTAAGTTTATTGGATTAGATGGTGTTTGGGCAGCAGGCGCTTGTGCTGACTCACTTTCAGTTATTATAACGTTAGTATTACTTAAAAAAGAATTTAAACAACTTGATAAAATGCAGTTAGAAAAAATTGCTTAGTTGTACTATATTTTAACTACTTTATAATTACATTATATACAAAAAGGGAATTCAAATACGAATTCCCTTTTTTAGCTAGTATTAAATATTCTTTTAATACAACCTCTTTATAATATATCTTAATTATTTAAAATTATTTCTTCTTTTTTCTGAAAGATAGAGCACTACCAATAGATAATGATAATAATCCTAACATTGTTAAAGAACCTTCAACACCTGTTTGTGGTAATTTTGTTTGTGATTTTTTATCTTCAGAATTACCTATATTTGAGTTTCCAGTATTAGGCTTAACCTCTACATAATTATTTGAATTATCTTTATCCACAGTTTCTGAATCATTTTCATTTGGTTTATTATTATCACTACTTACATCATCTTTTTTATTATTACTTGAGCCATTGGTAGAATTATTTGAATTTGGTTTATTGTTATCTACATTCGGCTTGTTATCTTCATTTGGTTTATTACTATCATCACCTGGTTTATTATCTGTATTTGGTCTATCTTGTTTACTTCTTATTCTAACAGATACATTAACATCTTTGTAACTATTATCTTCATAAGTTACTCTAACAATAACAGTATGCTCTCCCACAGTAGTTGGAATATCTCCTATTATTTCTTTTCTTATATTAACTGAATTATCACTTATTGCAATATTATCTAAAATAACTGACGCTAAATCAATTTCATCATCGTAGCATTCTAAGTTACCATTAATCACTTCTGCTGGATATATTTCATTTTGTGTTGGTAAAGCTTTAGTTCCTTTATAAATAATAGTTGGAACCATTTCTCTAATAATTTCTTGATTTATTATTGGATCTCCTACACGAACACCATTTTCTGTTCTCCATATCTTAGTTGTTCTAATACTTCCTGATATTCCAGGTTCTGTACGTGTTTCATCTTCCCATAAACTTGAGTCTTCTCTATTAATAACTTCTATAGGAATCTCTGTTTCTGTTACTTCTTTATCTTCTGATACAATAACTTTAGAATTATATATAGATGTTGTAAAATCATTAGTATTTACTAAATACCATTGTAAAATCTTTGTTTTTAATTTTTGTACTTCTTTTACATTCTGAGCCATTGGTTGTGAATTAGTTTTATTACTTTCCATCATCTTTAAATCTTTTTCTACTGCTTCATTCATTAACTGTTGTAATTCTTCATAATTTTTGAAGTAGTCTGTTTCTTTTAAATCTGATAGCTTATCAATTCTACGTTTAAACATATCCTTTTTAAATTCAGTTAAGCTTCCATTATATTTAGAATCTAAAATAGCATTTAATGCTTCCTTATCATTTGAATATTTATTAGAAACATATGAAACCATACCTTCACTATATCCATATTCAGCTAATAATTCATATGCATATCTTTTAAATGTTATCTCCCCTGTTGAACCTTCATCATTTTGAATCCCTGCATATATTGGCTCTAATAATGGTGCAACATAATATCCATTTTGCTCAGTTGTTCCTACAGTTGCATTACCTTTAAATTTTAGTCTTCCTGATACAATATTTTTTTCAATTAAATCATCAATTGTGTTTAAAGTACTTGCAATACTTTCATCTATATGCTTAAATGTATCATTGCTTTTATTTTCAGTATTAGGAGCTTTTTCTGGTGTTAATTCCAATTGATTAAATAATATTGCTTTTTCTGAATTAGTTCTTCTTAATGATGATATTGCTTCAGCATAATCTAATGTATATATAACATCCATTAATCCTTGCATATAATCTTTTAAGTCAGATTCTTGCATAAATCTATTAGGTGAAGCATTTTGTACTCTTCCTTCTCCTAACTTATATGCTAAATTTAAATTAAATATTGGCTCATATTCAGATAATCCAACTGTATTATTTAAACTTTCAAACATTCCTGTAGCAAAAGTTTCTGCACCTTTACCAGTTCTCCTACCATATCCGTTAAGCCAAACTTTTTTATCTAATAAATGTGTTAATTCATGTGTATAAGTAGATTGTCCTCTATCAGTTAATGTTTTTGATAAATATAATTTAACTAAATTATCTCCTGATGCTTCTCCATCTACAAACATATAATTAGAATAAAAATCAAGAGGAGTAATAAACTCACGAACCCCACTTAATGTTTCACCATACTTAGGAGCCCATAAATCTCTTGTACTTCCTTCACCATATTTTCTCATAGTATCAATTATAATAATATTATTTCCATTTAAAAGTGTATCTCTCTTATTACTAATACGATACCAAAAATCTAAAAATTCTTCTTGCTTATTAGCTGTTTCTTGTAAATCAGCTTCAAATTTTCTTTTTGACTCATTATAATTACTTTCTTTTCTATCAACATATGTATCTACCAACCCATAACTCACTGTGCTCATTGTGCTAATAACATAAATATTATCTTGACTAAGAGATAATAATGGAATTAAATGATCACTTAATTTAGGATCATTTTTCATTTTATTGTAAAAAGAAGTATCTATATTTTGATTACTACTTTTAGCTTCAACAATATAAGCATTACTTCTATCTTTAAACCACTCACTAGCACTCATAGCTGGATAATATTTATTTAAAGAACTTTCTATAAAATCAAAAATAGTATTATCTTTAGTAATTGGTGCAATTTTCTTTTTATAAGTCTTTGCAGTATTTTTAAGCTCTAAATCTGAAAAACTCACTTCACCTATATCCATTAATGCTGAAAATCCACTTAAACTTTGAGGATAATTATATAAAATTAAATCCTTTGCAACTTCACCTTTAAAATCAAAACTATAATTTCTCTCTAAATAAGATAATGCTATTAATATTTCATTTCTTTTACTAATAATATATTGAGATGAAAAGTATGGGTCATTATCAAATAACTTCTTTAATATTGTATCTAAATTATTTTGCACATATTCAAAGCTTTTTCTTAAATCAAGTTTATCCATACAAAAACTTTTAAGTCGTTCATCTATTTGAGCTTGAGTTGGTTCTACTCCTAATTCTTTTTTTAATTGATTTTTAACATCTTGTTTATCCCATAACATATGGATTTAAAATAGTATATAAATCATCATATTTAACTTCTTTAAAGCTTTCTTTTACTTTTTGAATTTTTTCTTCTACAGTTTCATTCAAAGCATATTCTTCAATAGCTTCATCTTCTTTTTCATCAATAGCTTCATCTTCTTTTTCATCAATAACTTCATCTTGAATAATGCTTTCAGTTATAGATGTTTCTTCTTCTACAAAATTTTTATCTAATTCATCACTTACATAATCCTCTTTTTGTGTAATATTTTCACTTAAATCTTCATTTGTAGAGTATGTTTCTTGTATAGAAGTATTTTCATTAATTAAAATAGATGCTGAAGCTATTTCTGTAAAAAAACATACTGAAACTGCCACTGAAACTACTCCAAAAGAGTATTTTCTAAGAGCATATTTAATTATCTTCTCACCTTTATTTAACGATAATTTTTTCATTAGTTACCCCCCTAATATAATTCTTTAATAGTCTATTGCATAACCCCCAAAACCTTGTTTTGGTGCGGTTTTACAAACTCATTTTTTCAAGTTTTCCCCCGCCAATAATTAAATTTGTTTATTTAAGACATACTAAATAAAACGAATGATTAGGAGGGACTCCCTTGAAAGAAAATTTAAATCAATTATCTTTTACTGACATATATTCAAATATTGATGAATACTTTCAGCAAGATAAACCTAAGTTAATTAAATTATTTGAACAACATATTGATTTACAAAATTTAATACCACAAAGCTTTTATAACCATTATCATGCTGATACTGGGCATCCTAGAATTTATAAATTATCTTCTATGATTTCAGCTTTAATTCTTAAATCAATGCTATCAATTGCTGATACTTCACTTTTCATAAACATTCTTAATCTTAGTTCAGAACTTCGTGATATTTGTGGTTTCACTACGGTTCCCAATGCTTCACAATTTTCTAGATTCAAAATTAAATTTGAAAAAGATCTAAAAATTTTTTTGATTATTTAGTTGAAATTACAGATCCCATTTGCGATGAAATAAATTCATACTTAAATGATATTTTAATTGTTGATACTACTGGCATAGAAGCTTATGTCAATGAAAATAATCCTAAAAAATTTGATACACTACTTCGTCAATGTAAAGCATTGAGCAAAAATAATCCCACATTTAATGCTCATTCATTTGCTTGCAGTAAAATGCCTAAAGTTTCTTATGCAAACCCTGATATTAAACTTTCATATATGAATGGTCATTATTGTTATGCTTTAAAAACTTCAATAGTTACAAATGGTCTAGGTATAATCAGAGATATAGATTTCCTAAATGATAAATCAACTAATATCACCGAAGCAGCTACCGCTAGCGAAGCTAAAGATACATATGATTCAAAATCTCTAATTCCAACATTAAATAAATTCTTCTCCAAACATGATTTTAAATACAAATACTTTCTTGGAGATGCTAGTTTTGATGCTGTTGATAATTATAAATACCTTTATAAAGATAAGAATATAATTCCCATAATCCCGCTACGCAGGGCGCCATCATCTCCTATGCCTGGATTTAATGAAAATGGTGTACCAACTTGCCCAAATGATAATAAACTACTTATGAAATTTGATGGAATAACACGTGAAAAAGGACGTTCAGATAGGATTAAATGGATTTGTCCCAAATCTAAAAAAACTAGAATCAATGGGAAAACTCAATATATCTTAACTTGTGAAAATCCTTGCACAACATCTAAGTGTGGCAAGATTTATCAAGTTCCCATTGATAATAATATAAGAATGCATACTGTTATCCCAAGAAATTCAAGCAAATGGAATAATCTTTATAAAACAAGAACCATCATTGAAAGAACAAATTTCATGATGAAGTATCCACTTGCTTTACAGTACACAAAACTTAACAACACAGAATCACTTAAATCTGAAGTGATTTTATCAGCTATAACACAACTAATCGTTGTGTTAATAGCTAACAATATGAATAATACCCAAAATATATTATCAATAAAAAAAGTTATATCTTAAAATTTGGTAATTATTTTAGGCTTTTTTAGTGTGCGCTTTTTTAGAAATTTTTATGCATACTCCAATTATTTCCTATATTTAGCTTTTATCAATAGTTTTGTTCAATTTTTAAAGTTAGTTTTGCAATCAACTATAATTCTTTAATATAATTCCTATAATACAC
>OMGY01001635.1_pt1 | contig 19170 bp, 19 predicted proteins | sample 1674461 | NCBI WGS metagenome assembly OMGY01 (sample SAMN05578579, study PRJEB25193) | human gut metagenome | biome: Human Microbiome; feature: human-associated habitat; material: feces | host: Homo sapiens | place: USA:Birmingham
TTACAGAATGTAACATAAAGAATCATCTACAAAATGTTCTATCTAAATGGCATTGATCTCCTCCTGCGCCTCCTGCTTATGCTTTCGGTTGATCGCACACACCGCCATCATACAGTGGATATACGTCATACTGATCGGATACGACCTCTCCGCCATAAACAAAGCAGCCTTCCCCATCCCATAAGCACTCCATATCTCCCCGTTAAGATAAGTATGGTGTGCCATCACATACGTGGCAAAAAGCCTCAGCCCCTCAGGAAGCATCCTGCTGTACTCCCCAAAAGCAGGCATCCCATCCGTAGGCAGATGAAGCAAAACCGCCCCCACATACCCCGCCAGAAGACAGGACGCATAAACATCCTTAGGAACCTTCTTCTTCATAGCAATCTTCACACAGGACTGGATCCCCTCCATCCCCCGCTTAGCCGCCGCCACATTCCCCAGCGACAGATTAGAATACCCATACAAAATACACGCCGAAAGCTTCAGCTCAATAACCCTGCTGGACAGATACCCCCTCGTGATCTCACAACACTCCTCCGCCTGCCCCGTAAAATAAAAAAGCTCAGCCCGCGCAATATTCCTCAAATCCACATCCACAAACCCCTCAACAACCTCCCGAGCCCTCCCAGGCTCAAAAGACGAATTCAAAAGCGGCAAAACCACATAATCACACATACACTCCACTCCCCTCCAAAACCCAGGCAGCCCCCAAAAGACCACCCTCAAAACCAAACCAACACACATCCGAAACCCTCACACAAGCCACATCAACACACATCCGAAGCCCATCACACACCCCTCATCAACACACATCCGAAGCTCTTCTCTCAAGTCCCACAAAACAGTCACCAAAACTCCGGATATCAATCAACCAGTCAATCAGTCAATCAGTCAACCAATCAGGCCAACCATCTTTTTCCATAATTATAATCCAAAATACTCCAAAAATAAATTTAAATATTACACAAAAACACTACAATATATCCAAACCAACCTCTATTCCCCAATCCCCTCACGACAAACCGCAAAAAACTCACCCCAACCACATCCAACGCAGCGCCGATGCCCCACCCCGCTGGCAGACTGTCCGTTCGTCCCTCCCTCCATTCATCCCACAAAAAAAGAGCCCCCAGGCCCAAACACCCGGGAACTCTCCCAAAACCAAACAACATCATCTCCTCCGCAGCTTCCTCAGTTCCCTCTCCAACCGATCCGCACGCGCCTTCTCCCTCAACGTATTCGCCCTCTCTTCACTACGACCCTTTTCTATCCCTTGAGTAATCCCTTGAGTGATTCCTTGACTGATTCCCTGTTCAATCCCTTGAGCGATTCCTTGGCTAATTCCCTGCTCAATCCCTTGGGCGATTCCTTGACTGATCCCCTGTTCAATCCCCTTATTAATCCACATCTGCTCAATCTCAAAACTCTTCATATATGCCACCGTAACCTTTCCATCATCTTTAACAACCCTGACCATCTCCAGCAACTCCCTCAAAACATCATTTACCGCATTCACCTCCCGGGTATCCTCCATAAACCGAAGCAACGCCACCAGCTCCTCAGGCACACCCGCGCCATCCCCCTTCGTATTCAGAAAAACCGTCCTCAGCCCATCATCATACTCCATCTCCGGAACCTCCTCACACATATTCCGGATCGTATACACCATCCTACCCCGATCAAACGGATCATACGAACAGACAAAGATCACAAAAACCCTCTTAAGCTTCCCGAAACCCTCACCCTTCTTCAAACACCGGCTGTCGATGATTGCATGGTAAAACCGCACCCGCTTCGGCAGATCCTTCAGACTCACAACATCACCATTATTATCCGGCTCAATATCAAAAACAGCAGGATCCGCCAAAACATCCATCAGATCCTCCTCAGCCAGAACATCAAGCCGCGCCCCGCGAAACTCCTCATCCCGGCCACCAAAAACCCTCTGCGCAACAACCCGAAGCCTCCCGATCTCACGCCCCAGCACCACCTGCAGCAGCAACCTGCAAAACCTCTCACCAATACCAGGAAACGTCATCACCGCATTAAACAAAAAATCATCCAGAAGATTCATATCCTCAAGCCGCTTCCTCTGCATAAGCCTCCTCCTTTCACTATGATGGCAAAAGAAAAAACCTCACACAACCAACCGGCTCCTCCCCGCCATATTTATACAACCAACCATATGGGGATCAGATAGCCGAACGGCCCAGAATGTTCCCAGATATGTATCTTCAGTATAACCACCCCACCAGCAAAAGTCAACAAAAACCCTTCGACAAAAACCGCCAAAACCTCATTCCACTGTATCCACCACCCTCCCGTCAGACCACCACACCTCACACCCCCAAAAAAACAGAACGGACAGACTGCCAGCGGGGCGGCTGCATGGTCGGGACCCGGTGCGTCGGAGTAAGCCGCTGGTCATACTTAGCGCCTGAGGCTTCTGACGGGAAGGTACTCTGCGGCCACAAGCCGCAGAGTAAGCCCCATCTGTCTGAGCCAGGTACGCATCAGCGTACATGGCGAGTTATGGGGCGCCCTGCACGGCAGAAGACTCAGACGCCTAGTATGACCCGGCGAAACGACCGCACCAGGCACGACCATGCAGCCGCCCCGCTGGCAGTCTGTCCGTTCGTCCCTCCCTCCATTCATCCCTCCCACCCACACAAAAAAAGAGCCCCCAGGCCCAAACACCCAGGAACTCTCCCAAAACTCAAATATCCAATTATCATCAATCGTTACCAGTTGTCACCAACCATCACCCAACACGCAGCCGAAACTTCTGAATCTCCTTCTCACTGGAAACCCTCTCAATCTCAGCCCCAAGACTCCTGAGCTTCTCCTCAAAATTCTCATACCCACGCTGGATATAAACAATATCATCAACAACCGTAACACCCTCAGCAGCCAGCCCCGCAATAACAAGCGCAGCCCCCGCACGAAGATCCGGCGCACTCACACGCGCCCCCGTAAGCTTCCTCACACCATCAATAATAGCAGAGTTCCCCTCCACCTTAATATTGGCACCCATCCGGGAAAGCTCATCCGCATACTTAAACCGGTTCTCAAAAATACTCTCAGTAACAATACTCGTACCCTCAGCCAAAGCCAAAGTAACCGCGATCTGCGGCTGCATATCCGTAGGATAACCAGGATAAGGCAACGTCTTCACATGCGTACGATGAAGCACATGCGGCGCACGGACACGAACCGCATCATCAAACTCCTCAACCTCACACCCGATCTCCTCAAGCTTAGCAGTAGTAGCCTCAAGATGCTTAGGAATAACATTACGAACAGTAACATCACCACGAGTAGCCGCAGCAGCAAACATAAACGTACCAGCCTCGATCTGGTCCGGAATGATCGAATACTCCGTACGATGAAGCTTCTCAACACCACGGATACGGATCACATCCGTACCGGCACCCTTGATATTCGCCCCCATACTGTTCAGGAAATTCGCCACATCAACAACATGCGGCTCCCTCGCAGCATTCTCAATGATCGTACGACCAGTCGCCATAGAAGCAGCCATCATAATATTAATAGTAGCACCAACAGAAACCACATCCAGGAAAATATGGCTGCCATGCAGATTCTCCGCCTTGGCAACAATAGCACCATGACAGATATCAACATCCGCACCAAGAGCACGGAAACCCTTCAGATGCTGGTCGATCGGCCTGCTGCCGATATTACATCCACCCGGAAGCGGAACCTCCGCATGCTTATACTTACCAAGCAAAGCACCCAGAAGATAATAAGAAGCACGGATCTTCTTGATAAACTCATAATCCACGCTGAGATTGCCGATAGTAGAACCGTTGATCTTTACAGTAGACTTATCAATACGCTCAACCTGAGCCCCGATCTCGGAGATCGCCTCAAGCAGAACATTGATGTCCCTAACATCTGGCAGATTCTCGATCAATATAGTTTCATCAGTCATAATGGCTGCTGACAATATCGCAAGCGCCGCATTCTTCGCACCCGCAATATCCACTTCTCCAACCAGAGGATTGCCGCCTTTAATCACATACTGTTCCATAACACACCTCTATTATTTACTCCTCTATGAGCAGAAACTTTCTCTGAATTTACTGCAGGAACAAACGTTCCGCAATACCGTTTTTTAGGTCAGTTGTATATTATAACACATATTTCAGATTTGTAAACAATTTATGACGAAAACCTGTCACAACCCATGACCCGAAACACTCCAGCAAACCGTTTCCACAAGCCAACAGTTACGCCTTATCTCCCCTGTTCTTCAGTGCCTCAAGCACAACCTGGAGACTCCCCTCCAGATCCTTATCCTCTTCATCCACCACAATGTCCGCATATTTCTCATACAAAGGAACACGCTCATCATAAAGACTCGCCAGCGTCTGACCCTCCTTGAGCACAACACCACGCCCCTTAAGATTACCAAGACGCCTGGAAAGAAGCTCCAGCGAGATCTTAAGATACACCACAACACCCTCAGACCTCAGATGCTGCATAGCCTCATCGCAGTAAACCACACTTCCACCGGTAGCGATCACCGTATTCTCCACCTGGATCGAAGCATTCACACGATTCTCGATCGCCTTGAAGCCCTCTGTACCCTCATCCGCAATGATCTCACTCAGAGTCCTTTTCTCCTCCTTCTGGATCAGAAGATCTGAGTCAATAAACTGGTAACCAAGTACCTTCGCAAGTACGACACCGATGCTGCTCTTCCCCGCACCAGGCATCCCTATCAGTGTAATATTATTCATACTGTATCCTTTCATTTTAGCATAACAGCTGCCAAACCTCAACAAACGTTACCGCTCCGCAGAACCTACCTTTTCTCTCTCCCTGCCTTTCCCAACGTCTTTAATTTCCCTGACATCCCTGGCTTTCCTGACATCTTCAACTTCCCTGACATCCCTGGCTTTCCTGACGTTTTCAACTTCCCTGACATCCCTGGCTTTCCTGACGTCTTCAACTTCCCCGACATCTTCAACTTCTCTGCCATCCCTGCCCTCTCTGATTCCCTGTCTGATTTCTTATCCAACTTCTTCTGCATCTGCTTCTTCTGCTGCTTCTTCTTTACGCTGTAGCCGAAGGTTCCCACCTTCCGGCCACCCGCCAGATACTCCCCATGGGAATAAACCAGAAGACCCGCATCATTAAGACGAAACCTGTTGTTTTTATCCATATAAGCTTCATCCGCATGGACCGCAAGCACATCCGCAAGAAACATATCATGAGACCCCAGCTCCTTCACCTCACGCACCCTGCACTCGATTGAAACCGGAGCCTCCCCGATCATCGGTGCAGAAACAAACTGCGCTTTCTCTTTCGTAAGGTTCAACTTCTGGAACTTGTCCACATCACGTCCCGAACGGACCCCGCAGAAATCCGTTGCAAACGCCAGCTTCTCCGTTGTCAGATTGATCACAAATTCACCCGTTTTCCGGATCATATCATAGGAATAACGGGAAGGTCGGACAGAAATATAAGCCATCGCCGGATTGGTACACACCGTACCCGTCCACGCAACCGTTATGATATTATCATGCCCCTCACCATCGGTAACACTCACCATTACAGCCGGCAGTGGATAGATCATGTTCCCCGGCTTCCATAACTGTTTCGCCATTTTCCGTCACCTCTTACGCATAATCGCTGTTCATCAGCTGAGCAGCCTCCATCATAGCCGGGATCAGCTGCTTCTTTCTGGAAACCACACCCGGCAGACTGAAAGTATCTCCATCCGGTTTCCGCTCAAAAGCGATCTCCGCCATCTGCTGGCTGCCCTCCCCGTAAAACAGAAGCTCTGTAGACTCCTCCAGGATATTCGTCAGCATAAAATAAACTCTCGTGATATCATGACGGCCACACTCACTCACCATAAACGGCATCAGCTTCTCCTTGATCTCCTTAAGCTCCTCGCTGTCCATGGAACTGATCTGACCCACACCAAAGGAAACATTACCCTCACCGATAAACTTCTTGTAATCCTGATAAAAAATCTCCTCCGGAGACTTATCCTTCAGATTACTTCCCGCAGAAAACATCTCTCGGGCAAACTCCTCGATCTTGATCCCCGCGATCAGTGCAAGAGCACTGGCAGCGATCTTATCCGTCTGCGTACAGGTCGGTGAACGGAACATCAATGTATCCGAAATAATAGCCGCACAGAGAAGCCCCGCGATCTTTTCCGGGATCTCCAGTCTCTGCTCTCCATAGATCTCATAAAGGATCGTGCCCGTACATCCCACCGGCTCATTACGAAAAGCAACCGGCGTCATGGTCTGCAAGGTACCCAGCTTATGATGATCGATGATCTCAAGGATCTCCGCCTTCTCGATATTATCAACAGCCTGATCCACCTCATTATGATCCACAAGAACCACTTTCTTTTTATGCATATCCAGAAAATTACGTCTGGAGATCGTACCGATACACTTACCATGAGGATTGATCACCGGAAACGCCCTGTGACGGTTTTTGATCATAACATCCTGGATATCATCCGTAAAATCCTCGGTATTAAACGTAACCATGTTATCCCGCTTCATAACAAAGCTGACCGGAATACTCTGATTGATCAGACGCGCAATATTAAACGTATCATACGGAGACCGGATGATCACGATATTCTTCTCATGAGCAAGCTTTATAACCTTCTCGGAAACCACGATATTCAGCCCCACGATGATACAGCTGACATTCTGGCTGATCGCCTGAAGATGATCCTCCTCACGGTCACCCATGATGATCATATCATCCTCCTCAACGTAGCCCTCCAGCATCTTCGGGTTGGCAGTACCGACAAGCACACGCCCCTTCACAAAATATCCGTGTCCGTTACCTTCCACCACTTCACCGCCAACAGTCTCGGCAATTCTCTGATACTGCGTCCTCGCGTTGGAAAGAAGATAACTGTCTGTAGTATCCATATAGGTCTTTGCGATATCACCAATCGTCACAAGCCCCTCCAGACACCCATCCTTATCACGGATCGGAAGAGAAACGATCCCGTTCTCCTGCATCAGATCCCAGGTATTCTTCAGCGACATATTCTTATCCGCCTGCGGACTGGTCCGGATATCCATATCCTTGACCTGCGTACCGATATTTCCCAGATAAGCCGGCGGCTGTACGCCAAAACGGTTCAGCACATACCTGGTCTCCTCATTGATCTGCCCCGCTCTCTTCGGGATATATTTTTTATTCTGCGTAGTTCTGTTTTTAATATCCGCATAAGCAATAGCCGAACAGATGGAATCCGTATCCGGATTCTTATGTCCGATTACAAATATTCTCTCCGGTTTTTTCATACACATCCATCCTTTTTCATCCAAAATAATCATAATTTAATATTTGCAAACAAAGCACCCAGGGAAGTAGTAGCCTCCTCCCCCGACTCCGGAAGCTCAAAAGACTCCTCCTCAACCTCCTTAGCCATCAGATCCGATGCCTCTTTAATACTCAGGCTCAGCTTACCATCCTTGATCGCGATAACCTTCACCTTAACCTTATCCCCAACACTCAAAACCTCAGAAGGCTTCCGGATCCTCTTCTCACAGATCTGAGAAATATGCACCAGCCCGGAAACCCCGTTCCCAAGCTCCACAAAAGCACCATACGGCTGCAAACTCTCAACCGTACCCTCCGTCACAAAGCCAACCTGGATATTGGAAATCTTATTCCGTTTCTCCACCTCAGCCCTCTCACGAAGAATCTCCCTCGCCGAAAGCACCAGCCTCTTCTTCGCCTTATCAACCTCGATCACCCGCACCTGGATCGGCTTATTCAGAAACACCTCAGTATCCTCAACAAACTCCAAAGCAAGCCTGGATGCCGGAATAAAACCACGGACCCCCTCAACATAAGCAATGGCACCCCCGTTAACGATCCCCTTCACAACAACATCCAGCACCTCACCCGAATCCTGAAGCTCCTTCAGCCTGTCCCAGGCAAGCACATCCGCAGCATCCGCTCTGGAAAGAAGAATATTCCCCTGACCATCATCCCTGCGAAGAACCATCGCCTGAACCTCATCCCCCGGCTGAACAGCCTCTTTAATATTAAACCCCGGCACCCGGGAAAACTCCTCCACCGGAATAAAACCCTCAGCATAAAACTTAAGGTCAAGAACAACCCCCGACTCATCCACACTCACAACAGTCCCTGAGATAATATCACCCTCATCGATCCTCTTAAAAGAAGCCTCCAGCTCCCTCTCAAAATCCTTCATAGACTCCGCCATATCCAGACCTCCCATTCAAACAAAAACCCAACCACCGCCGCCCCAAACCAGACGACAGCACTATAATCCTAATCATTATAGCATGCACACCCCACCCGCGCTATATTTTTTGCACTGGAAATTTCTTACCCCCTTTATTTCTCTCCAACGCACAGGACAGACTCAAATCAGCCCATTTATCACAACCTTGACGCTTTCTTTGTTTCTCTCCAACGCACAGGACGGACTGCCGGAGGGGCGGCTGCATGGTCGGGACCCGGTGCGTCGGAGTAAGCCGCTGGTCATACTTAGCGCCTGAGGCTTCTGACGGGAAGGTACTCTGCGGCCACAAGCCGCAGAGTAAGCCCCATCTGTCTGAGCCAGGTACGCATCAGCGTACATGGCGAGTTATGGGGCGCCCTGCACGGCAGAAGACTCAGACGCTTAGTATGACCCGGCAAAACGACCGCACCAGGCACGACCATGCAGCCGCCCCTCCGGCAGTCCGTCCGTCCCTCTCTCCATCCCTCCCACAAAAAAAAGAGCCCAAAAAAGGCCCAAAAACGAGGAGTGCCCCGGTAGTGGCTTACCGGGGCGATTATTATGAAAAAAATTGTATGTGTAATGATACAGATACACACCATTACAGCGTCTTTCGTAACGTTCTTTCGAACTATCCCTATACTACCAGACAAATATGAACAAACAATGAACATCTCGTAAACAATTAGCGCATTTGCACAATTTTTTCCAAAACACCCTCCCCCAATTTATAAAAACACCACATTCGCAAACAAAACCAAAACCCTAAGCATTGTACATATTGTACATCTCAACCAAACAAACCAACAACAACCCCAACAAAAGAGCCACAACCCTCACCCTCTAACTCAAACTCCATCTAAAACATCATCAAAAACACCAGCCATCACAAACCATCACCGCCGTGAAAGCATCCCCTTAATAAACTCAATCGCCTTCTCAAAAATATTCTTCACATCAGACTTCGTAACACCCATATCCTTCAAAGTACTATAAGCATCACTCACATACCCCTTGATCTGATCATCACTCATCTCGATCCCACGGAACTTACTGATAATATTAACCAGCGAACTCTTATCATCCTCATTAAGACTCACCCCAAAATGATCCGCAGCCTCATCGATCCCCTGAGAAATCTCATCATCCGTGATCTGGTTAGAATCAAAAAGCCCCTTCACATAAACAATGATATCCCCAACCTTATCCGGATCAGAAGCAAGAGACCCAACCTCATTATCCTTCAGGATCTCCTCCGCCTGACTCATAACAGAACCGGAATCAGACGCCATAACCATCATCGGAGATGTACATGAAATAACACCCGCAATAACCAAAGCTGTAACCTTGTTCAATCTTCTCATAATATTCAACCTCCATACGGGCACCAGCCCTTATTAAAAATTACCTTTTACTATTTTTAATTATCTTTTACTGCCTTTTTATTACCTCATCATTACCTTTTCGACGCCCCTCAGTATACCACACACCCCCACCCCTCTGTAAACCTCAATTTTCCCCATTCCCACCCACATCATTCAGACTTTATGTATATCGCCAAAAATATATTCACAATATTTTCATATTTTAAACAAACTTTCCTAACATCTCATCAGTAAAATAAAAAATGTAAATTTTCATTACTTACTTATGTCTGACACCTCAGACATAACCTCCTTTCTATGACAAATATATAGATCCGGACAGGAAACCTCTCCAACATTCCCGTCCGGAAACGCAAAAAGAACCCGGAACAGCTGCCCGGGCTCTTTTTGCGTTTATCATATATTAATTTTTCTCATCGTAAATACAGTTGGCAAGCATCGCAAACTGCTCCAGTGTCAGCGCCTCACCCCTGATATTCAGCGGAAGATCACACCTGTTGAACACATCCTCGATCTCCTCCTTACTCAGGGAAAAATCTCCGGAATTTCTGATTCCGTTCACAAGTGTCTTTCTCCTCTGGTTAAAAGATGCACGGATCAGACGGAACATAAGCCCCTCATCCTTCACATCCACCGGCGGCTTCTCATAACGCGTCAGCTTGATTACCGCACTTCCAACCTTCGGCCGCGGCATAAAACAGTTCGGCGGTACATTCGCAACGATCTCCGGCTTCGCATAATACTGCACAGCCAGGGAAAGCGCACCGTAATCCTTGGTACCGGGACCAACCTGCATACGGTCTGCAACCTCCTTCTGCACCATGACAGTGATCGAATCCACAGGAACATTCTTCTCAAAAAGCCCCATGATGATCGGAGTCGTAATGTAATACGGCAGATTTGCAACCACCTTCACAGGCTTACCGCCGTTTTTCTCATCTGCGATCTTTTTGATATCCGTTTTCAGGATATCGTTATTGATCACGGAAACATTATCCCAGTCCTTCAACGTATCCTTAAGGATCGGAATCAGCGAACTGTCGATCTCCACAGCAGCCACCTCTCTGGCAGCCTCCGCAAGATACTGGGTCATAGTTCCGATACCCGGACCGATCTCCAGTATAAAATCATCCTTCGTGATACCCGAAGACTCAATGATCTTTTCCAGAACATGCTCGTCGATCAGAAAATTCTGACCAAACCTTTTCTGGAAAACAAAATGATACTTTTGAAGGACTTCAATGGTATATTTCGGGTTACCAAGATAAGGTCTGGCCATATTTTTTACCTCTGCTTTTTCTTATTTTCAGCTGAAATCCTTTTCAAAAAGTACCGTGTAGCCATCACGGTCCACACGCTTCTTGGAACGCTTGAACAATCCGCTCTGAGCTCTCTCCATAGCCTTATCCAGCATGGTCTTCACAGTACCGATGCACATCGGCTGATCCTCCTTCTGGTTGATCCCGATCAGATTATACAGAGCAAGCATGCCCATCTGGTCGATACGGAATCCATTCTCCATGGTATAGACCTTGGCGAAATTAACAAGTTCATCGTTTGTAAATACAGGAATGTTGATCATGGATGTAAACTTCTTCGCAAGCTTCGGATATCTTGCGATCAGCTTACGCATACCGATCTTTTCATCCTCCAGGATCACGATCATTCCCTTTGTGTTTCCGGTCATAGCTTCCTCAAGCTCATCTGCTGTTTCCTGGGAAAGCTGGTTTGCATCCTCGATAACAAGGAAACCGCCGGCAAGCTTGGATACGATCTCCGGAATATCCTTTCCGTTGAGATCATCCGCAAATATATAGGCAACCTTGGAAGCCTCGATATTCAGCTCTTTACAGATTGCCGGGATCAGACTTGAGATCAGTCTCGTCTTACCTGTTTCTCTGCCGCCCATAACGATCACATTTCCGGTCTGGGAGGTCTTGTCTGCTGCGCCCATCTGCACATCGCAGAGTACATCAAGCAGCTGTTCCTTCATTCCGGGAACTGTAACAAAATAGGTGAAAAGCTGTTTCTCTTCATCTGTGAGCTCTTTCTTTCTGGAAACGATCTTTGTAGGATCCTTTTCCGGATGGATCGTAGCGATAAATTTCTCAAGCTGCTCTTCCTCGCTGAGCTCCTCTTCCTCATCGTCCTCTTCCATGGCTTCATCAGAATCATCACCGATGAGACTGCTGATAAAGTCATCCTCATCCTCGTCATCCTCTTCCTGGAATTCAAAGGCGTCATCACTGTATTCTTCTTCCTCATCAAGAAGATTTTCCTCTTCCGCTGAAGCCACCGGTTCCTCATGATGAAGCTTCGCGGAAGGCTCTGCTGCCGCCTTCTGCACCTGCTCCTCAGATTCCAGTGAAGGAATCTCCGGAAGCACATCCTCTTCTTCCACCGGCTTCTGTACTCCTGACGGACCATTCAGAAACTCTGCTTCTGCAGCCTGAAGATCCTCCTCAGTAACCGGCTCCTCATCTTCATCAAATACGATATCCGGAAGTCTGGTATCGGAAGTCTCCGTTACCTCTTCCTCCTGCTGAGCGGAGATCTGCGCCATGATATCCTCGATATCTGCCGCATCCGGCTCCTCCGGAACAAATTCATCAGCCGCAATATCCAGATCCTCAATACCTGCCGGCTCTTCCGTTACGTCGGACTGCTGGACATCCGGAGATTTCTCTTCCTCCGGGATATCGATTCCCTGCTGTGTAGCTGCTGCCAGAATAGTATCCTCCAGGTTGAAGTCCTTATCTTTATCCTTCCCGGACCTGTCACCTACAGATGCCGCAATATCCTCGATATTTCCGAAAATTCCGGACGCATCCGGGATCTCCGCGGAACTGCTTGCATTCTCCGGGTCCACATTGATCATGGACTTCGGGATCTTCAGCTCCGGCATACGGATCGTTGCGGAAAAATCAGGCTTGCCTTCCTCATTGAGCGGAACCCCTGCAGGCTTCTCCTCACTTTCCTCATTTCCGGCAGCCTTCTCCTTCATGATCTCTGCAACACTCTGGGACAAAGACATCTCTGTAGCTTTCTCAGCCTCAGCTTCTTCCGCTTCCTGATAAGCCTCTTCTTCCTCTTTATCCTGCTGTTCCTGAGCCTGCAGCTTCATACTTCCGGATGACAGGTTCTCAACACCGGATGCCAGCGGGATCTCATCCGCTTCCTGTCCGGAAAACTCATCCTGCTCTTCAGAAGGCTCATCCGAAGCTTCCTCGCTTCCTTCTGCCGCTTCGATCTCCTCAGAATCTGTAAACTCCTCTGACGGTTCTGCTGCCGCAGCAGTCTCAGCCTCCGGCGCTTCCGCCTGTTCCGTCACATCCTCAGAGCCTGTGGAAACCTCATCCTGCTCTTCATCCTGCGCAGCTTCTTTTTCCTCCATATCCTCTTCCGCAGATTTCTTATGTCCGCCAAAGATATCACGGAATCCCTTGGAAAGCTTCTCCTGGAATGTCTCCGCACTGTTCAGATCCCGCTCATCATCTACCTGGATGGTATCTGTGACCGGTTTTGCCTCCTCATACTCGCCGGATGCTTCCTTGCTCTCCCTGATCTCCTGCGCCTTTTCCGGCGGGATCAGCTTCGGGATAAAACGCTGTTCGTATTTCTCTTTCTCTTCGCCAGTGAGAACACCCATCCGCTGTTTCAGGTCAAGGGCCTTCATCACATAAGTTCCGTCATTGAACCAAAGGATCATCTCATTGCAGAGATCCAGGCACTTCTGCTTGTCTCCTGCCTTGTAATAGAGCTTGGCCAGCTCATAGGACCAGCGCTCCGTAAATTCCTTCTCCTTATATTCCTCAAGAATACGGATCTGTTCATTCAGAGATGCATTCTTCGCTCTGGCGATCTTATATTTCAGTATATACTGGCTGTTATCATTACCTGCCACTTCTCTGTATTCATCAAAGAATTCTGTGGCTTCACTGATCTGTCCCATTTTCAGGGAAACCTCGATCAGACGGTAAAGTATGTTCTTGCCGATCGGCGCTCTGTGGTAGGCAAGAAGAAAAATTTCCTTGCTCTCTTCATAGCGCTTGTTGGCCGCGTAGATCTCGCCCACTACACAAAGGGTACGGACGTTTTTCACACGACGCCAGTCAATGCTGTCAACAATCTGCATGGCGCCTTTGTAATCCTGGGTCTCGACCAGCTTATTGATCTGTCCCAGCTTAACGCGAAACTCCTCTTTATCCAAAATATTCACCAACTTTCCATAATCAGAATCAGTTTACCATATGCATACGGGCTTGTCAAAACCCTTTAGGCATATAAACATGCCCCTTTACCACCTGAAAAACCCTGTTGATCTTGAACTGATGGCTGACAAAATCATCCAGTCCTGTACAGGTGATCAGAGTCTGTATATCGTGGATGCTTTCCAGCAGATATGTCTGCCTGCTGCTATCCAGCTCCGAAAGAACATCATCCAGCAGAAGAACCGGTGTATCCCGGATTTTTTTCTTCACCAGATAGATCTCCGAAAGCTTCAGGGAAAGGGCCGCAGTCCTCTGCTGCCCCTGGGAACCATACCTCCGGATGTCGATCCCGTTGACCTTTACGCAGAAATCATCTCTGTGCGGTCCCACGGAGGTCAGCTTCATCCGAAGATCCCGCTCCCGGTTCCTGGAAAGCTTATCCTCAAACTCGGCCGCCGTCACACTTGGCTCGTACAGGATCTCCAGCTCCTCGATCCCGCCGGTAAGCCCCTTATGAAGCCCCCTTGCGATCTCGTTAAGCTCCTCCACAAAGGCTTCCCGCTTCCTGATGATCTTCTTTCCGTAATCGACCATCTGCATATCCCAGACATCCAGGGTACCTTTCAGCCCGGGGTTCATATAACAGTCTTTGAGAAGACGGTTTCTCTGGTTCACGATGTGATTGTAGCCGGCCAGCTCCGTAATATAAACACCATCCAGCTGACAAAGCTCCGAATCCAGAAAACGTCTTCTCTCTCCCGGTCCATTCTTGATAATATTAAGATCCTCCGGAGAAAAAAACACCAGATTCACCACCCCCAGCAGCTCCCTTGCCTTGCGGATTGGCAGCCCGTTGATGGCAACTCCCTTTGCTTTGTTTTTCCGGAGGTGCATGTCTATTTTGTATGAAAGATCGCCCTTCTTCACCATCATTCGGATATGGGATTCCTCATTCTCAAAGCGGATCATCTCCCGGTCCTTGCTTCCCTTGTGGGATTTGCTGGTACCTGCCAGATAAACCGCCTCCAGGATATTGGTCTTTCCCTGGGCATTGTCGCCGTAGAGAATATTGGTGCCCTGATCAAAATTCATCTCCAGCGACTCATAATTCCTGAAATTATTCAGTCTGATGGATTCAATGTACATTCCTTCACCCGATCACATAAATATCTTTTCCATCGTAGGAAATGGTATCTCCAGGATGGATCTTGCGGCCACGGCGGTTCTCCACCTCGCCGTTCACCAGTACCAGACCATCATTGATGGCATATTTCGCCTCAACGCCGTCCTCCACAACACCTGCCAGCTTCAGCGCCTGACCAAGCTTAATAAATTCGTCTTTAATTCTGATCTCCAATTTTTTCTCCTCTTATCTCCGGGGTATTTTCTCCGTCAGATCGATCTTTTCTGATCTCCTGGCGGTATTTAAAATCCCCCCAAATACAAATTTCACCGGAAGGTGGTAATTTAAATACCCCCTTCCAGCAGTTTACGCATAAAACAATTTTCAGAACGCGATCGTATTTCCATGCACAATCGGTCAAAAACGGTCACATTACCCCAGGTCTTATCTGGCCTGATTCTGGTTGATGTTTACAGGAAGGATCAGGTAAGTATAGTTCTCCTCATCGTCACGGATAAAGCATGGTGCCTTCGGATTTACAAGATAGATCGTCACGGTTTCATCATCAATAACACGAAGCGCATCGATCAGGAATTTCGGGTTGAAGCCGATCATGATATCCTTACCCTCTTTTTCAATATCGATCTCTTCATTCATGGAACCCATTGCAGAATCAATGCGCAGCTCCATATCATCGTCTGTGATGTTGATGATGATCGGTTTTTTATCAACCTCACGTACCAGAAGTGTGGCACGGTCGATACAATCCAGGAACTCTTTTTTGTTGATCTTCAGTTTTGTCTCATAATCACTGGAAAGCATCTGGTCAATTCTGAAATATTCTCCCTCGATCAGTCTGGAAACTACCATAGTCTGATCAAATTCAAATAAAATATGGTTTTTTGTAAAGTAAATGCTGACCTGATCATCCACTTCTCCGGAAAGGATCTTGCTGATCTCGCTTAAAGTTTTGCCCGGAACTACCACCTTACGGTCAGAATAATCTTTCTTAAGAGACATTTTGCGGATAGAGATACGATGTCCGTCCAGAGAAACTACCTTCAGACAGTTATTTTTGATCTCAAAAAGTTCACCGGTCATAAGCTTATTGTTTTCATTTACAGCAATCGAAAAAATAGTCTGGCGGATCATTTCTTTCAGTGTGTACTGAGAGATCGTCAGCGGTTCATCCTTCTCGATCATCGGTAAATAAGCAAAATCTTCTCCTGATTTTCCAGGGATATTGAATTTTGCTTTTTCACAGGTAATGGTTGCTGCATATTTATCATCGGTCTTAATGGTAACATCATTATCCGGAAGTCGTCTGATGATTTCATAGAAGATTTTTGCATCAAGAGCAACTTTACCTTTTTCTTCAATAGTACCCTCAACGATGGTTTCAATTCCCAGCTCCATATCGTTGGTGGTAAATTTGATCTGGTTTGTAGTTGCATCCATGAGAATACATTCCAGGATTGGCATTGTGGTTTTTGATGGAACTGCTTTGAGTGCGATACTTACACTTTTTAACAGACTTGATTTGGAGCAGATGATTTTCATAGTGTGTATAACTCCCTTTCTGAACAATTTGTGGTTTTTATAAATATATTTATAGAAAAAATCCGCAGTAACCGCCGTAGGGGGCCAGATTTTGTGAAAAACTCCCGCAGGCCTGATGTTTTCAGGGGTTTTCCGTTGGGATAACTTTGTGTAAAAGTGGTATTTTCGCATGTGAATAACCCGGGGATAAAATTACCGCCGCGTTTTGGCAAAAAAGTTGTACACATCTCTCCACATACAATCAACACGTTATACACCAGTAATGTGGAAAACTTCCCTAACCTTGTGGATTAATCTTCTTTTTCAATATATCAATGGTATTTTTTAAGTTATCGTCGTTCTGCAATTCGTTTTCGATCTTTTCGATACCGTGCATAACGGTGGTATGGTCACGGTTTCCGAGCGCTTTTCCGATATTTTTCAAAGGTGTGGATATGATCTCACGGCAGAGATACATGGAAACCTGGCGGGGCATGACGATCTTGGAGTTTCGTTTGTTTCCGCTTAAGTCCGCAGGTGTGACTCCGTAATGCTCTGCAACAACGGAGATGATGTATTCCGGTGTGATCACTTTTTTCTCATCCGGAGAAATAATATCCTTCAGTGCCTGCTCTGCCAGCTCCAGAGTTACTTCCTTTTTCTCAAGCTTGGCTCCGGCCATGACCTTGTTGAAGGCACCTTCCAGCTCACGGATATTGGATTTGATATTGGTTGCAATGTAATCTAAGATTTCATCATCCAATTCAAAGTCATCCATATCTTTTTTTCTTCTTAAAATAGCCATTCTCGTCTCATAGTCCGGAGAACCGATATCGGTGATCAGTCCCCATTCAAAACGAGAGCGGATACGTTCTTCGAGTGTTTCCATATCCTTCGGTGGCTTATCGGAAGATATGATAATTGCCTTTTTTGCCATATGAAGCTCGTTGAAAGTGTGGAAAAACTCTTCCTGTGTACTTTCCTTACCTATAATAAACTGGATATCGTCGATCAACAGTACGTCGATATTTCTGTATTTATCACGGAACTTATTCATCGAGGAATTGTTTCCGTTACGAATAGAGTCGATCAATTCATTTGTAAATATCTCAGAAGATACATAAAGAACCTTCATGCTCGGATTGTTCGTCTGGATAAAGTGAGCAATGGAATGCATCAGGTGGGTCTTGCCAAGTCCGACTCCTCCATATAAGAAGAGAGGGTTGTACACCTCGCCCGGAGATTCTGCTACAGCTAAAGATGCTGCATATGCTAACTTATTGTTATTTCCAACGACAAATGTATCAAAAGTATAATTTGGATTTAAGGCAGAACCGGTTCCTCCACTTTCTGTCATCCCGATATTTTTTGCTTTATAAGGTTTGATTTTCTTTGTCTGTTCCGGAAGAATAAACTCAATCTCATAATCGGTTCCGGTAATCTCTGCAACCGACACACGAATCGGGAGCAGGAATTTCTTGGTGATATAACTAAGTCCAATCTGCTCGTCCGGTACTAAGATATATAATTTGTTATTCTCTACAGCAAAGACAGAGAGAGGTTTTAACCATGTATTGAAAGAAACTTCGGAAATCTCATGTTCTTCTTTTACCGTATTTAAGATTTCATCCCATTTTTCAATAATCTGTTCTATTTGTTCCATATAAATCTCCAATAACTTTTTAGTCTGTGGATTTTATTATGTATATAATAGGAAATAAGTCTGTCCTAAAAAAATCCACACTTACTATAATAAACTATATCGCCTAAATAATCAATGAAAAAAATGGAGGCGTATAGGGGATAGCAGGGAACGTTATAAACGTCTTATACAGTTTATATCCACATTTTATAGACAGGTTTTCAACATGTGGATAATCATTGGATAAAAAGTGAATAACTATATCTTGTGGGTATGAGTTTCTTCCTTATATATATAGTAGGTAAAAATTTCTAATTATAAAAAAATGCCGTAATAGCTTGACTTAGAGCACATTTTTGTTATAATTGAAGAGATGTTTTTTAACATAGAGGAGGTGGATACTTATGAAGATGACTTATCAACCAAAAAAGAGACAGAGATCTAAAGTGCATGGTTTTAGAAAAAGAATGAGCACAGCAGGCGGAAGAAAAGTATTGGCTGCAAGAAGATTAAAAGGAAGAAAAAAATTATCAGCATAGGCCACGCTTCGTGGTCTTTCTTCTTATTTTAATTATTTTAAGAGGATATGTGACAATGCAATTTTCGGAGTCATTGAAAAAAAACAGAGATTTTCAAAAGGTGTACAGGCTGGGTAAGTCTTATGCAAACAAATACCTGGTCATGTACATTTTAGAAAATCATACAGAAAGAAACCGTATTGGAATATCAGTTAGTAAAAAAGTAGGAAATAGTGTTATAAGACATCATTTAACAAGATTAATCAGAGAAAGTTACAGATTGCAGGAAGACATGTTCCATAGTGGTTGGGACATTGTAATCATCGCAAGGGCATCGGCAAAAGAGGTTGGGTTTCATCAGATAGAGAGTGCTTTGATGCATCTTGGAGGTCTTCACAAAATAACGAAAAAGAAGATGGAATCATTTTGAAAAAAATTTTAATTACTTTAATTAAATTTTATAGAAAATATTTATCT
>OMGY01001642.1_pt1 | contig 19087 bp, 15 predicted proteins | sample 1674461 | NCBI WGS metagenome assembly OMGY01 (sample SAMN05578579, study PRJEB25193) | human gut metagenome | biome: Human Microbiome; feature: human-associated habitat; material: feces | host: Homo sapiens | place: USA:Birmingham
TGATTGTAAAAAGATATGTGAAGAAGAGTACCATCTACATTATTGCTGCCGTTATGGCGCTCTTAACTGCAGGTGCCCTGTATCTTGGAGTAGTTCATCGTTTTACTTATGGGGCAAAGTATAAGAACTACACCACCTGGTCTGCACAGGTTCTCTCTCTGAAGGAATACAAACATGAGGACAGCAATGATAATGTTTATTACCACTACTCGGCTTTTTTAACCTATAACGTGAACGGAACGGTTTATACTCCGGTTACCGATGAGGTCTTTACGGAAGAGGATGAACCGATGGAAGACGAAAAGATTCCGATTTTCTACAAGAACTGTGACCCTGATGATTATGTGCTTGTCAAATATGACTGGTTGACGAAGTCCTATATTCCTCTCAGTGACAAAGGCGATGTCTGGCTTTTTACCGCATTTCTTCTGCTGGGATTTGTTCTGCTTCTGATTCCGATGAATCTGGAAAACGACCAGGTGCAGGGCGTCATGATTGGAAGCGGACTTCTGCTCTTTGGTCTTGATGGTATCGTAATGCGTACTATTATGCACAAATTTCAAATGTTCTTCCTGGCTATCTTTGGTATCTTCGGCGGCATTATCCTGTTCCGCTACCTCTTTATTCCAAAGGAGAAACGCCAGCGGGCGGATGCGGTATCTGCATCCCTGCGGCTGTTCAAGGTTGTTGATATTTATGTAAATCCACAGTCCGGTGTGAAAACCGTGGTATTTTCCATGCCGGAAAATAACGGTGCGACCTATGAACTGTTTTCCTTTGATGATATTTATAATCAGTATAACTACGGGGATATGTACCAGATTGACAAGACGGTTCTCTTAGGATTTGGTCTGGGACGACAGATTAACGGCTCTTATACCATTGATATCAACGGTCTGAACCCTTCCCATATACAACCTTTGAACCCCCTTCTTAAGAAAATGTTTTCACGGGTATAAAAACTGCGAGGGACACGTAAATCGTGTCCCTCTTTTTTTATTTATTTCTGGTTTGCCGGTTCCATATTGACGGCTTTTCCTTTTATCTTCGCATGCTTCATGGCATTTAAGACTTCTTTTCCATATTCTCTTGGCACTTCCACAAAGGTATATTTATCAAACATATCAATGGCTCCCACCAGTCTTCCCGGCATACCGGATTCTCCGGCGATGGCGCCAAGAATATCTCCCGGCTTAATCTTGTCTTTCTTTCCAATGTTGATAAACAGTCTTACCATTCCCTCTTCTGCACCGGTATTGGCAAAGTCGTATTCTTCTTTTTCAGAAGAACTCTCCCCTGCACCCATTGCCTGATAGAGGAAAGCTGCTGCAATATCCATTGCGGTATAATCGGAATCATTGACCTGCTTTTCGATGATCTCGATCATCTCTTTTAAATCCTCATTCTCAATGATCTCACCGATTCCCTGCATTACTTTCTCTGCCTTGATCTGTGCCACATCATCCGAAGATGGGATTGGCATTGCAAGGATCTTGGTCTTGCAGTAACGCATGATATCTTTTAATTTGTATACTTCTTTGCCTTTGACGAAAGTAAACGCACGACCGGTTCTTCCGGCACGTCCGGTTCTTCCGATACGATGAACATAATATTCGTCATCCTGTGGAATATCATAATTGAATACCGCTTCCACATCATCCACATCGATACCTCTCGCTGCAACATCGGTCGCGATCAGGATCTCTGTTTTTCCGGTACGGAAACCGCGCATCACACGGTCACGCTGTGTCTGCTTCATATCTCCGTGCAGTCCCTCTGCAAAATAACCGCGTCCCTGCAGTTCCTCAGTCAGTTCGTCCACCATGCGTTTTGTGTTACAGAACACCAGAGAGAGTTTCGGATTATAATAATCAAGAAGTCTGGTCAAAACTTCGATCTTGTCTTTTCTCTTTACATCATAGTAATACTGCTCAATATTCGGAACGGTCAGCTCTTTTTTTACCACTTTGATCGTCACGGCATCGTGCTGGTATTTCTTCGTGATATCTAAGATCGGCTTTGGCATGGTCGCAGAAAATAACACCGTCTGACGTCCTTCCTCCGGGATATACTCTAAGATCGTCTCAATATCCTCACGGAATCCCATGTTTAACATCTCGTCTGCCTCATCAAGTACGATCGTGTTCACTGCCTCACAGCGGATCGTCTTTCTGCGCAGATGATCCATAACACGTCCCGGTGTACCGATAATAATCTGTGCCCCACCCTTCAATGCCTTGATCTGACGGCTGATCTCCTGTCCGCCGTACACCGGAAGGATCTTTACACCGTGCATATATTTTGCAAGTTTACGGATCTCATCCGCCACCTGGATGGCAAGCTCTCTTGTCGGTGATAAGATGATAACCTGTGTTTTTTTATTATTCGGATCTACTTTATGCAGTACCGGGATTCCAAATGATGCCGTCTTTCCGGTTCCTGTCTGTGCCTGTCCAATGACATCCACACCGGACATCACAACCGGAATTGCCTGACTCTGGATCGGTGTTGCCTCTTCAAATCCCATTTCTGCTATCGCACGCAATACCTGCGGATATAAATCTAACTGATCGAATCTAACTGTTTCCATATATTTCCTTTCTATAGAAACGTGCGCCATTGGCGCGCGTAAAACAAGGGGCTGATCAACAGCCCCCATAAGCGCAACAGTCTGAATGATAACACGGTGCCCGTACTTTTGTCAAGAAATTCCCCCGCGCAACAGTTCGCATCAACTGCGGATTTTCGGGAATTATGTACCCCAAACCTCATCTTTCGACAAAATCGTCGCCGATTTTTGGTCTGGGTGTTACTTCTTATTTAAAAGCAATCGACAATCATGTATATTATCCATTCTACTGCATCACTTTTTACTTCCGGTTTTCCGTGTGAAAAACTCGATTGCGGATTTTTGTTTCTATCTGTTATATTCTATGCCGCATTCATAAAATGTTTCCTGTTTTATTTGTCACTCACATCTGCTAAGTGTCCCAGTGCAAGATCATTTCTGGATTTTTTCTTAACCTGATAAAGCATCGCATCTGCCGCATGCAGAAAATCCCAGCTCTTTGTATCATCTTTCGGAATATCATAACAGATTCCCTGTGAGATTGTCACGATAGGCATTGCCTTAGAATATGCATGTTGGATTCCAAGATCAATGATCCGCTGCCGCAATCCCTCCGCCGCATGTCTGACCGCTTCCTCCGTCATATTCTGATAGAGAATGATAAACTCATCCCCTCCATATCTCGCACAGAATATCATATCATTCTGCATCAGCTCAAGCTGCTTTGCGATCCGCTTAATGCACTCATCCCCTGCCTGATGTCCGTAGTTATCATTATACTGCTTAAAATAATCGATATCCAGGATCTCCATGGCAAGCGGCGTCTGCTCTGATAATGCCTTCTCAAATACCTGATCCAGATAATCATTAAGGCGGAACCGGTTTGCCAGGCGCGTCAGTGCATCCGTCTCTGACTTTTCCAGAAGCCGTATATTTGCTTCTTCCATCTCGCGTCTTTTTTTGTTCGCCCGCTCTAAAGATTCCCGCACATCAAGCATATTTGCGATCATCGCCTGTTTTTCTTTTTCCATGATCTCGGACAACTCGTAATACTGCCCCGCAGCCTCTAAATATGCATCATTATCCTTATGCATACGGTAAAACTTAATTTTCAGGGAAATAATCTGCCTCTGAAGATTGACGATCTTTGACTGCCATGTCAATGGCTCTAAAATTTCCATTACCCGCAAAAAAGCATCATCATTTCCGATTTCAAGCAAAAGCTGGCTGAATTCATAAAGATCACTAAAAATATCCATGATCGGAATATCTGCATTGATCTCCTCACAGATCAACCGGATGCATTCATCACGCGCCGCCGTCTTTCCGGTTGCATGGCATACCTGTGCCTTAAAACAGCGAAAACTGAGCAGTTCAATGCCATCAATACGGCCCGCGCACTCATCCGAGACAAGCTCTGCATAATGTGCTGCACGCTCCGGCATATCGCGATACAAAAAACCGGTTCCCATTCCTATATAAACACAGGTGATCAGGCGGTAATTTTTATCATCTTTCACAAAATCCTTTACATGCTGTCCACAATTTTCAAAATATCTCTGTGCCTCTAAATATTGTCCACAGGATAAATATAAATTTCCAAGATTTATATCTATCATGGTTTCTTCCTGTTTTAACTGATATTTCGTACAGAAATTCAATCCGGTCAGATAATAGTCAAGTGCGATCGGCTCATTTCCCCGATTGATCGCCGTAATTGCCATCAGATTATATGCACGCGCCACAAGTTCCCACTGATTTGATTCATTCAGATAAGATACGCCTTTGCTGATGCAGAAAAAAAACTTTTCACTTTCATTTAACAGATAATAAGTCTCTGCACTGTAATAGTATGCAAATCCAAGTAGCTTTGGATCATTTTTTTTCATTGCATACTGTTCAATATCATAACACAACTTCAATGTCCGTTTTGCATCGTTTCCCCGGCTGTCGTACACTCCCTGTATCCATGCGCGGACAATTTCATCATATCCGTCGTATTCCATGTGCACTGCCTCCTCTCATTCCACAACAGACATTTCTTTTCACGTTTTCTCTCTAAAAAGAATGCCATTTTATTATAAAATAGAACTGTGTCTTATTCAAGGAAGAATGCTTTTTCTTTTATTCGAAATATGCTACCGGATCCACGGGTGTGCCATCTTTATCAAGTTCAAAATACAGATTGCTTCCCTCTACCGTGAAGTATTTCGTCGGCTCTCCAACATATCCTAATACATGTCCGGCCTCCACATAATCTCCCTTTGCAAAATTCAGCTCCTTTAACTGTCCGTAAACTGCCTCATAGCCATCACCCAGATCGACCGTAACTGTACAGCCTGTCACCTCATCATTTTCAATACTCTTAATCTGGCCTTTGGCAACTGCATAGACTTTATCATTGACCTCACCTGCAATGATCACTGCCGGATTATATTTATACTGGTCAAGCGTCGGGAAATAAACCGTGGAATCCATGCTGTAATTGATGATCACGTTTCCCTCCATCGGCCAGAGCAGCTCCTCCGAAAAATGAAGTGTCTGTGCTTTGCCTGTCGTCTGAATGCTCTGTGCTGCTTCTGTTTCTTCCGTTTCCGCTGCATTATTTTCTTCTGCAAGTTCCGCCGTTACGGCAGGATCATCCAGTTCATTCTCCATTTCATTTAAAGACTGTTTTGGAGGAACCAGTGCAGATGCCTCGGCAGACTGCTCCGAACTCTCCTCTGCTGCAATATCATCTGCCTGTTTCTGCATTTCTTCTGCAAGTTCGGCTTCCATCTGCTCCCGTTCCTTTTCCTGTCGGCTGCTGTATAACGCAGTCGTTCCAACTGCCGCTAAAGCGATCAGCAGCCCCGCAATCACATATTGTCTGTACCCCAAAAAACCTTTCTTTTTCATTATTTCTCACCATCCATTATTTATTTTTAACCATAGTGTTTCCACATCCCGGATGGTTTATACGATTATTTTTTTATTTCTTTCCTATAAATTACCAGCCTGCCCGATCACTGCTCCCTTATAAAAATAAGCAAGAATCTCCCGATAACCATATCCCTCTTTTGCAAGTTTCTCTGCTGTATTCTGGCTTAATCCAAAACCATGTCCCATGCCCCTTGCCACGATACGCACATGATCGTCTATTTCCGTGATCGTAAAGCAGGCAGATGGAAGCTCTAATGCATGGCGGAACTGCTCTCCATCGTATGTTTCCCCCGCAACTTTGATTTTTGTCACATACTCTGCCGCATCGCGGCTTACGATCTCAATCTGTGTCAGTTCCGTCAGCCCTGCATCAGGATATGCCGCACGGCATTTTTCCAGGAACTCCTCTTTTTCATAATAAAACACGGAAAGATAACCTTCCGCCGTGGTGTCCGCATGACATTCTGCCGTAACAAGATATGGCATGTCTGCATCTTCATATAACTCTGACATGCTGCGTGTCCGCCCACTGCTGATCGCATGATATGCCGCATATATGTAAGTTCTGTTATATAAGAGTGTCTCCCCCGCCGTCGCTTCCACACAGGATTTCAGTTTCTGATAATTTTTATCAAAATTTTCTCCCCAAAGCTCCTGCTGCTGATCCGGCGGCATGCTCTCCGGTTCCTTCGTCCCCGCCTGCATGGCATCATACAGATTCGTTCTGGCGATCACACATTGTGCTTTGATCGTTTCCGCTGATTTATCAATCCCGATCTCCTGCGCCACGATCTGCAAGACCTTCATCTCAGTTTCTTCATCCTCATCCTTACTGTCTCCACTTTGTGTCTCTGCCTGTCCTGATAAGATATCTTTTTTATTTTCCTGATGCTCCCGGACTTCCCTCTCCATACCCTCTACACTGTCTATTGTGTTCAGTACTTCCTGCGCCCCTTCCTTTCCATAAATGAGGTTTTCCAGGCGCATTCGCTGCATCAGTGTTGTGATAAAAACCGGCACCAGTAATATCAGACATATTCCTTTCAGCCAGAAACCTGCACGTTTTCTTCGTCTTTTTCCCATAAAAAAATCTCCCTGTCCATTTAATATATGAAACAGAGAGACTTCTCATTCAGATTTTTTACATCACATTCATTACCAGACTAAATGCCTGCATCATTACAAATCCGATCTCTGCCATGATCAGCAGTGCATAAAGTACGGTATACACGATTGGAAACGCCATTTTGCGTTTTAAAAGATGTGCCCGCCATACATAATAACCAGGCTTTAAAAAGATTGCAAACAGGATCAGTCCAAGTATTTTATAATTCTGCTTGTTGATCTTTACAATGTCGATGACAACAAAAATAATGAATGCCGCAAGCAATGCATAATTAAGCAGAGAAAATATCACATAACTTCCATTGTACATCACATTCATATAGCTGCCATCCATAATGCTGTCATAAGTCATTGCCTGAAATACAGATGATGTCGCAACCATGCTGATGATCTCACGCAGCGGCATTACGATCAGTAACAGATAGCAGAAAATATCTGAAACCGGACCATGCTGCTCCTGTGGTGTCCAGTTATTCTGGCTGTACTGCGGATTGCCATAGGTCTGCTGTCCTCCATTATACTGCTGATCCCCGTAAGTCTGCTGTCCATTGTTATACTGCTGATTGCCATAGGTCTGCTGTCCGTTGTTATACTGCTGATCCCCGTAAGTCTGTTGTCCATTGTTCATGTTCTGATTTTCGTCCATAATCTCCTCCTTAATTTTGCTTTATTTTTTCTGTCTGTTTCCAATAATATTGGAAAGAGCTGCAAACTGCTCTAACGTGAGCGCCTCCCCCCGGATGGTAAGCGGTTCTCCAAGTTCTGCGATACACTCCTGTATCTCTTCCTTGGAAAGATGTACCTGCGGCGCATTCGACAATCCGTTCGCCAGTGTTTTTCTTCTCTGGTTAAACGATGCCCGGATAATGTGAAACATCAGTTTTTCATCATCCACCTGTACCGGCACCTCCTCGTGTCTGGTCAGCCGGATCACTGCACTGCCAACCTTCGGTCTCGGCATAAAACAGTTCGGCGGAACATTTGCCACAATATACGGTTTGGCATAATACTGCACCGCAAGAGACAATGCGCCGTAGTCTTTTGTTCCCGGCCCGACCTGCATCCGATCCGCCACTTCTTTCTGTACCATGACCGTAATACTTTTTATCGGAACATGATTTTCAAACAACCCCATAATGATCGGCGTAGTAATATAATAGGGCAGATTTGCAACAACTTTGATCGGTCTGCCCTCATTCTCTTCTTCTACCAACTTTCTGATATCAACTTTGAGCACGTCTTCGTTGATCACACGTACATTGTCATAGCCGTCAAGCGTATCTTCCAAAATCGGGATCAAAGCTCTGTCGATCTCTACTGCGATTACTTTTCCTGCCGCACATGACAAATACTGGGTCATCGTTCCTATTCCCGGACCGATCTCAAGTACGAGATCGTCTTTCCCGATCTCCGCCGCACGGATGATCTTATCTAAAACATGTGTATCGATCAAAAAATTCTGTCCGAATTTCTTTTGAAAAATAAAATTATATTTTTGAAGCACCGCAATCGTATTCTGCGGATTGCCAAGCGTTGGTTCTTTCATACGTTTCCTTCCCAAATCTGTTTTTTCAGAAGTTCCGTGCGGCTTATCATTCTTTGGCTTTCCCCCGCACCTTTTCTTTTTCTCTAAAATCCGTTTTTCTCTAAAGTCCGTATAACTTCCGTGCGTTTTCCTCCGTCTGTAACACGACGTCTTCTGCTGCTGCGCCTTTTAGTGCCGCGATCTCTTCCGCCACATACGGAAGGTAAAGCGAACTGTTTCGCTTTCCTCTATATGGAACAGGCGCAAGGTACGGACAGTCCGTTTCCAGTACGATCGACTCCAAAGGAATCTCCTGAACGACCTGTTTTAGTTTCTTTGCATTCTTAAAAGTTACCACTCCGCCAATTCCGATATAATACCCCATTTTCACATACTCTTTTGCCATCTCCGCCGAGTATGAATAACAGTGTATCACGCCGCGCAGTCCCGACGCATATTCTTTCATAATCTCCATCGTATCTGCGGCAGCCTCCCTGCTGTGGATAATGACCGGTTTCTCTTTTTTTCGCGCAAGATCGAGCTGTCTGATAAACCATTCTTTTTGAAGATCATGATTTTCCTTATCCCAATAATAATCCAGACCGATTTCTCCGACCGCCTTGATCTTTTCTTTATCAAGAAGACGTTCCATCCTTGCAAACTGAGTTTCATCAAGATTTCCGACTTCGTCGGGATGAACGCCGATCGCCCCGTACACAAACGGATACTCTTCTGTCAGTTTTACGATCTTATCCCATGACAGGATTGCAGAACCTGCATCCATTATCATGCCGATTCCCGCATCCTGCATCTTCCCCAGGATTTCCTCCCGGTCCTCATCAAACTGCTCATCATCATAATGAGCATGTGTATCGATTATCATCTTTTCAGAATCCTTTCTCTCTTATTTATCCTGACAACACTGCCGGTCTTTCTCGCTTGAGCCTTGTACACACACGTTTAAGAGAAATCTTTCAAACTCCCGTCTGTTCCACACTTCCGGCGTCGGATAAAGCGGATTTGCCTCTTTTTCCGCCCATTTTGCGATCTGCTTCACATCCGTTTTTCGGATCATCTCCGGATATTGCGGAATCTGCATCTTCACTTTCAGTTCTTCGATCCATCCGATAAACGCATCCGCCTTCACACTGTCAGACTCCTGCGGTGTCGTAAGTCTGCACACATCACTTAATTCCGCCAGTTTCTTACATGCCGCGTCTCCATATGCCCGCATCACATAAGGAAGAAAAATCGCCATTGCCAGTCCATGAGGCGTTCCATACAATCCGCCGACCGCATGGCCGATCGCATGAACATATCCGACTCCTCCTCTTGTAAATGCCCGTCCTGCATAAAACGCCGCCTGCTGCATCTTCTGTCTCGCCTCGATATCGCTTCCGTTTTCATATACTTTCAGCAGATTTTCATAGATCAGTCTGACAGCTTTCCTGCACAATTCCCGCTCTGTATCACTGTTATATTTATCATTTGTATACGCTTCCACCGCATGACACAAAGCATCCATCCCCGTCATAGCGGTAACGTCCGGCGGCAGTCCCAGCGTCAGTTCGGGATCGAGCACCGCATACTTTGGCATAAGCCGCAGATCATTGATCGCCGCCTTATGGTGCGTCGCTGTATCCGTGATAACTGCCGATATCGTCGTTTCCGAGCCGGATCCTGCCGTTGTAGGAACCGCAAACAACATCGGAATCTGCTTGACAACCCGAAACAACCCCTGCAGCTGCCTTATCTGTCTGTTCGGTCTTGCGCTCCAACCGCTTTCGCACAGTCAAGAGGCGCTCCTCCGCCCAGCGCAAGCATACAGTCACACCCATTTTCCAGAAACACTTTCACCGCATCTTCCACATTTTCATCGGTAGGATTTTGTTCTACCTTATTGTAGATGACATACAAAAGTCCCTGTTCTTCCATCTCTTCAAGCACTCCGTCAAGAAGCCCTCGCCCGATCAGAGTAGGACCTGTAACGATAAGCGCCTTTTTTAACCCTCTCCGTTTGATCGCCGCAGGAAGGTGGCGGACCGCTCCCGCTCCCTTCATCAATTTCGGCGTCCGCCACGGGATAGTGGAAATTCCGGCTTTCATAACTGATTGAAACATTCTGCAATACATTTTCTTGACGCTTTTCTTTGTCGTCATATATACGCATCCCCTTATTAAATTCACATCATTATCGCGCGCAAATATTTATACTTAAAATAAAACTCTTTTCTTTCTCCCCATTATCTTTTCACAAAATACTCTTCATACCATACGAGGAAAGTATAGATTGTCCACACTTTTCTCCAGTTATCCGAATTGCCTCCTACATACTCGTCAAAAATAGCCCGTATCTCTTCAACATGAAAGAATTTTTCCGCGATATCGCTCGCAAAAAGTCTTCTCACGTCCGCATTATACCGATCATCCGCCATCCAGATACGAATCGGCACAATAAATCCGAGTTTCTTGCGAAATGCAATTTCTTCCGGAAGCACTTTTGCAGCCGCTGTACGAAGAGCGACTTTATTCTGTTCTTCATTTACCTTGTACTCCGACGGCATTCTTGATGCAATGTCAAAAATTCTTCTGTCCGTCAGCGGCATTCTTATCTCAAGTCCCGCTGCCAGACTCATCTTATCTACATTGAGATAAATATCGCCTTCAAGCCAGATCTGAATATCTACATCAGACATTTTAGTCAGAGGATCAAGACCTTCCGTTTCCTCGTAAATCCCCCGCGCAAGTTCGATCGGAAGTACGTCCGGATCGTATTTTTTCAAAATCCGCTTCTTCTCATCCTCTTTCATGATATTTGTATTTCCGACATAAAATGTCTTTAAATTCTCCCCGTATCTTTCTGCGTTGCGATACATATTATATCCGCCGAAAAATTCATCTGCGCCTTCACCTGAATAACAGATTTTCGTATGCTTTGCGGTTTCTCTGCACGCAATGGCAAACGCGATCGCCGACGCGTCTCCAAGCGGCTGTTCCATATTGTACATCACATACGGGACAACAGCGAAATATTCCTCCGGAGTGATCCGGCATCGAAGATTTTTTCTTCCCAAAATATCAGCCGTCTGTTTCGCCAGACCCGATTCGTCAAAGCGTTCCTCGTCATATCCGCACGAATCTGTCGTCTCTACATCCGACATTGCCAAAACGTAAGACGAATCGACGCCGCCTGATAAAAATGACTCCGCATACTCTTCTTTTGTTTTTACTTCCGGCATGATCTCGCCTATCGTCGTATGGATCTCATCTGCCCACTGCTCCAGTGTACGGCTATTGTCCGGATGAAACTGAGGCATCCAATAACGCTCTATCGTAAGCTTTCCGTTCTGCCATACAAGATACCGGCCCGGAAGCAGCTTTTTCAGACCGCGGAAAAATGTATTTTCGCCCGCCACATAAGTAAGGCTTAAATAAAGCTGAAGCATCTCTTCGTTTAATTCTTTTACAAATCCCGGCTGTTCCATAATCTTTCGGATCGTTGTTCCGTAAAGCAGTTTTCCGTCCGCCGTTTCGTAATAATAAAACGGTTTTGTTCCAAACTGATCTCTTAAGCAAAACAGTTTCTCTTCCGCTTCATCCCACAGGGCAAAGGCAAACATCCCGTGCATGTGATCTGCCATCTCATTTCCCCATGTTTCATATGCCTTCACAAGGATCTGTTCCTCACGCTCTTCCCTTGTCAGATCAAGAGGAATATCCAGTCTTTCGCAAAGTTCTTCCCAGTTTCTTATATGACCTCTGTATTCTTTTACTTTTATCATCTGTTTCCACTCCCAACTTTACGCCGCCCATATTGCAGGGGCATATCGGCTTTTATCAACTCTTTTGTTACACGGCTATTATAAACGAAAGCCTGTCATGTTACAAGACCGGCGCATACACCGCTTTCGTCCTTTCTCCTTCTCCTTGAAGTTCCACTTCCGGAAAGCTTTGAATGTATTGCTTAAATTGTGAATAACCATAATCTCTCACTTTAAAATCCGCGAATTTCAGTCTGATCCGATTGCCCAAAGCGCTCAATGGGATTCCTGATTCCCCGCTTGCTTCGATCTGATACAAAATATATTCTTCTACCATTTCTTTTCTGCTCTTATCTTCATTGAGCGCTACAGATACTTTTGTTCCCTCCTGAATGAGCATTAAACGAGGAAGCGTTTCCAAAAATTTGGACAAAAGACTATAACCATAGCGGCGGACATCAAAATCAGGATATAGCTTGACAAGCCTGCTCCCGACTTCGCCAAGTCCCGTCTCTCTGTCATTGTTTTTATTCTCCGTAATAATCTTAACGACCGCTTCTTCCACTTGTTCTTTCGTAGCCGAAATCATTTTTTTCGATTCTTTTCCACTTACAGTATGGAAAACGGTTTTTTCCTCCCTCTCGGAAACGCCCATCATATTATCTTCCAAAAGAAGTTCCAGTTCCGTAAAGATCTCGCATGCCTTACGAAACGGCAGGGGCGTTTTCGCCTCTCCCATTCCGATCACACGCTTCCCGCTCTCCCGCAGCCTGCTTGCAAGCCTTGTAAAATCGCTGTCGCTTGAAACAAGACAGAACCCCTCGAGTTCGCTCGCATACAGCATATCCATAGCGTCAATGATCATTGCCGAGTCAGTTGCATTTTTTCCGTAAGTATAACTAAACTGCTGGATCGGAGTGATAGAGTTCTGCAAAAGTTCTTCCTTCCACCCCGCGCTGTTCGGACGGGTCCAGTCTCCGTAGATCCTTTTATATGTTACATTTCCATATTTCGACAGTTCATCTAAGATCGGTTTAATATATTTTGCGGACACATTATCCGCATCAATTAAAAGCGCGAATCTTTCTTCCATTCTCTGTATACCTCCCCACTCATATTTTTCCACGTAAATGTTCCCTTTTCATAAACCATATAGCTGTGGGAAGAACCTTCTTTCGGAATCGAAACCGATCCCGGGTTCAGATACATATACTCATTTCCGTTCTCATCCGCTATTTTCTCACAGGCAGGCACATGCGTATGCCCGTTCAGCAAAATGTCTCCGTTCTTCAGCGGAGGCATACACTGAGGATTGTGCACATGTCCGTGGGATGCAAAAACCACGCCTGTATCCTCAAGCTGCAGTACACAATAATCTGCCATGACCGGAAACTCTAAAACCATCTGGTCTACATCGGCTTCACAGTTTCCCCTCACACAGAGCAGTTCCTCCTTGACTTCATTCAACATCCGTATCACTTCTTTCGGGGCGTAGCCTTTCGGCAGATCATTGCGGGGCCCATGATATAAAAGATCTCCTAAAAGAAGGAGTCTGTCCGCTTTTTCTCTTCGATACGCCTCAAGCATCTGTCCACAATACACAGCCGAACCATGTATATCTGACGCGATCATCCACTTCATACTTTTTCTCCACATATTTAGATTTGACAGTTTTCAAACTACATAAAACATTGTCCCTGTCCCTTTATTTTTATCATTTTAACATAATTTTTCTATTTTTGTAAATCTGCCCTCCTGACAGGCTGCTATATCACAAACACCGCAAAAGACCCGAGCATTTTACGAAATTTTCTTTTATGCACAGCCGGTCATAATCTCCACAAACGGTATGCCTGCTCAACTGCCGCTTCCATATTTGCCTCCGCATTTTCCCGCTTCATTGCCGCTTCAAGAGAAACCGCCTCTCTTAATATCGGAAAGAATGCATCGATCCCCTGCTCATTGCATGCTCCGGCGTCACGCGCAGCAGCCCCGGCAAATGCAATGACCGGTTTTCCATATTTCTTCGCAATCTTTGCAATCCCGATCGGCGCTTTTCCCATAGCGGTCTGTCCGTCCATACGCCCTTCCCCGGTAATCACAAGATCAGCCTTTGCAATTTCCTGCTCCAAGCCTGTTTCTTTTATTACAATCTGGATACCGGATTCCAACTGTGCATCCATAAATGTAAGAAATGCAAATCCCAAACCGCCTGCCGCCCCCGTACCCGGATACATAGAATCTGCTTTCGGAATCTTTTTCTTCACCAAAGACGCATAAGAAAAGAGAAGACGATCTAACCTTTCGGTCATCTCTTCATCCGCGCCTTTCTGCGGACCGTACACAGCGCTTGCTCCTGTCTCTCCGCACAATACGTTCGTTACGTCACAGGCAATCTTGAATTTACATTCCGCAAGTTCAGGGATCACGTTATCATCTGTAATCTCCGCCAGTTCTTCCAGACCCCTTGCCCCAATCGGAATCTGTTCCCCGTTTTCCTTCAGCAGGCCAAAACCCAAAGCCTGAAGCATTCCTGCTCCCCCGTCGTTTGTCGCGCTTCCTCCGATCCCGACAATAAATTTCCTGCATCCGTTTCGCACAGCGTCTTTTATCACTTCTCCCACACCGTAAGTTGTCGTATACAACGGATTTCGTTCTTCCTCTGAAAGAAGAGTCAGCCCTGCCGCTTTCGCAATCTCAATGACCGCTGTTTTCTCTTCTGTTTTTCCACCTGTATTCTCGATCACACCATACTCGCACACAACCGTTTTTCCGATCGGTCCGGTTACAGAAACTTTCCGTATCGTTCCGTTCATACCGGACACCAACGCTTCCACTGTCCCCTCGCCTCCGTCTGCCAGCGGTCTGACATGCACTTTTGCTTCAGGATCAACTTTATGAATTCCCTTTGCGGCGGCTTTTCCCGCCTGTACCGAAGTCATACTCCCTTTAAACGAATCAATCGCCGCCACAATTTCCATAAATCCATCCATTCCTTTCACTTTACTCAGACAGAAAACATTATAAAAATGTTTCCCCGCACTTGTTTGTCATCATATAAATACCTTCAATGTACACAGCGTATCATTTCTTTTTTTACATTTCAATAACTTTGCACGACCGATTCCTAAAGAATGATCCGGCAACACTATCACCATGAAAGGATGTGTTACTATTCCCACTCCAAAACGACAGTATACTACTGACGATATTTATAAATTACCAGATTTCATAAGAGTAACTCTATTTGATGGGGAAATATTGACGAATGATTGGACAAATCTGATTATAGACGAAGAGGTCTTTAAGAATCTCCCTTCTGAAGATCACCACAAAACGTACCGACTTTCTATAGTAAAATCTGAATAGCCCTTGTATCGCTCTGATGGATATACTATATTAAAGACATAAAAGGAACAACCGCCCACAAGGGGGGGTGACCTCGACAAGATTGTAATAGAATCACCACCCTGAAACCGGTCAAAGTTTAGAGGGTGGTTTTCTATGCCTTAAAGCTCTATCTGATAAACGTAAATACGAATGTCAGCAATGCCAGAATGAACATTCCAAAGTTTAGGATTGATGGCACTAACGAAAAGATTCGCCTCGGAAAGTTGATGGGCAAGGACTTCATAATAACGTCCTTTTAGGTCTAAGTTTTTTTGGGGGCGGTACAATTTGTTGCCAACAATGTATTGTATTGTTATCTTTAATAATAAAATCCGGGGCAGATATGATATCATTCAAATAATCTGTAACTTCTTTATATACTTCTGGGTGTCTATCCAAAATATGCTGAAGCTGATTATCTGTAATAATAACTTCATCCGTTACGATATCTTCGGTTATACAACTATATATGCTTTTATTAATTCTACCAATGGTATGCACTTTTGATACCTCTTTTACATTAGATGCTGATGATTGGAAAATTAACTAACAGAATGCTGGGGACGGCTTGAATTCCAACGCTCTCCGTGCTATACTAACCTACGTTACAAAAACCCGAAAAATAAGGTCTTACAAGGGTTTCGCCGATTTCCGGCGTAAGCCAAATACCTGCGGTATTTGACTCTCGCGACATTCGCCAAATGGATGTGCAAGCACCTCCACATGGCTCATTGTTTCGCGGAAAATGAATCGTGTGTTCGTGACCTTCCACACGTAAAACAAAACTAAAGGAGAATTGAAAAATGAAAACAACTCAACAAAGCAAAGTGCTTTTCATGGCACAGGCGGCGATGATCGCCGCAATCTACGTCGTACTGACTATGCTCGGCGCATCTTTTGCATTCGGAGAAGTGCAGATCCGCTTTTCGGAAGCGCTGACAATTCTGCCCGCAATCACACCTGCGGGAATTCCCGGAGTATTTTTAGGATGTCTTATCAGCAACATATTAGGCGGAGCAATCTTGCCGGATATTATTTTCGGAAGCATCGCCACATTGATCGGAGCTTTATTTACATGGCAGCTTCGCAATAAAAGCAAATATTTAGCGCCGGTTCCTCCGATCATCGCAAACGCGCTCATCGTTCCGTTTATTTTAAAATACGGTTATGCAGTTCCTCTTCCGATCCCGTTTATGATGCTGACAGTAGGTCTGGGGGAAGTGATCTCCTGCGGAGTTCTCGGAATGATACTGTACACAGCACTGAATAAATATAAAGGGGTTTTATTTAAACCTTCCATATCATAAAATATTCTAAAGCATGCGGCAGTTCAGCTTGCGTCATTCGCAAAACTCATTCGCAAAACGCACTCCGCGCTTATTGCGGCCAAACATCTGAAGCGCTGCTAACATACGATACAAAAAATATCCGTGAGATACGTTTTTCGCATCCCACGGATATTTTTTATCACTTATATTTACCTTTCCGGTATGTGCCGCGCCAATCAACTTCCTGAGGAAAGTTCTCCTTTTATCATCTGATGTATCCGATAAATGTGTTTCCGCCTGCTTCTGTCATATTTTCCATTTCGCTCATGCCGACTGTATATGATTCTCCTGTACTCGGATCTACATATGTGATATCCGTCATCGTATATCCTGTCAAAAGTACCGCATGTGCCGATTCCAATATCGCGATCATCGGACACCCGCGATTGATCACATATAACATCTGATCGAGAGAACAGCCTGTCAGATCAAGCCGCTGTGCATGATACTGTTCCATATAACGCTCACACGCATCAAGAGAACTTTCTCCTTCTTCACATTGAAACTTACCTGCTTCTGTTGAATAAACAAGATCCCGGTTTCCTTTCTCCCATACATATTTTTGCTCGGAAGAAATTACAACTCCCGAAACCTGCTCTGCCTTTTGAACCGCATACCCTGCTTTGTTATAGACAGCCGCCAGTTCTCCCATGCCGTAAACATAATATTTTTCTTCTTTCTCTTTCCCTTTCAGCTCAATCGTCAGCGTTTTTTTGCCCGGCTGATATATCGGTTTTTCATTCTGTTTTTGTTTCTTTTTCACTCCGTCCGCAAATGTAAAACGCATCTGTTTTCCTGTGTTTTCCGATACATATGTTTCAAAAACAATCTTCGACTCTTTACGTTCCTCATTGTTCGTAACATATTCCTGCTTTGTGGAATTATATGTTTCTCCGTCTTTTATAACGCGGTTAAAAGTCAGCAGATTCCCGTCGATGAGCACATCCGTCGTATAAATACTTTGTTCTGTGAAATTATACTGCGCAGCTTCTTTATTCTTAGAGTTTCTGATCTGCACTTCATACATCGGTGTGATCTCTTCGCCTGATACCGTGATCCCTGTATCGGCAGGATTTACCTTTCCATATATAAAATCTCCGTTGATAAACCCAAGAGGGCGCAGGTTTTCCCCATCTTCCGCTTTGATCGTATAATCCTCTCCGCTCTTTAAGTTCATTATATGAAGCGTCGCGGACTTATCTGTTTTCCCTCCGGTCTGATACACCATAAGATGACCGTCATCTGAAACGGCATACCGTTCGTCAGTAAGATTCTCCGCAAGCACTTTCTTCTCATCTTTCTTCAGATCGATCCGATATAAAGTTCCGTCTGCAAGAACGTGCAAAAGGGAAGTACTCTGATTATAATATACCATCTTACCAAGCTCATCTTCTGCGATGGCAAACGATTTCGTACTTGTAATAAATGCCTTTTCCTCAATCTTATTTTCAGCCGCATCATAATAATAAATGCCGACGCCGACCTCGCCTTCGTGGCTGCCGCGCGCCATATACCCGTAAACGGCAAACGTAATATTATTTTTATTATCAATGCCGATCACACGCACCGCATGCTGATCATTCTCTCCCCGCGTATCTCTGCCTTCCTGATCTGGCATGGAAAATACTTTTGTCAGATTTCCTTTTTTCGACTCATACAGCCATAATTCACCGGCCTGCACAAACGCGGCGGAAGTCTGGTCTTTATTGATCTCATAGGAAATATCCTTCGGAATAATGCCAAGTATGATTCCGTTTTCATCAAAATCACTTTCTCTTCCGTCAAATACTTGTTCCATATTCCGGTTATAGTCGAGCAAATAGATCGTATCTACGAGAAATCTCACCCGGAAAAACTCTTTCACGTTATAGATGCTTTCCGCTCCCTCTTCGTCCGTACAGGAAACTTTATATTTTGCGAGTATAGAAGTATATACCGTATTACTTTCTTTTATATCCCACTCCACATCTCCGATCACGGAGGGCTTCATATCTCCCCATTGTATATGCGTAATATCTGAATGAATATTTACCGTTTGATATGTCGTATTATCGCTCTTTTCATCCGGCTCTAAATATGCCGTAAGTTCCTCTGTCGCTTCTTTATTCAACGCTTTTGTATGAAAATCTTTTGCAAATGCAAGGCACTGATCAGTCGTGACTTCTTTCGGTCGTACAATGCGGGTATAATATCCCGCCGTCTTTCCGTTTTGAGACAGCGGCGTATCAAGCGTCACTTTCAAAACTGCCTCCGGCTCTTCCGATGACAAGATCCCTTTCAAGTCCAGTTCTGCCTGCGAAGTTTCTTTCACTATATCCGCTTTGCCTTCTGCATGTTTCTTCGTTCCGTCAAGCGAATATACCTCATATTTAAGTTTATCGATCTTATTTCCGTATTTTTCTACTTTTACAGTCAATGAACCGTCGCTTTTAAGCGGAGTGATCGTATCGCGTACAGCAGGTAGCTC
>OMGY01001644.1_pt1 | contig 19067 bp, 18 predicted proteins | sample 1674461 | NCBI WGS metagenome assembly OMGY01 (sample SAMN05578579, study PRJEB25193) | human gut metagenome | biome: Human Microbiome; feature: human-associated habitat; material: feces | host: Homo sapiens | place: USA:Birmingham
GACCGCTCGTAGAGAAACGCCGTATCGGTTGTGAAAAGGAAGCGGAAATCGCCGCCGTGCAACGCCTTGTGCGCCGAGCGGAACCGTCCGAGCAGGCGGTAATGCGCCATCAGTCCGTCATCCTCGTGCCCCCACGGGTACGGGCGGCGGCAGAACGGGTCGTGGTAGCCTTCCAGTCCCGCTTCGTCCCCGTAGTAGACCGACGGGAAGCCGTAAACCGTGTATTGCAGGGTCGACGCAATCCGCAACAGCGAAATCGCCTGTCGCCGCGCGTCGCCGGACAGCCGCGCGCGCGACAGTTCGGCGTTGGATCGCCCGCCGCCCTCTTCCGGATCTCCCAGCACCGTCAGAATCCGCGCCGTATCGTGCGTGCCGAGCAGATTCATCAGGCTGTCCGAGACCTCGCGCGGGTAGGACGCATAAATTTCGGTCAGGGTTCGGACGAACGCGCCCGCGTCCCGCCGCAGGAGCAGATCCAGCACCGCATTGCGGAACGGGTAGTTCATCACGCTGTCCAGCTGTCCCCCTCGCAGATAGCGGCGGCGCTTGCCGTAGGCGATTTTATCGGCGGCATTCTCCCAGACCTCGCCGAGGATTGCCGCCCTGCCGTCGGTCTGCTTCTTCGCAACAATCCGCAACTCGTCCAGAAATTCGTCGGGCAATTCGTCCGCAACGTCCAGACGCCAACCGTCCGCGCCGCGCGCGAGCCATTTTGCGGCAATTCCGTCCGCGCCCGTAAAATAGCGCCGGCATTCCGCCTCGGTCTGCTTCAGCCGCGGCAGAATCGGAATCCCCCACCAACACTCGTAATCATCGGGGAAATGCCGGAAGCTGTACCATGCCGCATAGGGGGAATCGGTTGCCTGATACGCCCCGACCGACGGATAGGTTCCGTAGCGGTTGAAATAGCGGCTGTCGTCCCCCGTGTGGTTGAACACGCCGTCAAGAATCACGTGCATTCCCCGCGCGTGGGCGGCGGAAATCAGGCGGTCAAACGCCGCGTCTCCGCCGAGCGCGGAATCCACCTGTTCATAATCCCCCGTATCATAACGGTGGTTGGAACGCGCGTCAAAGACGGGCGAAAGGTAGAGGATATCGTAGCCCATGGTTTGCAGGCGATCCAGTTCTTCGGCAATGCCGTCGAGCGTTCCGCCGAAGAAGGTTCGGTTCGGGAGCGGGTCTCCGTTCTTCGTGGCGAACTCGGGAATGCCGTTTTCCCAATCCGCATTCAGCGTTGCCCCCGGCTTGACGGGCGGCGCGTTTTCGTCCCGTTTGAAACGGTCGACAAAAATATGGTACATCGTCCCGTTCTTCAGCCAGTCGGGGGTATGAAAATCGGGATCGTGAATCAGCAGGCGGAATCTGACCGCGCTGTGCGGCGAAAGCGTGAAATGCAGGTTGTCGGTGCTGTCGGTAAACCGCGTGTCGCTCCCGCGCAGGAACAGCACCTCATAATAGAACAGCCCGCCTTCCCGCCCGCAGAGCGTTGCGGTATCCAGCGTGAGCGTGTAAATATCCGTGACAAAATCGGTTGTGACGAACGCAAACGGGGTGTCGGTCGCCTCTCCCCCGTCCGGAGCGAGTCGCAGGACGACCGCCGCCGCGCCGAACGCCCTCGGAACTTCTGCCCGCAGGGTGAGCTGTGTTCCCCACGCAAACGCGCCGAAAGCGGTTCTGTCCCGCTCCCCGACCAACCGCCGCAGGATCGGTTGCGCGCCCCGTTCGATTTGTTCCTGTAATCTCGGTAACATATTTGCCTTTCAATAAAAAAACAGGAAAACCTCTTGACAAATCCTGTTTTATCGTATATAATAAAGATACGAGGACGCGCGGACATCGGTCAGCGCCCTCCGGCTATGTAGAAATAACCGTCCATCGTCTTAGAGGGGAAGAGGGCGGTTATTTCTTTTTGCTCTGTTTGAGGTATGTCATGACAGAACAGATTGCAGAGATTGCTCTGCAAATCATGCCGATCACCTGAGCGATCAGGTCGAATAGGTTCATCACGGTTACCACCTCCCTCCGCCGTTTGTACGGAGAGAGGATTGACAAAACATCGGAAATGTCTTTCGCTCTCTCCGTCGCGTCCAAATGTCCGCCTTTGAAGGGAGCTGACTGCCGCCTTTGCATCCTTGACAGACGCGCTTTCGCTTGTCTGCCCCTATATTATAACACCGTTTGACTGTGCTTGTCAAGTGGTGTTTTGTTCAACAGAGAAATTGACTATAAATTGCAAAGATTTATCCCCCCTCATCAGTCGCTGACGCGCCAGCTTCCCCCCGAGGGGAAGCCTTTGCAAAAGTTCTGCAAATTTCAAAAAGAGTGCTTCAGACTTTTTGTAAATCCGAATTTCCGGTTAAGACGAAAGAATGTTGTACCATAGCCTTCCCTTTGGGGGGAAGGTGTCGCCGAAGGCGACGGATGAGGGGGGATCAATCTGCTCTTACCAAACGGCAAACCCGATTCCCGCCTCAACCTTGAAGCGCTCTCCGATGAATCCCCGCACGGCGCACCTCTTTTTTGAGGTTCGCCGTATTTTTTTGCAAAAACCCCTTGCAATCCGGCGAAAAATGTGGTATAATGGACACAATAAAATATATCTTATCAAGAGTAGCGTAGTGACAGGCACGATGATGCTACAGCAACCTGCGTTTTGTAAGGTGCTAATTCCTGTTAGATGAGAGTCGGAACGCTCCGCTCTGCGGGGCTTTTTTCTTGTCAGAAGAAAGAATGATGAAAAGATATGTTTTAGAATATCTTTGAAAGGTTGAAATCAGAACATGAACAGAAAGCTTTTTACCAGCGAGTCGGTGACCGAGGGACATCCCGATAAGATCAGCGACAAAATCAGCGACGCCATCCTTGACGAACTGCTCCGCCAGGACCCCATGTCCCGCGTTGCCTGCGAGACCTTCTGCACCACGGGCTTGGTCTGCGTGATGGGCGAGGTTACCACCAAGGCGCAGATCGACATCCAGTCCATCGTGCGGGAGACCGTCCGCTCCATCGGCTACGACCGCGCGAAGTACGGCTTTGACTGCGACACCTGCGGCGTTATCACGAACATCGACGAGCAGAGCGGCGATATCGCGATGGGCGTCGACAACTCCTTTGAAAATAAGGAAAGCGGCGCGAGCGAGCTCGACAACGGCGCGGGCGACCAGGGCATGATGTTCGGCTACGCCTGCACCGAGACGCCCGAGCTGATGCCGCTGGCGATCTCTCTTTCCCACAAGATGGCGAAGAGACTCACCGACGTGCGCAAGCAGGAGCTTGTCGACTATCTCCGTCCCGACGGCAAGACGCAGGTGACGGTCGAGTACGACGAGAGCGGCAAGCCCGTCCGCGTCGACACGGTCGTCCTCTCCACCCAGCACGCGCCGGAGGCGACGCTTGAGCAAATCCGCAAGGATATGATCGAGCTTGTCATCAAGCCGACCGTTCCCGCGGAGCTGATGGACGAGGATACTAAGATTTATGTCAACCCGACCGGCCGCTTTGTCATCGGCGGCCCGCAGGGCGACAGCGGTCTCACCGGCCGCAAGATCATCGTCGATACCTACGGCGGCAGCGCGCCCCACGGCGGCGGCGCCTTCTCCGGCAAGGACCCGACGAAGGTCGACCGCTCTGCCGCTTATGCCGCGCGCTATGTCGCCAAGAACATTGTGGCCGCCGGCCTTGCCGAAAAGTGCCAGGTGCAGCTTGCCTACGCTATCGGCGTTGCCCATCCCGTGAGCGTGCTCGTGGAGACCTTCGGCACCGGCAAGGTGGACGACGGCAAGCTCGAAGAAGCGGTGGAAAAGGTCTTCGACCTGCGTCCGACCGCCATCATCCGCGACCTTGACCTGCGCCGCCCGATCTACCGCCAGCTCGCCGCCTACGGTCACATGGGCCGCGAGGATCTCGGCGTTGCCTGGGAGAAGACCGACCGCGTAGACGCCCTGCTCGCGGCAGTCAAGTAAAGAATTCGAAGACATGGCAAAAGCCGCCGACCATCAGGTCGGCGGCTTTCTTGCGTAGCGGGGAAGGTTACATGAAAGGCATTGATTCGCGGTGCTCCTCATCCCAGAGCTTTTCCGCCTCGGGACGACGGCAGGCGGACATTCTCAATCAGGAGGAAAGGCTGCGGTCTCTTTCCTCCGTTGCCTGTGCGGCGATCTTTTGGAGTTTTTCCATGCGCGCGTCAAGCTTCGCGCTGATCTCGGCGCACTCGTAGAGCTCACGCTCCACATAGTCCATTTCGGGGAGGTTCTTCTTATAGCGGATCTTATGCTCAAGGCTGGCCCACCAGTCCATCGAGATCGTGCGGAACTGCACCTCGACCTTCATAAACCGCTTCTGGTCATGCAGGAAGATGGGCGTTTCCACGATGAGATGGAGGCTGCGGTAGCCGTTGGGCTTGGGGTTTGCGATGTAGTCCTTGCGCTCGATGAGGTGGATGTCATCCTGACGCAGCAGCGCGTCAGAGAGCTTGTAGATATCCGACGGGTGCGAGCAGATGACGCGCACGCCAGCAATGTCGTTGAGGTTCTGCTCGATGCTCTCCACGGTCATGGGATAGCCGCGGCGGTTGAGTTTTTCCATGATGCTCTCGGGGGACTTGAGACGCGTTTTGATCGTTTCGATGGGATTGCGGTCGTATTGCAGGGAAAGCTCTTCGTTGAGCACGTTGAACTTCGTTTCCACCTCCATGATCGCGCAGCGGTAGTAGCTCATCAGCTCGCGATACGGCTGGAAATATTTCTGGACCCAGAGCTGCACCTCGCCGCGGGAGAGACGAGAGAGCAGCACCTGCTCAAGAGAGGTGCGGTCCATGAGAGGACGGATCGGCATAAGACCATCAGGCTCCTTTGTATCAGTCATTGGCGCAGGATACAGGATCCTGCGTGAAAAGCTTAACAAAGAAGCGGCAGCGAATCAAGGTAAAATTGTAAACATTCTGACGATTTGCCGCAAACGACAGGGGAGAAGGCGGGCTGACCCTCTTTCCTTCGACGTAACAAGGGCAAAAAAGAAAACCATGGACAGTCGGGCGGGGAAGTCGACTTTTGGGCAAAGGGGCGGGATTGCCCAAAAACAAAAAGCAGAAGGCCCGGGGAAAGGGACCTTCTGCTGATGGTATGGAGTTCTGCGCGCGTTATGCGCCGAGCGCGCGCCGACTCATCATCTCCCAGAGGATGGAAAGCTGGTCGGTGGAGGAGAGCAGGAAGGCGAGCGCAAAGGCAAACCAGAGCTTGTGCATATCCTCTGCGTCCTTTGAAAGGAAGAAGCAGTAGCAGAAATAGGCCACGGCATCGATGAGGAGAACGACAGAGAACATGGCAAGAAAGCCCTCTGCGCTCTGGTCGGCAAGGCCTGTGACAAGGGAGAGGATGGCGTAGTACAAAAATGTGGCGGTGAAGGGCCATTTGAGCTTGCGCCAGTCGTGGATGCGGTTTTTCTTCTGCATGGGAGCGCTCCTTTTTTCTGTTTTCCTCAGTATACCCTGTGCCGGGGCGGATTGCAAGGGGAAATGCCCTTGCAAAGCGCGCGGCGGAATGATAGACTGCGGAAAAGAGGTGATCTGAAATGCTGGATACGCTGATCCGGGGGGCGCGGGTGGTCGACGGTACGGGACGCGCGGCGTTCACGGCGGATGTGGGCCTTTGCGGCGGAGTGATCGAGGCAGTCGGCGAGCTGAAGGACGCGCAGGCGTTTGAAACGATCGACGCCAAAGGACGTGTGCTGACGCCGGGCTTTATCGACATCCACCGCCATGCTGACGCTGCGCTCTTTCGTGAGGATTTTGGACGCTTGGAGCTTTCGCAGGGCCTTACGACAATTGTGAACGGCAACTGCGGCATGTCGCTTGCGCCGCTCGCGGGAAAGTATGCGTTCGCCTGCGCGCATTATCTTGCGCCCATCACGGGGGAGATACCGCCGGAGCTGCGCTTTGATTCGCTCGAAGCGTATTTTAAGGCGGCGCAGAGCCGCGGTTTGCCGCTCTCCTGCGCGCAGCTTGTCGGCATGGGCACGCTGCGCACGCTTGCCGCGGGCTTTGAAGCGGGCGACTTATCGCCGCTTGAAATGAGAGAGATGCACTATCACATGGAAAAGGCGCTTGCCGACGGCGCGTGCGGCGTATCGCTCGGCCTTGGCTACGCGCCGGAGATCTTCTATTCGACCGACGGACTCATCCGCGCGCTCGCGCCGCTTCATCAAAGCGGCGTGCCGATCTGCGTGCATATGCGCCAGGAGGGCGACGGCGTGGTGGACGCGCTGCGCGAGATGATCGAGGTCGCCCGCGCGCTGCAAACGCCGCTGGAGGGGAGCCATCTCAAGGCGATCGGCGCGCGAAACGCACGGCGCGCCGTGCCCGAGATGCTCTCGCTCATCGCGAGAGCGCGGGAGGAAGGGCTTGACGTGATGTGCGATGTTTACCCCTATACCGCCGGCTCGACGCAGCTCATCCATGTGCTGCCGCCGGAATTTCAGACGGGCGGAACGGAAACGCTCACAGAGCGCCTGCACGACCGCTGTGCGCGCGAGGAAATGCGCGCCCGGATGGAATCGGGCAGTGATTTTGAGAACATCACGCTGCTCGTCGGCTTTGAAAACGTCGTTGCCATCGGGCTTCGAACGGACGAATACCGCCCCTTTGAGGAAAAAAGCATCGCGGAGATCGCGCACTCGCTCGGGAAAGACCCCTTCGACGCGCTCTTTGACCTGCTGGCGGCGGAGAGGTGCGAGGCGGGGATGATCGACTTTATCACAGACGAGGAGGACGTGCGCGGCATCCTGCGCGCGCCGTTTTCGGGCGTCATTTCGGACGCGACCTATCCCGGCGGCGGGCAGGTGCATCCGCGCGTATACGGCGCCTTCGCGCGCCTTATCGAAACCTACGTCGTGCGGGAAAAGGTGCTCACGCTCGAGCAGGCGGTGCATAAGGTGACACTTCAGGCGGCAGAGCGATTCTCCCTTGCGGGAAAGGGGAAGATCGAGGCGGGCGCGGACGCGGATCTGCTGCTCTTTGACCCCGCGAATGTCCGCGAGAAGGGGACGTACCTTGCGCCGCGCGCTTGCGCTGCGGGCTTTGACGAGGTCTTCGTGCTCGGCGAGCGCGTGATCGAAAACGGCGAATACCGCGGCAGGAGGAACGGCGAGATGCTGGGCCTGCGGATGGGGTGCTAGAATCTTAAAAAAGATTTCAGGCGCATTTTTGCCGCCGTGTGATATGCTGTAAAGCAGATAACAGGCGTGGAGGTCTGAGTACGTGGAACATTTTTGGGATACGATCGAAACGATCGTAGAGGGATACGGCTTTTCGCTCTTCGGAGCGAGGCATCTTGTGACGCTCGTACTGTTCGTGCTGACGGCGGTGCTGTGCTGCCGGGGATATGCCCGTGCGGATGCGGAACGGCGCGCAAAGATGCGCAGGGTATTTGCCATCCTGCTGCTTCTGGACGAGGTGTTCAAGCAGATCGGTCTGCAGATCGGCGGAAATTTCGATGCGTCATATCTGCCGCTGCACTTGTGCTCGATCAACATTTTCCTCATTGCTGTCCACGCCTGGCGCAGGAGCGAGGTGCTCGACAACTTCCTATATTATATTTGTATCCCAGCAGCAACGGCGGCGCTGCTGTTTCCGACGTGGACGTCGCTCCCGGCGATGAACTTCATGTTCCTGCATTCGACGAGCGTGCATATTCTGCTCGCGGTGTATCCGATGATGCTCTTTGCCGCGGGAGATATCCGGCCGAGCGCGAAGGGACTGGGAAAGAGCCTGCTCCTGCTGCTCGTGATGGCGATACCGATCTACGGGGTGAACCTGCTGCTGGATACGAACTATATGTTCCTGATGTACGCGCCGGACGGCAATCCGCTTGCGTGGTTCCAGGACCGGTTCGGCAGCCATTGGGTGGGATTTCCTGTGCTGCTTGCGGCGGTCGGCGGGCTCATGTATCTGCCGGTGCTGCGGAGAAGAAAACGTGAAACGGCGGCCAAAGAAGTGCTCGATCGATGAAAAAGGATGTCGCGGCGGGCCTGAATTCGGGGGCCGCCGCGCTTTTTCGCGTGTTTTGCCTTGACGAAAGGGCGGGATTCTGCTACCTTTAAATGCAAATGACGATGCCTGGGATGATTCCCGGCTGTGAAATAAAGGAGGCGGGAGCATGGGCGAGACGAATCTGCTGCGCGCGATCCCGAAGGTGGATGAATTGCTGCGCAGGCCGGAGCTTTCTGCGCTGGAAATGCCCGCGAGCACATTGCGCGAGGCGGTGCGCGCGGAGCTTTCGGCACTGCGCGAGGCCGTGCTGAGCGGAGCGAGGAAGGAACTGCCCGACGTGCTCGAGCTCTGCGCGAGCATCCGCGCGCGGGCGGAGGAGGCGGAGCTGCCGTCGCTGCGCGGCGTTATCAACGCAACGGGCGTGGTGCTGCACACGAACCTTGGCCGCGCCTGCCTGAGCGAGCGCGCGGTGCGCGCCGTGGAGGATGTGGCGCGCGGGTATTCAACGCTTGAATACGACGTGGCGGGCGGCTGCCGCGGCTCGCGCCACAGTCATGTGGAGGAGCTTCTCTGCCGCCTGACCGGCGCAGAGGGCGCGATGGTCGTGAACAACAACGCGGCGGCGGTGCTGCTCATCCTCTCGGAGATCGGCTGCGGCGGCGAGGTGGTCGCTTCGCGCGGCGAGCTCGTCGAGATCGGCGGCTCGTTCCGCATCCCGGAGATCATGATGCAGTGCGGCTGCACGCTGCGCGAGGTGGGCGCGACGAACAAGACGCACCTGCGCGACTATGAGCGCGCCATCGGCGAAAAGACGCGCGCGCTTTTGAAGGTTCACACGAGCAACTTCCGCATCGTGGGCTTTTCTGAATCCGTGCCGCTCGAGGACATGGTCGCGCTTGGCGCGAAGTACAGCCTACCGGTCATTCAGGATATCGGCAGCGGCTCACTGGTCGATCTCGAGCAGTTCGGCATCCACGATGAGCCAACGGTGCAAAAGAGCATCCGCGCGGGCGTTGACGTGGTGTCGTTCTCGGGCGACAAGCTGCTCGGCGGCCCGCAGGCCGGCGTCATCATCGGCAAAAAGGAATATATCGACCGCTTCAAGCACCATCCGCTCGCGCGTGCGATGCGCGTGGACAAAATGACGCTTGCGGCGCTGAACGCGACGCTGCATGCCTATCTTGACGGCGCCGAGGCAGTGCGCGAGATCCCGACGCTTGCGATGCTGGCGGCGGACGAGTCCGCGCTGCACGCCAAAGCCGCGCTGCTGCAAAAGGTGCTCGCGGATGCGGGCGTCGGCGCAGACCTTGTGGCGGCGGACGATCAGGTAGGCGGCGGCAGCGTGCCGACGCAGCTTCTGCCGACCTGGGCGGTCGCCGTGGACACGGGGGAGAAGAGCGTGGACGCCTTCGAGCGCGCGATGCGCTGCCGCGTGCGTCCCGTCATCGGGCGCATCAGCAAAGAGCAGTACCTGCTCGACGTGCGCACGCTCTTTGAACAGGACTATGACGAGATCGCTTCGGCGGCAAGGGAGGCGCTCAGATGAAACACGTCATCATCGGCACCGCGGGCCATGTGGACCACGGCAAGACGCTTCTCGTCAAGGCCCTCACGGGCATTGACACCGACCGTCTCGTGGAGGAGAAAAAACGCGGGATCACGATCGAGCTGGGCTTTGCCCACCTCGACTTTGACGACGGCACGCAGGCGGGCATCGTCGACGTGCCGGGACATGAAAAGTTTATCAAGAACATGCTCGCCGGCGCGGGCGGTATCGACCTTGCGATGCTTGTTGTGGCGGCGGACGAGGGCTTTATGCCGCAGACGGTGGAGCACCTCGGCATCTTGCAGCTGCTGGGCATTCGGGAGGGCGTTGTCGTCATCACGAAGACCGACATGGTGGATGGCGAGTGGGTCGAGATGGTGAAAGAGGACGTCAAGGAGCAGGTCAGGGGCACCTTCCTGGAGGGGAAGCCTATCTACCCTGTTTCCGCCTACACGGGTGAGGGCATCCGTGAGCTGCGCGAGGCGCTCAAAGCGCTTGTGGCGCAGGTGCAGGAAAAGAGCCTGCGCACGCCCTTCCGCCTGCCCATCGACCGCGTGTTTTCGGTCGACGGCTTCGGCACGGTGGTGACGGGCACACTCATCGAGGGCGCGGTGACGGTCGGCGACGATGCGGCCATCATGCCAGACGGCCTTGAATGCCGCGTGCGCAATTTGCAGGTGCACGGCAGCGATGTGAAGACCGCTTATGCCGGCCAGCGCGTGGCGATGAACCTTGCGGGTGTCAAAAAGACGGACATCACGCGCGGCGACACCATCGCAAAGCCCGGTTCGATGCGCGTTTCGCTGATGCTCGATGTGCGGCTGCAAAACCTCAAAAACTCCCAGCGCACGATCGTCAACGGCTCGCAGGTGCACCTCTATCACGGCAGCGCCGTGCGCCTTGCCAAGGTCGTGCTGCTCGAGCGGGACGCACTGCAGCCCGGCGAGAGCGCCTATGCGCAGCTGAGAATGACTGAGGAGATCGCAACGCGGCAGGGCGACCGCTTTGTGATCCGCTTCTATTCGCCGCTCGAAACGATCGGCGGCGGCGTCATTCTGGACGACCATCCCTACCGCCACAAGAGAAACGACGCGCAGGTGCTGCGGATGCTCGCGGTGAAAGAGAGCGGATCGGACGATGATAAGCTTGTGCAGGCGGTGGCCGAATACGGCACGGAGCTCGTGCCGCTCAAAAAGCTTGCCGACCGGCTGAGCATGGACGCTTCCGAATTGGAGGCTTCGCTCGAGGACCTTTGCGGCAGCGGCAAGCTCATCGAGCCGCTCGAAAAGCGCTATATGGCGTCCTCCGAGTTCGACAAGGTATGGGCGAGCTGCGAGAGTCTGCTTGCCAAATACCATAAGGACAACCCGCTGCACGGCGGTATGAAGGTCGCAGAGCTGCGCCAGAAGCTCTTCAAGGGCGCGGACCGAGCGCGCGCGGACGCGATTCTCTCCTGCCTTGCGCGCGAGGGAAAGATCAAGTCCGTGGCCGACCGCTACGCACTTGCGGACTTTGAGGTCCGCCTGACGAAAAAACAGAATGCGCTCAAAACGAAGCTATTGCAGATCTACCACAAAATGGGCCTTGAGGTCGAGAATCTCGACGATGTGTACGTTCAGTTCGAGCGCAACGAGCTTGCGGACTGCAAGCAGGTGCTCGAGAGCCTTGTCAGCGGCGGCGAGCTTGTGATGCTGACACCGCAGCTTTGCATCGAGCGGCGCATCTACGAGGACATCTGGGAGAAAACAAAGCAGCATTTTGCCGAGCACGGGGAGCTGACGCTCGCGGAGTTCCGCGATATGCTCGGCACATCGCGCAAATACGCGCTTGCGGTGCTTGAATACTACGACAAAAACAAGATTCTCAAAAAGGACGGCGATGTGCGCCACCCGGGGCCGGAGTTCTGAATAATCAGGGGAAAAATCGATAACAGCGAAAAAAAGCATTGATTCGGTTGCAATCATTGAAATTGTGTGTTATGATGGCGTCCGCACCTGGGAGTAGATGGGTGCTGGTGTGCCCCCTGGTCTTCAAAACCAGTGATAGGGGTGAGGAGCCTCTTAGGTGGGTTCGATTCCCACATATTCCCGCCAACGTCCCGCAGCGTTTGCTGATGCTGCGGGGCGCTTTTTTAATGAAAAAATGCATGGATAAAAACCGGATTTTCCGTCGGGAAATACGGTTTTTCCTCATTTGCAATTTTTTCTCTAAAACAGCTATAAAGGTTATCAATAACTGAAAACTTTATTTTGTAAAAAACCATGGTTAAAGCTCTTTACAAATGGGCGTATCTGAGATATATTAGCATCAGAAATTTACCGATGACGGAATAATGCCATCGAAATTTCAGATAATAAGCCGGATGAGGCTTTTCGGGAAATCCGCGTTAGGCGGAGCCGAAGGAATAAGGAGAAGGAAAGCCTACAACTTCTCTGAATATCTCAGGCAAACAGACCGGAAGCGGACGGCACTCTGGAGAGCGAAAGCGCCGACGGAGCAACCTGCTTTTGAATGCGGGGAATCTCTCAGGTTAGGGAACAGAGCAAACCGGTGGCGGCGCCTCGGTTTGCTCTATTTTTTTATGCTGAAACAGAAAGGAAGTCGTTTGGATGGGAATGATCGGCAACCCGCATGACTATCTGATCCTGACGAACAACCCCCTCGTGGCCGACTGCCTCGACGGGCGCGGGGACTACACCATCGCATATCATCCGGAGCTGAGCTTCCGCGAGGTGCTCGTTAAAGCGCGGGACCTCATTCACAAAGGACACATCCTGTATACGCACCCGCTTGCCGGAAGCGTCAAGCCCAACGAAACGCCGTATAAATCGCTGATCGTCTCCATCGAGCCTCACGGTATGGAGCCTGAGCATGAGAGCATGATCGGCAACGCCATCGCCGTGCACGACAAGCTCTGCAAGATCGACTGGACGGACAACGAGCAGGCGCTGCGCGATTTTCAACTAATTGACTATACCTTGCTTTGCGGCGCGATCGGCTACGACGCTGCGGCGGGTCTTAGTAATAAAAATCATTGAGAGAAGGAGGTGCTTTACTTTGAAATTGGAACTTGGTTTCATCCACATCAACAATATCCAGATTTCAAAGGAGTGCAAGGTAGAAAACGGTACTCTGTACGTTGACCCCGAAGCTGTCAAGGCCTTCATGTATGAAGATGATGACGTGAAGGCATGGGTCAAGGACTTCAGCTTCGACGTTGCCAAGCCCGGTGAGAGCGTTCGCATCACCCCGGTCAAGGACGTCATTGAACCGCGAGTGAAGGTCGAGGGCCCCGGCGGCGAATTCCCCGGCGTCATCGCCAAGGTCGACACGGTCGGCAGCGGCAAGACCCACGTTCTGCGCGGTATGGCTGTTGTCACCGCCGGCAAGATCGTCGGCTTCCAGGAGGGCATCATCGATATGTCCGGTCCCGGCGCCGACTACACGCCGTTTTCCAAGCTGAACAACTTTGTCGTTGTTGCCGAGCCTGCCGATAACTACCAGGAGCACAAGCACGAATATGAGCACGCCGTCCGCATCGCGGGCCTCCGCGCTGCGACCTTTATCGGCGAGCTGGGACGCAATGTTGCTCCCGACGAGGTCAAGGAGTTCGAGACCTACGGCATCAAGGAAGGTATCGAGAAGTTCCCCAACCTGCCGCGCGTGGCCTATGTTCACATGCTTCAGTCCCAGGGCCTGCTGCATGACACCTATGTTTACGGTGTGGACGCCAAGCGCAGCCTGACCACCATCCTCAACCCCACCGAGACGATGGACGGTGCGATCATCAGCGGCAACTGCGTTTCCGCCTGCGACAAGAACACGACCTACCATCACCAGAACAACCCCGTGGTGGCAGACCTCTTCGAGCAGCACGGCAAGACGCTCAACTACGTCTGCAACATCATCACCAACGAGAACGTCTACCTCGCCGACAAGCAGCGTTCCTCCGACTGGAGCGCCAAGCTCTGCAGACTTCTGGACCTCGACGGTGCGATCATTTCTCAGGAAGGCTTCGGCAACCCTGATACCGACCTCATCATGAACACCAAGAAGATCGAGCAGGTCGGTGTGAAGACCACCATCATCACCGACGAGTACGCCGGCCAGGACGGTAAGTCCCAGTCGCTCGCGGACGCCGATCCTCTGGCGGACGCTGTTGTTACCGGCGGCAACGCCAACCAGGTGATCGTTCTTCCTGCGATGGACAAGGTCATCGGTACGCTCGACTATGTCGACAAGATCGCCGGCGGCCACGCCGGTTCTCTGCGCGAGGATGGTTCCATCGAGGCGGAGCTGCAGGTCATCACCGGCGCGACCAACGAGATGGGCTTCAACTGCCTGAGCGCCCGATAAGCAAGGAAAGGAGGAAAAAACAAGATGAGTTTCAAAGTTGTTCATTATATCAACCAGTTCTTCGCCAACATCGGCGGTGAAGAGATGGCTCATGTCGCTCCCGAACTGCGCGACGGTATCGTCGGCCCGGGCCTTGCCTTCCAGCAGGCTTGGAAGGGCGAGGCGGAGATTACCAAGACGATCGTCTGCGGCGACTCCTACTTTGCCGAGCACGAGAAGGAAGCCAAGGCGCAGATTCTCGAGTGGGTCAAGGCGGAAAAGCCCGACCTCTTCATCGCAGGTCCCGCGTTCAACGCCGGCCGTTACGGCTACGCCTGCGCGACCATCTGCAAGGCTGTTCAGGACGAGCTGGGCGTCAAGGTCCTCACGGGTATGTACGAGGAGAACCCCGGCGCTGACCTGCGAAACAGCATTCTGATCGTTGCCACCACGAACTCCGCTGCCGGTATGCGCAAGGCTGCGCCCGCCATGGCGAAGCTCGCGATGAAGATCATGAAGGGCGAAGCCCTCGGCGCCTCCATTGAGGATGGCTATATGAACCAGGGCGTCCGTGTCAACTTCTTCGACAAGGAGCGCGGCTCCAAGCGCGCTGTCAAGATGCTGCTGAGCAAGCTGGCGGACAAGCCCTTCACCACTGAGTATCCCATGCCCTCTTTCGACCGCGTGGCGCCCAACCCCGCCATCAAGGACCTGAGCAAGGCGACCATCGCCCTGTGCACCTCCGGCGGTATCGTTCCCAAGGGCAACCCCGACCACATCGAGTCCTCTTCCGCTTCCCACTACGGCGAGTACAGCCTCGCCGGCGTGAACGAGCTGACGGAAGAAACCTACGAGACCGCTCACGGCGGCTACGACCCGGTCTATGCCAACGCCAATCCCAACCGTGTCCTCCCTGTGGATGTGATGCGTGATCTGGAGCGCGAGGGCAAGATTGGCAAGCTCCACGAGACGTTCTACACCACCGTCGGTAACGGCACCTCTGTTGCCAACGCCAAGAAATTTGCTGCCGAGTACGCACAGAAGCTGCTCAAGGCCGGTGTTCATGCCGTCATCATGACCAGCACATGAGGTACCTGCACGCGTTGCGGTGCAACGATGGATAAAGAGATCGAGCGCGCTGGCATCCCCGTGGTGCATATGTGCACGGTCACTCCGATTTCCCTGACGGTCGGTGCGAACAGAATCGTTCCCACCATCGCCATTCCTCACCCGCTGGGCGATCCCTCCCTCCCGCATGACGAGGAGAAGGCGCTTCGCCGCAAGCTGGTTGAGAAGGCCCTCAAGGCCCTGACCACCGAGGTCGAGGACCAGACTGTTTTTGAGGACTGATTTCCCCGTAATTCCAGCGATCCCGTGCGGCGCAGCCGCGCCGCACGGGATGATATCGAGACCTCTAAGGGGGACATAGAACAATGAGCAAGATTTACGACGTTATCGTTCTGGGCGCGGGCCCCGCAGGCCTTACCGCCGGTCTTTATTCCGGGCGTGCCAGACTCTCTACCCTTGTGATCGAGAAGGGTCAGGATGGCGGCCAGATCGCCATCACCAATGAAATTGAAAACTATCCCGGTCAGGTCGAAGGCGACAGCGGCCCGAGCCTGATCGCGCGTATGACAAAGCAGTGCGAGCACTTCGGTGTGGAGCGCGTGAGCGACATGATCAAGGAAGTGGAGCTCACCGGCCCTGTGAAGAAGCTCATCGGTGTGAAGGGCGAGTATGAGGCCAAGTGTGTCATCATCGCCACCGGCGCGTTCCCGCGCCCCATCGGCTGCAAGAACGAGGGCAAGTTCGTCGGCAAGGGCATTTCCTTCTGCGCGACCTGCGACGCCTCCTTCTTCCAGGATCTGGAAGTTTACGTGGTCGGCGGCGGCGATGCTGCCGTGGAAGAGGCCATGTACCTCACCAAGTTCGCCCGTAAGGTGACCATCATCCACCGCCGCGACGAGCTGCGTGCCGCCAAGTCCATTCAGGAGAAGGCCTTCAAGAACGAGAAGCTCCACTTCATGTGGAACACTGTCGTTGACGAGGTCGACGGCGAGGACGACATCCTCTCCAAGATGATCGTGAAGAACACCAAGACCGGTGAGCTGACGACCATCGAGGCAGACGAGGACGACGGCCTGTTCGGCCTGTTCGGCTTCATCGGCCTGCTGCCCAAGAGCGACCTCTTTGAGGGCGTGATCGACATGGACAAGGGCTACATCAAGACCGATGACAATATGCACACCAACGTCGAGGGTGTTTATGCCGCGGGCGATATCCGCGTCAAGAGCCTGCGTCAGGTCGTCACGGCCGCTGCGGACGGTGCCATCGCCGCCATGCAGGCTGAAAAATATATTGCCAATCTTGAATAAGAAAAGGAGAAATTATCATGCTTGAACTCGATAAGACTACCTTTGAAGCCGAAGTGCTTCAGGCTCCCGGCAAGATCCTCGTTGACTTCTACGGCGACGGCTGCGTTCCCTGCGCTGCCCTGATGCCCCATGTCCACGGCTTTGCCGACGTTTACGGCGACAAGATCAAGTTCTGCGCCCTGAACACCACCAAGGCCCGCCGCCTTGCCATCTCTCAGAAGATCCTCGGCCTGCCCGTCATCGCGATCTATGAGAATGGCCAGATGATCGACTCCTGCGTTAAGGATGATGCTACGCCCGAGAACGTGGAAGCAATGATCAAAAAGTATATCTAATCTGCGATAGTCTGCTTTTCGAAAGAAGGGCTGCTATATAATTCTGAGGAAAAGGAGGAAAGAGTAATGAGCATCTTAGCTGGTAAGAAAGTTGTCATTATCGGTGACCGTGACGGTATCCCCGGTATGGCGATCGAAGAGTGCGCAAAGTCCGCTGGTGCGGAAGTCGTGTTTTCCTCGACGGAATGCTTCGTCTGAACGGCCGCAGGTGCAATGGATCTGGAAAACCAGAAGCGTGTGAAGGAATTCGCTGAGCAGTATGGCCCCGAGAACGTCGTCGTTCTCCTGGGTGCTGCTGAGGGCGAAGCTTCCGGCCTCGCTGCTGAGACGGTCACCGCCGGTGACCCGACCTATGCCGGTCCGTTGACAGGAGTCTCGTTGGGACTCACGGTTTATCACGTGTGCGAGCCCGAGGTCAAGGCTGAGTTTGATCCTGCCGTCTATGACGAGCAGATCAGCATGATGGAAATGGTTCTGGACGTTGATGATATCATCATCGAAATGAGCGCCATCCGCGAACAGTACTGCAAGTATCTCGGCAAATAAGCAAACTGCACAATCAGACAGGTGTCTATGAAGGCGGCGGCTTCTGCCGCCGCCTTCCGCAGTTTGGCCGCTTTCAATGGCTGCAGCAGCCGGAGGCCGCGGTGTGATAGGCAGCGATACCCTCGCTGCAGCGATTTAAGGCGATCAACAGAAGAAGCAGGACGATTCCGAAGGATTCGACCAAAAACTGAAACAAATCAGAAAGGGAAGGACTACACTATGAAAGCAGTGATCAAGGGCGCCGGTTACATTCTGGCACACACACCCGATATGGTGCTTCACAATGGTACCACCCAGACGACCGAGCGTATCGTCAACCCCGACAGCGAGTATCTCAAGGAGCTGCCGAGCCATATCCGCTCGTTCGATCAGGTTCTCTCTTATTGGCCCAACCAGGTCTACATCGGCAACAAGACCCCCGATGACCTGGCAGCCGTTCCCCAGCCTTGGTGCGACAAGACCTGCGATGTCAACGACCGTTACGGTAAGTTCGGCCAGATGATGCCGCAGGAGGAGTTCCTGCTGCTGATGCAGGCGTGCGACGTGTTCGACCTCGTCAAGCTGGACGCGAACTTTGTCGCCGCTCATCGCGGCGAGCTCGAGGCCAACCCCCTCATTGATGAGACCATCATGGCCCGCATTCCCGAAGCACAGACCGAGAAGGCTGAGATCGAGCGTCTCGTTGCCGAGGAGCATTCCGAGGGCCTGTACAACAATGGCGAGCTGGTCGGCTGCGTCAACCGCGCGCACGACATCGATGTGAACCTCTCCGCTCACGTCATGCACGAGAACATCGTCTCCAAGGCGTCCTCCGTGCTGGCGCTGCTCGCAGCGCTCAAGCAGAGCGGCGTTGCCAAGGAAGATGTTGAGTATGTCGTGGACTGCTGCGAAGAGGCCTGCGGCGATATGAACCAGCGCGGCGGCGGCAACTTTGCCAAGGCTGCGGCTGAGATCGCGGGCCTGAGTCACGCGACCGGTTCTGACGTGCGCGGCTTCTGCGCCGGCCCGTCCCACGCGATGATCGATGCTGCATCCCTCGTCGCCTCCGGCGCATTCAAGACCGTCGTCGTTACCGCCGGCGGCTGCACCGCCAAGCTCGGCATGAACGGCAAGGACCACGTCAAGAAAGGCCTGCCCATCATGGAGGACATGGTTGGCGGCTTCGCGGTCGTTTTGACGCAGGATGACGGCGTGAGCCCCGAGGTCAACCTCGAAATGATCGGCCGCCACACCGTCGGCACGGGCTCCGCGCCGCAGGCGGTCATCTCCAGCCTTGTCACCAATCCGCTCGACAAGTTCGGCATGAAGATCACCGACATCGACAAGTACTCCCCTGAGATGCAGAACCCCGACATCACCAAGCCGGCCGGCGCGGGCGATGTGCCTCTGGCCAACTACAAGATGATCGCGGCCCTCGCTGTCAAGCGCGGCGAGCTGCAGCGCGCCGACCTCGCCAAGTTCCCCGAGGAGCACGGCCTGACCGGCTGGGCTCCCACGCAGGGCCATATCCCCTCCGGCGTGCCCTATATCGGCTTCGCCCGCGAGGATATCCTCTCCGGCAAGTGCAAGCGCGTGATGATCATCGGCAAGGGCTCGCTGTTCCTCGGCCGTATGACCAACCTCTTCGACGGCGTGTCCTTTGTCATCCAGGCCAACAGCGGCGAGGAGAAGTCCTCCGGCATCAGCGAGGCTGAGGTCAAGGACATGATCGCCAAGACGATGCGTGATTTCGCTGCGACGCTGCTTGCGCAGGCGGAATAATGGAGGAAGCATCATGAGTGATTTGCAGAAGACCATTGCAAGGACCTTCCTCGAAATGGCCGAGGGTCTGGAGAGCGGCTCCTACGGGCCACGTCCTAAGATCGCGCTGACCGGTATGGGTAGCGAGCATGGCGAGGAGAACGCCATGCAGGGTGCTTCCTCCGGCAAGGCGGTCAGCATCACCC
>OMGY01001645.1_pt1 | contig 19061 bp, 19 predicted proteins | sample 1674461 | NCBI WGS metagenome assembly OMGY01 (sample SAMN05578579, study PRJEB25193) | human gut metagenome | biome: Human Microbiome; feature: human-associated habitat; material: feces | host: Homo sapiens | place: USA:Birmingham
GTTATTTTTTTTGCAATTAATTAGTGTTGCACTTGATATTGTAATTTATCATATTGAAATAATAATATTTATGTATTTAATTTAATTATTGTTGGATTTAATATGACTTCTAAATATTTTATTCATGAATAATGTATTTTAAATAAAAATAAATATTCGTAAATTGACGAATTAAAATAAAGATAAAATTGTTATTAAGTGTTTATAAAACAAATAAAACTTTGTATAATAAATATGAAAATATAATATTACGAATAATTAAAAATATTACAATAAATTATGATGTAAATTAAAATGTAAGGAATTAATATGAAAATTTATGGTTATGAAAATAGTTCAATAAGTGAAGAAAAATATTTATATAAAGCTTTAGGGATAGATTTAAAAGAAAAAAATATTATATCTTTTGTTGGAGGTGGTGGAAAAACAACCTCTGTTTATACATTGGCAAGAGAGTTAAGTAATTTAGGTAAAAAGGTTTTAGTTACAACTACGACACATATGCATATGCCGAATGATTGTATAGATTTTAAAGGTGATGTTAAAGAAATAACTGAAAGACTAAAAATACATAATTTAGTAACAGTAGGAATTAAAGAAAAGAATGATAAAATTTCAAGTGTTGGTGAAGATATAGCTGAAGCGCTAATAAACTTATGTGATTTTTTAATAATTGAAGCTGATGGTGCAAAAATGCTACCGCTTAAAGCTCCAGCAAGTCATGAACCTGTTATTTTGAAAAATACTACAATGGTTGTTGGTGTTGCAGGAATAGATTCGTTAAATAAAAGTATAAAAGAAACATGTCATAGACCACAGCAGGTTTGTAATATATTAAAGCAAAATGATAATTATGTTATTAAACCTAAAGATATAGCTATTTTATTAAGTAGTGAAAAGGGACAAAAAAAAGGCGTTCATGAATGCAAAAATGCTATTTATAGAGCATTAATTAATAAGGTAGATAACAAGGAATTATTAGATTTAGCAGAAGAGATATGTGAATATTTGCAGCAGAATAATATAAAAAGTATAATTACAAGTTATAAAGAATTTAATGAGGTGTAGAAATGCTAATAGTTATTAAAGGTGCAGGAGATTTAGCAAGCGGAATAGCATATAGATTAAAAAAAAGTGGTTTTGATGTTGTAATGACAGAAATAGAAAATCCTACAACAGTAAGAAGAACAGTAGCTTTTTCTCAAGCTATATTTGATAATGAAACAATTATTGAAGGAATTAAAGGAATTAAAGTTAATAGCATAGATGAGATAAATGAAGTAATAAGTCAAGGTAATATACCTGTTATGATTGATGAAAAAGCAGAAATTGTATCAAAGTTAAAACCAAATGTAGTTGTAGATTCTATAATTGCAAAGAAAAATTTAGGGACAAGTATAGATGATGCACCAATTGTTATTGGTGTAGGGCCAGGATTTGAAGCAAAGATTGATTGTGATTTAGTAATTGAAACTAAAAGAGGGCATTATTTAGGAAAGGTTATAGAAAAGGGGAGTGCAATACCTAATACCGGAATTCCAGGGAATATTGGTGGATATACTAAAGAAAGAATTATAAGAGCTTCGGCAAATGGTAAAATAAAGCCAGTTGTTAAAATTGGAGATTTTGTTAAAAGAGGTCAAGTAGTGGCTTATGTAGATAAAGAAGAAGTTTTAGCACAAATTGATGGAATAGTTAGAGGAATGTTACAAGAAAATATAGAAGTATTTAAAGGTATGAAGGCTGGAGATATTGATCCACGATGTGAAAAAGATCATTGTTTTACAATTTCTGATAAAGCAAGATCTATAGGTGGAGGAGTATTAGAAGCAATAATGTATATGAGTAATAAGAATAAATAAATGAAAGAGTGAGGAGAAAGTTATGAAAAAATTTATAGATGCTAAAGGAAAGAATTGTCCAATACCAGTGATAATGGCTAAAAAGGAAATAGAGTCTGGAGTTAATTTTTTTGAAATTGAAGTAGATAATAAAATTGCAGTTGAAAACTTAAAAAAACTTGCAAAAAATCAAGGATTTGAAATAAAAATTACACAAGATAAAGATAATTTTAAAGTTGACTTTTCTAATGGATGTGAAGAATGTGAGGATATTTTGAATAAATTAGAAGGGAAAAAAGAATTAGGAAATTGGGCTGTATTTGTTAACAAAGAAACTATTGGTAGTGGTGATGATGAGTTAGGTAAATCATTAATGAAGATGTTCTTGTATACTATTTCTGAAGGTGAAGATTTACCAAGTTCAATTTTATTTATGAATGGAGGAGTAAAAGTTCCAACCCTAAATGAACAAGCAATCGAACACTTGAAAGTTTTGGAATCTAAGGGGGTAGAACTGTTAGTTTGCGGTGCTTGCCTTAATTTCTATGGTTTAGAAGAACAATTGAGTGTAGGAAAAGTTAGCAACATGTATGATATAACAAATGTTATGAAAGAGGTATCAAAAGTAATAACTATATAATTATAAAAGATTAGTGAAATTTATTAAATTATATTATGTAGCGTATAATATTAAATAATGAGTCAGCATAATTAGTACAGTTTATCTAAAATAAACAGTAGGTTATGCTGACTTTTTAATTGTATATTATTTTATTATTATTGAATGGGATTGTTTATCAGTAACAGTACCAATAATTCTTGTCCAAGGATTATTAAGTTCCATTCTTGATATAAACTCTAAAGCATCTTTTTCTGGCATTGATAAAAGAAGACCACCAGAAGTTTGAGGATCTAAAAGTACATCTTGCATTTCTTGAGTAACAGAAGAATCACATCTAAAAATATCTTTTAAATATTCTAAATTATTGTACATACCTTCAGGAATAATTCCCATACTAGCATACTCTAAAGAATCATTAAGAAGAGGAATTGAATTAGAATAGAACTCAATAGTTTTATTACTTCCACTTGCCATTTCATACCCATGACCTATTAGGCTAAATCCAGTTATATCTGTACAAGAATTAACACTTAAGTTTTTTAAAGAATCCTTAGCATATTTATTTAAAGTTGTCATTACATTAGTTACTTCTTTAATTTTTTCAGCAGATAGTAATTCAGCTTTAGTTGCTGTATTTAAGATACCTATGCCTAAAGGTTTAGTAAGAACAAGGACATCGCCAGTTTTAGCATTGCTGTTAGTAAGTATTTCGTTAGGATGAGCAAAGCCAGTTACACAAAGTCCATATTTAGGAGTAGGGTCTGCAATAGTATGACCACCACTAACAACTGCACCAGATTCAGATACCTTACTGTATCCACCAGCTAAAATATCATGCATTATTGATGTATCTAAACAAGATGGAAAGCATAATAGATTCATTGCAATTGCAGGATCACCACCCATAGCATAAACATCACTTAATGCATTAGTAGCAGCAATTTGTCCAAATATGTATGGGTCATCAACCATAGGAGGAAAAAAATCAACAGTTTGAATAAGAGCTTTGTCCTCACTTACTTTATATACACAAGCATCGTCTTTTTTATCAAAACCAACTATAAGATTTGAATCTTCAAATTTAGGTAGATTTTTTAATACTGAATCTAAAACTCCAGGACCTATTTTTGCAGCACACCCAGAAGTTTTAGTTAAGGTAGTTAATTTTATAGTATTCCCCATTTTTTCTCCCTTCGAATTAAGAAATAAATATTTTTTATATATGATTATTATAAATAAAAAATAAAAAATTATAAATATATATGGAAGAATTTATTTAATTATGGTATAGGTATATAGGACTAAAAAAAGATGGAAAATATAAACAACCATGTTCTATCATAAAGTATTAAATATATAAACTTATAGCTTTTATATTAGAGAAAAGAGAGGATAAGATAATGTTAATAAGCAAAGAAAAAAATTTTTATAAGCTAATTTTAAGTATTGCTTTACCAATTGCAATACAAAATTTAATTACGTTTGCAGTAAGTATGGTAGATACTATGATGCTAGGAGCATTAGGAGAAGTTCAATTATCAGCTGCATCAATTGGAAATAATTTATTCTTTATATTGACGATATTAATATTTGGACTAGCTGGGGGATCTAATATTTTGATATCACAATATTGGGGAAGAGGAGATGTAAAAACAATACATAAAATACTTTCAATAATGTATAGGGGTTGCTTAATAATTGCAGCTATATTTATTTTTATAGCAATAGTATTCCCGAGTCAGTTTATGAGAATATATACTACTGATACAAGGGTAATAGAGGAAGGAGTTTCATATTTAAGAATAGTTTCTGTTGGATATATATTTTATGCAATAACAAATTGTACAATAATGATGCTTCGTTCAGTAAAAACAGTTAAAATTTCATTAGTTGTATATAGTTTATCATTAGTTGTTAATGCATTTTTTAATTATATATTAATTTTTGGTAATTTTGGTGCACCAGTATTAGGTGTTCAAGGAGCAGCAATAGCTACGGTTATAGCAAGAATAACTGAATTTAGTATAGTTTTAATTTTTATGATTAAATTTGAAAATAAAATATTATTAAAGGCTTCACATTTATTAAAAGTAGATAAAATAATTTTTAAAGATTTTTTAACAAATTGTACACCAGTATTATTTAATGAATTTTTATGGTCAACTGGGTCAACAATGATTTCTATTATACTTGGAAGGCTTGGAACTGAAACTGTAGCGGCTAATAGTATAAGTAATGTAGTATTTCAATTTGTAACTGTATTTATATTTGGACTTTCAAATGCAACTGCGGTAATTATAGGTAATACTATAGGTGAAGGCAAGAATGAAAAAGCAAAAGAGTATTCACGAACAGTTGGTGTACTTAGTATAATAATGGGGATTATGGCAGGGGGCGTAATTTTATTAATAAGGCCTATTGTAGTTGATTTTTATAATGTATCTCAAGTAACTAAAAATATAGCAGTTGAAATTATGGGATCTATGTCAGTTATAGTTATATTTCAAAGTTTTGGAGTTACATTAATGATGGGAGTTCTACGAGGTGGAGGAGATGCAAAGTTCGTCTTAATAAATGATATTATTTTCTTATGGCTTGTAGCTATACCTTGCGGATTTATTGTAGCATTTATATTAAAATGGCCAATTGAAGCAGTATTTTTTATTGTGAAAAGTGATGAGGTAATAAAATCAATTATTGCAGCTGTAAGAGTATTAGGAGGTAAATGGGTAAGAAACGTAACAAGAGAATTTGAACTTGAAGGAGCTTAATTTTTGGCTTAGAATGATATTATTGCCAGTATTATTTTGCGTAAATAAGAGCACTCTAATTAATGTAATTATTTATTACGTTAATTTATTTAAGTGAGGTGAAAATAGTTTGGCAAAGAATAGAAATGAAAAAAAGCCTAAGCAGAAGAAGAAGGCTAAGACAAAAATTGTTCAAAGTGATGAATTACAATAAATTATTATAAAAACATGCATATGAAAAAGTGTAATAAAGCACTTTTCTCATATGCATTATTTTTATTTCAATTATTGTTGTATTAATTTGTTTAAAGCATAACTAAACACTTTAAGATATTTATTAATTCTACTATAAAGCATATGTATTATTGATAATAGAAATCAATTTATTTTTATAATTAAACTATTTTAAAAAAATATTTTCTGGTATATAATGTAAATATATAAACCATGAAGGTTTAACTTAGTAAAGAATAAAGTTATACAATAGGGCCATGAAGGTGCTAAATATTAGAGCTTATCTATAAAAAATATTTTTATAAAGGAGTAGATATTATGCACATGGGGGATGCCTTAGTTTCAGGGGCAGTAGGTGGAACTATGTTGGTAGCAACAGCAGCTGTTGCTACATATAGTGTAAAAAAAATAAATAGTGATATGGATGAAAAAAAGATTCCATTAATGGGTGTAATGGGAGCTTTTGTTTTTGCGGCTCAAATGATTAATTTTACAATACCAGGCACAGGATCAAGCGGACATATTGGAGGCGGAATTTTACTTTCTATTTTATTAGGACCTTATGCTGGATTTTTAACAATGGCAGCTATACTGCTCATTCAGGCGCTTTTCTTTGCTGATGGTGGATTACTAGCTTATGGATGTAATGTCTTTAATATGGGATTTTATGCATGTTTTATTGCATATCCATTTATTTATAAGTTTATTAATAGAAAAGGAATAAGTACAAAAAGAATATTTGCTGGTTCGGTTCTAGCATCTATAATAGGACTTCAGCTAGGGGCATTTAGTGTTGTTTTAGAAACATTGTTATCAGGAAAAACTGAATTGCCATTTACTACCTTTGTATTATTAATGCAACCAATACATCTTGCAATTGGATTTATTGAGGGGCTTGTAACTGCAGCAGTAGTAACTTTTGTATGGAAAGCAAGACCAGAAATTTTAGAAAAATCTTCAGATGGAGAAGCTTATGGAAATATATCTATGAAAAGGGTATTAGGTGGATTAATAATTGCAGTATTAATTGTTGGAGGAATGTTATCTTGGTTTGCATCAGCTAATCCAGATGGATTAGAGTGGTCTATGGAGAAAACCGCTGGAACTACAGAATTAGATTCGCCAGGAGGAGTACATGATACATTATCAAATATTCAAGAAAAGACTGCATTTCTTCCAGATTATAGTTTTAAGTCACAAAGTGATAATGAAGAAGAATGGCCAGCAGTTAGTGTAGGGACAAGTATTTCGGGAATTATAGGTGGAGCATTAACATTAGGACTAGCTCTTTTAATAGGGTTTGGAGTTAAGTTTATAAAGGGAAAAAGAAAAAAAGTTAATGTTCATTAAGCTTTAGGCAAGGCAAATTCTTTGCCTTGCCTTTAAATTTTAAGTAAAGGTTTGATAATAAATGGCTAATATAATGAACTCAATTTACGAAATTAATACCTTAGATGATTTAGCAAAGAAAGATACAATAATTCATTGTATTCATCCATTAGTAAAATTAATAACTACATTTTTGTATTTAATATGTGTAGTATCATTTAATAAATATGAAATTAGTGGATTAATACCTTTTGTATTTTATCCCATTCTTATTACTTCTTTAGGAGAAATACCATTAGCTCCAATATTAAAAAGAGTTTTAATAGCAGCACCATTTATACTAGGAGTAGGAGTTATAAATTTATTTTATGATAAAACTCCAATGAATGTAGCAGGAATAATAATTAATAGTGGATGGATAACTTTCTTATCTTTATCTATAAAAATTTTGCTTACAGTTGTAGTAAGTATTTTACTTATAGCTACTACGGGAATGGAAAATTTAGCTTGTGCATTAAGAATGATAAAAGTACCAAAGATATTTGTAATGCAAATTTTATTAACATATAGATATATTTCAGTTTTAGTTGAAGAAGCATCAAGAATGATGAAAGCATACTATTTAAGAGCACCAGGCCAAAAAGGAGTTAAAATGAAAGATTTAGGCTCTTTTATAGGACAGATGCTTTTACGTACCTATGATAGAGCTCAAAGGGTATATGAAGCAATGAAGTTAAGAGGATTTAATGGAGAATATAATAGTACTGCTTCTTTAAAAATTAAATTATCAGATTATTTATATTTAACTATTTGGTGTTTATTTTTCATAGTAGCAAGAAATTTTAATATACCTATTTTAATAGGAAATTTATTTTCAGGAGTGATCGGATAAATGATTCATCATAAACTACAGGTAAGAAATTTAACTTTTTCTTATCCAGATGGACAAGAAGCAATTAAAAACATGTCTTTTGATATAATGCCTGGTGAATCTGTTGGAATTATAGGAGCAAATGGGGCTGGAAAATCTACTTTACTTATGCTCTTAATGGGTATATTAACCAGTAAAAATGGTGAAATAATAGTAGGGGAAGAGAAATTAAATAAAAAAACATTAAGTAAAATAAGAGAAAAGTTAGGTATGGTATTTCAAGATCCAGATGATCAATTATTTATGACAACTGTATATGATGATGTGGCATTTGGTCCAAGAAACTATAATTTGCAAGAGGACGAAGTTGAAAGAAGAGTTATGAAAGCATTAAATTTAGTAGGAATTCCACATTTAAAGGATAGAGCACCTTTTAAATTATCTGGTGGAGAGAAAAGATGTGCAGCTATAGCTTCTGTATTATCTATGAAACCGGATATATTAATAATGGATGAACCCACATCAGCTTTGGACCCTAAGTCAAGGCGAAACTTAATAAATATGCTTAATAAATTTGAACATACCAAATTAATTACTAGTCATGATTTAGATATGGTTTTAGATACATGTAATAGAATTATAGTAATAAAAAATGGGGAGATTATTGCTGATGGATCATCTAAGCAAATATTAAGAGATAGTGAGTTGCTTGATACATGTGGACTAGAAATTCCTTTATCTATTCAAAATTGTCCTATTTGTGGGAGAGGTAATAAGCAGTTTGTTAATAAATAGGGAGGGATTATGAAGATAGCAGTTATTGATGGACAAGGTGGCGGAATAGGAAAGGCAATTGTAGATAGGCTGAGGAGAACTTGCAATGAGGAGTTAGAAATAATAGCACTTGGAACCAATTCTTTAGCAACATCAATGATGTTAAAGGCTGGAGCTAACGAGGGAGCCACAGGTGAAAATGCAATAGTTTATAATTCTACAAGAGTAGATATGATATTAGGGAGTGTTGGAATAGTTTGTGCAAATTCTTTTTTAGGTGAATTAACACCTAAGATGGCAGAAGCAATAGCAGAAAGTTCTGTAAAAAAGGTACTTATTCCTTTAAATAAATGTAATGTACTAGTTGTAGGCATAGAAAATAAATCGCTACCACATTATATTGAAGATGTAGTTGAAATAGTTAAAAATTATGGAGGTAGATAATATGTGTGAGGCTAATGTTTATTTAATTGATAGAGAGGGAAGAGAAAGATTATTACTTGAGTCAGTAGATAAAATTATACCTGGAGAAGAAGGAATTTTTTTAGAAAATATATTTAGTCAAAGAAAAACGATTAGAGCAAAAATTAAAGAGATGGAATTAGTTAATCATAAGATTATTTTAGAGGCTGAAAAATAAAGTAATTTATGCTATAATTTATACAAGTTTAATTTAGGAGGTATATTATGTCAATTAAAATGTTACATACTTGTATAAGAGTAATGGATTTAGAAAAATCACTAGAGTTCTATAAGAATGCTTTAGGACTTGTAGAAACGAGAAGAAAAGATTTTCCAGAGCATAAATTTACATTAGTTTATTTATCAGATGTACCAGGTGGTTATGAAGTAGAGCTTACTTATAACTATAATCCAGAAGTTCCTTATGATTTAGGAAATGGATTTAGTCATATTGCTATAGCTCATGATAATATTGAGTCTTTAAGAGAAAAGCACAGTGAAATGGGATATGAAGTTACTGATTTAAAGGGGCTTCCAGGAGAAAAACCTCATTATTACTTTGTAACTGATCCAGATGGATATAAGGTTGAAGTTATAAGAGGATAATTACTTTAAGAAGTAAGGGGGATATAGAAATTCTTTAGGAGTTTGTATAAGTTTCTTTACTTCTTATTTTTTTAGGTATTTTAATTTTGAAATTAAAATATTTCAGAATACAGTGGAATAAGTGTATTAGTAGGAAAAGTTAAATGTAATGAATATTCCTAGTATTAAGTGAATTTTTAATAAGCAAAGGAGAAAATAATGGATTGGTATTGTGCAGTATGGAATAGTGATAGTGTAAGTAGTGCAGTTGGAGCACAGATTTTATATGAAATGTTATGTGAAGGAGATAGTTCTTTAGTTGGAGATATAAGCTTAATAGATGAATTTTATGAAGATTTAATTGATAAAAAGCTTAATATTGAAATTGCTAAGGGAAAAGGATTTGTAATAATTGGATGTATGCTTGAAGATGCTGAATATTTAAATGACATAATATCTGAAATGGCAAAATCACATGGATTATCATATTTTGAACCACAAAATATGACTTATATTTTTTAAGTATAAATTTATTTCTTATATATAACATCAATTTTCACATAAATGTAAATTGATGTTTTTGTTATTATATTTAATTTTAATTTACGTACAAGTTTTTGTCTAACCTAAATAATAGAAGTTTATATTTAGTGATTTTTTATAATATAAAGAAAAATAATATAAAATATAAGTAGTATACTATTAAAAATAGATATGAAAGGTAATACAATATGGAAGAAATAAAAAAGAGAACTATTAGAGGCAAGGAAGATAAAGATGAAAGATTTTTTTCAAGTAAGGAGATAGAAAGATTAAGGCATGCACAAGAAGAAGTAGTTTGGTTGCTTAATAGAAATTATCCTATTAGTAATATAATTGATTTTGTAGGGGGAAGGTATCAATTTTCAACAAGACAACGCATGGCAATTAGAAGGGCAAGTTGCTCAATCAAGGATTTAGAAGTGAGACGAGATAAGGAGATAAGTGTGTCTAGTTTAAAGGGAAAAACTATTAATATAGATGCATTTAATTTTATTATTTCTCTTGAGGTGGCATTATCTAAGGGATTATTAATAAAGTGTATGGATGGAGCTATAAGAGATTTAGCAGGACTAAGAGGTACTTATAGATTAATTGATAAAACATATGGTGTATTAGAAATCTTAGGAAAAGCTTTTAGAAGTCTAGAATTAGAATGTGTTAACTTTTATATAGATGCCCCTGTTTCTAATTCAGGAAATCTTAAAGCTGCAATTTATGAAGCTGCTGAGAAGTGGGAAGTTAATGTAAATGTTGATATAGTTATTAATCCTGATGTTATACTTGAAAAGAGTAATTACGTTGTAAGTAGTGATTCTATTATTTTAGATAAATGTGATGGTTGGATTAATTTAGTTAGTTATATTATTAAAGAATATATTGATAATGCTTGGGTTATTAATTTAGAAAAATATAATAGTGAAAAGAGAAATTGATTAATAATATTTTGATATTAGATAAAAGGTTAGAAGTACAAGTGTATTTTTAACTTTTTTTATTTAATAATATTGATATATAATAAGATAATAGAGTTGATAAAATTTAAGAGAGAGTGATGAACATATGTCAGTATATCAATTAAGTGATGAAATAATGTTTCCAAATCCTGATTTAGCAGAAGAAGATGGATTATTAGCAGTAGGTGGAGATTTAAGTTTTGAAAGACTTATCTTAGCTTATTGCAATGGTATTTTTCCATGGTACAGTGAAGGTGAACCAATTTTATGGTGGTGTCCAAAGCCGAGATTTATAATAAAGCCAAGTGAGATTAATATATCAAAATCAATGAAAAGAGTGTTTAATAAAGGTGAGTTTAAGGTTACTTTTGATAAAGATTTTAATGAGGTAATAAAAAACTGTAAAGAACTTAGGGAAAATAAAGAAGGAACATGGATAACTAATGAAATAATGGAAGCGTATATCAACTTACATAAAAAAGGTTTTGCCACAAGTGTTGAGGTATATAAAGATCAAGAACTTGTAGGAGGACTTTATGGTGTTAAGATAGGAAAGTGTTTCTTTGGAGAAAGTATGTTTTCAAAGAAAAGTAATGCGTCTAAAGTAGCTTTAATAAGTATTTGTAAAAAGCTTGAGGAAGAGGGATATATTTTTCTAGATTGTCAAATGCACACAAACCATTTAGAAAGTATGGGTGGAAAGTTTGTTAGTTGGAAAGAATTTAAGGTAATGTTAAAGGAAGGACTAGCTTTATAAATAAAAAATATTAATTTAAAGATAAGGAGATATTCTTAGTAATATCTCCTTATTATATATAAATGGTTCTATTTAAATAATTGAATTATTTAACATATAGTCTTTCCAATCTCCGTTGGGAATGTAGATTGCTTCAGTATCAAAAAGTTTATCCCTATCTTTATTATAAAAGTATACATAACATAGTTCATTTTGGTTATTTTCAATATTTTCAACTTCTAAAAGCATTTTATGGTATTCATTTTCAGAATTTCCTTCACTTATAAAGCCCTCCATTTTATCAAGTGCCTTCATAGTAGAATCATAATCCTCTTTATTAATGACCATTATTTCACCTAATACATAATCTTCACCTGGAACTATTGCAGGATAACCTTTATAGGGCATATGATATAATTTAACATTATGTAATTTTCCTTGTTTTTTCTTAAAAATCTTTCCGGCTAAAAACTTATTATAATTATAAAATCCTTCTCTTAAGCTTCCGTAAACAAAAAAATTAATATTTTTCATTAGTAATTTTCACCACCTATTTTCTAGAAAAAAATATCTGAGGATTATTCATAGTTTCCCACAAGGTATATGGGTTGATACTGAAAAAATTATACTAAATAGTATTTTAACTGTAAATAATAAAATTGGTATATTGGAATTATATATAGTGAAGTTTATGATATATGTAAATTATAAATGAAACAGTATTGAGGAGGAGATTATAAATTAAAAAATAAGTGATAATTGTAATATAAAAGATTTAATTTTAAGTGTAAATAATAAAGAATGTTAATATTATAAAAATAGTAATAAAAAAGAAAATCTGTATCAAGATATTTCTTTGATACAGATTTTTTTACTATCTATTTAGATATTCTTCCATAATATTTTTAACCATAGGAATTGGAATGCTACTTCCACCTCTATCTTTAACATCTTCTATAATTGTTGCAATAGCTAATTTTGAACTAGTAGTATCTACTGCAACAAACCATCCATTTTCAGTTCCGTTAGTATCATCTTGAGATGATTTAATTTCAGCAGTTCCAGTTTTAGCAGCTATATTATATCCGTCAATTTTCATTTCATATGCATGACCATCTTCATCATTTACCATAGCAGAAAAATCTTCAATTAAAGTTTGAAGGTTTTCAGGCTTAATAGCAGATTCTTTCCAAATAGAAGCAGTACTATTATCAGATAAAACTAATCTAGGAGTCATAATATTACCATTGTTAGCTAAAGCGCTATATGCTAAGGCCATATTTAAAGGAGTAACCATTAATTCACCTTGACCATAACCTGTATCAGCAAGTAAAATTTCAGAATTTAAACTTCCATCGTTAGAAATACTAGAATCAGTCATTGGATATTCGAAAGTCATTTCTTCACCTATACCAAATCCTTTTATACCACTAATTAAATCATCGCTACCGATCTTTAATGCAGCTTGGGCAAAGTAAATATTATCAGAGTGTTTAGCAGCTTCTCTTAATGAAACTGGACTAACATTTTCTACCCTAGTTATTTTATAATTACCCCAACTTGAATCTTTTTGCCATGTTAATCCATTAATTTCTATAGATTCATCAGGGTTAATTTTTCCAGTATTTAAGCCAATTGCAGCTGTTATTAGTTTCATAGTAGAGCCAGGGGCATATGTTTTACTGAATCTATTTACAGTATCAGTGTAATTATTTGCTTCTCTTTCTGCAGCTTTAGTTTTAGTGACATAAGTTGTAAACATATTAGAATCATATGATGGAGAGCTTACTAAAGCTAAAACTTCACCAGAAATAGGATCAACAGCTGTTACAGCTCCTTTTTCTCCATTTAACTGTGTATAGGAATTATTTTGTAAAGTTGAATCTATTGTAAGTTTAATATCTTCGCCATTAATAACTTCTTTTTTTAATATACTTATTTCATCAGAGCCTCTTTTAATGTAAATTTCAGCTCCATCTTCACCGCGTAAAGTATCTTCATAAACAGATTCGATTCCAGCCTTACCAATTAAACTTGTTGAAGTATAACTATAGTCATTTTTATTTTCCAATTCTTCAGCAGTAATTGCTCCAACGTAACCAATTAATCTTCCGAATGCTTCTCCACCATAGTAAACTCTTGAAGTTTTAGTATTAATAAGAATTCCTTCTTCATTTCTATTAGTAAGAGTTTGGAGTTTTTCATCGGTAGTAGTTATACTAACTATTGGAACAAAAAGCTCAGGATCGGTATTTGCATCTAACTTGCTTATAATAGTATCTTCACTAATATCTAATGTATTTGCTAGTTCTGTAATTTTAGAATTACGATTTTCATTATTAAATTTAGATGGATGAATTCCAACTACTGAAATTGTACCATCTTCAGCTAAAATATTACCATCTCTATCTAATATCTTACCTCTAGAATGATTTGTGGTTCTAACATAAACTTTATCATCATTTATCATATTAGGGAAAATCAAACTCTCATCCCAATTAATTAGATAGTTGTCCTCTTCTTTATAAATATCTACGTCAAAATTTGTTAAATTTAACTCACCAGCGATAGTTGTTGCTTTTAAAGTAAATGAGGCAGTATAGTAATTATCTTTTTTTTCAAGATCCTTATTTAAGGAAATATCTAAATTGTCTAAGTTAATTGCCGAGTAGATAGTTTTATATCTATTAACAAAGGTTTCCTCATTAATTGATTCCTTAGATTCTTTTGTTAACATGGAATACATTCCAGAAAAATCACTTTTAAGCCATTTTTCAACATAGGAATTAAAAGCTTCATTATATTTACTTGTTTTTGAGCAACCTAATGAAAATATTATTACTATAATTAATGATAAAAGTAAAAGCAACTTATTTAGGTTTTTCATAATCATCCTCCTTTGATTGTTTAATATACTTTATTATACTATTTTAAGGAAAACATTCCAAATAAAATAATAAGTTAGCAATTTTATAATTATTTATGAATAATAGAATTTAAATATAAAATGTATTGATAAATTTTTAGTATATATATATAATCATCATATCGAAAAAAATAGATATGAGGTGTTGTAATGGAGAATAAATATGAAGCCAATTCTAAGGTATTTAAAGCTTTTTGTGATGAAAATAGATTGATGATTCTTGAGATTCTTCAAAGTGGAGAAAAATGCGCATGTCATTTATTGAAAAAAATAAATATCAGTCAATCCACTTTATCACATCATATGAAAATATTATGTGAATCTGGAGTAGTTAAAAATAGAAAAGAAGGTAAATGGACTTATTATTCAATAAGTAATGAGGGCTGTGAATATGCATTTAGCTTATTGAAGATATTAACGAAGGTACATAGTAATGAAAATGTGGATAATTCAAAATGTAAAAATTAAATAAAAAATATATTAAAAATAAATAAGATTAAATTAGTAAAGGATGATTGGAATGAAGAAAAAAGTAGCTTTTATTTGTGTTCACAATTCTTGTAGATCACAAATGGCAGAAGCATTAGGAAAAATTTATGGTAATGAAGAGTTTGAATGTTATTCAGCAGGAACTGAAACAAAACCAATGATTAATCAGCAAGCAGTTAAGATAATAAAAGATTTATATAAAGTTGACATGAATAAAACACAAAAGTCTAAATTGTTAAGTGATATCCCTAAAGTAGATATAGTGATAAAAATGGGATGTAATGTTGTATGTCCATATCTATATGCAGAACATATTGAAGATTGGGGCTTAGAAGATCCTACGGGAAAAAGTGATGAAGAGTTCATAAAGGTAGCTAAAGCAATAGAAGAAAAGGTAAAAGAATTAGCAAAAAAGATTAAGAATAACGAAATTTAAAAAGAAAAATTTTATAATACGAGATTATTATAAAGTAGTAAATTTTGAGAAAGATTTGCGGATGGAGATAATATGAAAAAAATAGACTTAACTAGGGGAAAAGTCATATCAGTTATAGCTGCACTGGCATTACCTATAATGGGTAGTTCATTATTACAATTTACATATAATTTAATTGATATGATATGGGTAGGAAGGCTTGGAAGTAATGCTGTAGCAAGTATTGGTTCTTCAAGTTTGTATATTAATATTGGTAATGCTTTAAATTCTTTAGTTGTTATTGGAACAGGAATTAAAGTTGCACATGCAATTGGTAGAAAAAATGAGAATGAAATAAAGGAATATATAAATTCAGGAATAGTAATAAATATAATTATTGGTACTGTTTTTGGGTTAATTCTAATCTTTTTAGGAAAAGGATTTATAGAATTTTTAAATTTGAATAATAGTGAAGTAGAAAGTAATGCTTATTATTATTTAGCTTTAAATGCTCCTATTTTATTTTTTGCTTTTTTTAATATGATGTATACAAGAATATTGGGAAGTTTTGGTAATAATAAGTTAGCTCTGAAGATAAATGGAGTTGGAGTTATTTTAAATATAATTCTTGATCCTGTATGTATCTATGTTTTAAATTTTGGTGTCATTGGTGCAGGGGTTAGTACTTTAATAGCTAATGTTATAATGTTTATTTTATTTAGAATAAATACAAATGGGATACTTAATTATAGGTATGATTTAAAGGTTGATTTTGAAAAGATAAAAGAAATAATAAGGCTTGGTTTTCCAATGGCATTTCAAAGAATTTTATTTACAATTATAAATATTATCTTAGCTAAGATTATAGCGATGTTTGGATCAGAAGCGATTGCTGCACAAAAAATTGGAGTTCAAATAGAGTCTATCGCTTATATGATAATTGGAGGATTAAATGGTGCTGTTGCAAGTTTTACTGGTCAAAATTTTGGAGCAGGAAAATCAAACAGAATAAAGGAAGGATATAGAAGTGCATTAGTAGTGGGAATAAGTTATGCAATAGTTATGGCAGGAGTATTTTTATTGCTTAATAGGCCATTAATTAGGTTATTTATAAGTGATGAATCAACAATTTTAATTGCATCAGCTTATTTAAAAGCAGTAGCTTTTTCACAAGTTTTTAGTGCTATTGAAATGATATCAAATGGAATGTTTACAGGTATAGGAAAACCTAATATTCCTGCAACTATTAGTATTGTGTTTACAAGTCTTAGAATTCCTCTTGCTCTAGTATTAATTAAACCTTTTGGGATAAGTGGAATTTGGATTAGTATTTGTATATCTAGTATTTTAAAAGGAATATGTTCTTACTTTATTTATGAAACTAAGATTAGAAAGATTTTATAGAGAATATATGTTTTTAGGAAAGTATGATATAATTAGTTAAAATTCCAAATGAAAAAGGAGCAAATATGAGTAAAGTGTTAGTATTGGCAGAAAAGCCATCAGTAGGAAGAGACTTAGCAAAGGTTTTAAAATGTAATAATAATAAGGGTTCATATATAGAAGGAAGTAAATATATTGTAACTTGGGCTATGGGTCATTTAGTTGGACTTATGGATCCAGAAGGTTATGATAATAAATATAAAGAATGGAAGATGGAAACTCTTCCTATGTTACCAAAATACATGAAGTTAGTAGTATTAAAGAAAACTGGAAAGCAATTCAACGAAGTTAAGAAACTTATGAATAGAAATGATGTTAGCGAAATAGTAATTGCTACAGATGCTGGAAGAGAAGGGGAACTTGTTGCTAGATGGACTATTGAAAAAGCAGGGGTTAAGAAGCCACTTAAAAGATTATGGATTTCATCTCAAACTGATAAAGCTATTTTAGATGGATTTAGAAATTTAAAAGATGGTAAAGAATATGAAAATCTATATAGAGCAGCCGTTTGTAGAGCTGAAGCTGATTGGCTAGTTGGACTTAATGTAACAAGAGCTTTAACTTGTAAGTATAATGCACAATTATCTGCTGGGAGAGTTCAATCTCCAACACTTGCAATGATAGTTCAAAGAGAAGAGGAAATAAGAAACTTTAAGCCTAAGCCATATTATACGATAAATGCAAAAACTAAAGGTTATAGTTTAGCGTGGGTAAATAAAGATAATAATGGTAGAATATTTGATGAAGATTTTGCAAATAAAATTGTTTCTAAAATAAAAGGAGCAGAAGGTGAAATAGCAAATATTATTTCAACAAATAAAAAGAAGTTTGCACCTGCTTTATATGATTTAACCGAATTGCAAAGGGAGGCTAATAAGATTTTTGGATATTCAGCAAAGCAAACATTAAATATAATGCAAAGATTATATGAAAATCATAAAATATTGACTTATCCAAGAACAGATTCAAGATATGTTACTACAGACATAGTAGCGACTATTCCTGATAGACTTAAAGCTGTTGCAATTGGTGAATACAGAAGTATTGCTGATGATTTATTAAAAACAAAGATAAATGCTCATAAAGGTTTTGTAGATAATTCTAAGGTTAGTGATCACCATGCAATTATTCCAACTGAAGAAAAGCCTAATCTTTCTAACTTAAGTTCGGAAGAAAGAAAAATATATGATTTAGTTGTTAAAAGGTTTTTAAGTGTACTATTACCACCTTTTGAATATATACAAACTACAATTGAAGGAAAAATTGAAAATGAAAAATTTATAGCTAAGGGAAAGGTAATATTATCAAAAGGCTGGAAAAAGCTTTATGATAAATTGGAAGATGACTCAAGTGAAGAGGATATTAAAGAACAAGTATTGCCTAAATTAAGTAAAGGGAATAAATTTGTTGTAGAAAATGTTTCTTTAAATAAAGGAGAAACTAAACCTCCAGCAAGATTTAATGAAGGTACACTTTTATCTGCAATGGAAAATCCTCATAAGTATATAAATGTAGGAAAAGAAGCAGCTAAGACTTTAGGGGAAACTGGAGGCTTAGGAACAGTTGCAACTAGAGCTGATATTATTGAAAAATTATTTAATTCATTTGTTATTGAAAAGAAAGGTAAAGAAATCGTACCTACATCTAAAGGAAAGCAACTTATTGAATTAGTACCAACTGAATTAAAAACACCTTTACTTACTGCAAAGTGGGAAAGTCAATTAGATGAAATTGCAAAAGGTAAAAGAGATTGGAATGGATTTATTAGGGAAATGAAAAATTATTCTATTGCTTTAGTAGAAGATGTTAAGGGCGGAAATAGTAAATTCGTACATGATAATAAAACAGGAAAAAAATGTCCTAATTGTGGCAAATATCTTTTAGAAGTTAAAGGTAAAAATGGAACAATGAATGTTTGTCAAGATAGAGAGTGTGGATATAGAGAAAATGTTGCTAGGCTAACAAATGCTAGATGTCCTGAGTGTAAGAAAAAATTAGAAATTAGAGGGCAAGGAGAAGGTAAAATTTACGTTTGCACAGGGGCAAATTGTAATTTTAGAGAAAAAGCATCTTCTTTTGAAAAGAGAT
>OMGY01001650.1_pt1 | contig 18986 bp, 13 predicted proteins | sample 1674461 | NCBI WGS metagenome assembly OMGY01 (sample SAMN05578579, study PRJEB25193) | human gut metagenome | biome: Human Microbiome; feature: human-associated habitat; material: feces | host: Homo sapiens | place: USA:Birmingham
AGCGAAAAGCAACACAGCAGGACACTCAAACAGCCCTGTCCCGACCGTATATGCCCTTGTCAATTTAGGGTATCCGCACGGAAAAACATAAATTTTATATTGAAACCAGGCTTTTTTATGCCGGCAAACAAGACATCTCAAAATAAGCAGAAAGACATTGTTATAAAATTTAATCTGTCCGGGCTGCATTTACTCTTGTCAACAGGGGGTATAAACGGTTAAAATATATTAAAATCCATAAAAGGGGGAAAGGAAGATGGAAAAATTATTTCATTGCGTCTCATATTATCCTGAGCTTTGGCCTGAACAGGAAATTGAAAGGGATATCGCTTATATGAAGGAATGCGGCATAAATTTAGTCAGAATGGGTGAATTTGCTTGGCACTTTATGGAGCCCAGGCCGGACGAAGTAGACGTATCCTTTTTTGTTAAGACAGCCAACAGGCTCTATCAGGAAGGAATATATACTATTATGTGCACTCCTACGCCCACGCCGCCCATATGGCTCACTCATAATCATCCGGAGCGTTTGGTAACCGACATATACGGAAATAAATACATTCACGGCGCACGGCAGCATGTCTGTACCAACAATCCCTATTTGCGGGAGCGCGGACTGAAAATTACAGAAGCTATGGCAAAGGCATTCAGCGGCAGCCCAGCCGTTATAGCCTGGCAGCTGGATAACGAGCTTAAAGCGCTGGTAGGGGAATGCGTATGCAGTGAGTGCCGCAAGCGCTGGCACAAATGGCTCAAAGATAAATACGGCACTATTGAAAATTTAAACCAGGCCTGGGGCACTGAAATCTGGAGCGAATACTATAACAGCTTTGAGGAAGTAGTACAGCCCCTGAACCCTCCCGTAATTCACAATTCCTCTCTAATGACAAATTACAGGCAGTTTTCGCGGGAAACTGTAAACGAATTTGCCCATGAACAGGCTGCCATGATAAGAAAATACAGCAATGCGCCTATTACTCACGACGTACATACTAATTTCGCGCTGGATACCCATGCTCTGTTTGAAGGATTGGATTTCACCTCAATGAACGGCTATACGCAGGATGACGGCTATAATATATGGCTGTTTGATTATGACCTTTACCGCGCCATGAAACAGGACGGCCAATTTTTTGTCAGCGAGACCAGTCCCAGCTACGCCGGAAACTTATTGATGACCACAAGGCCGCACAGGGAAGGTTTTCTTGAGATTGAGGCGCTGGGCGCATACGCCAGCGGCGCCTTCGGCTTTTCCTATTGGCTCTTCCGGCAGCAGCGCTCTGGAATGGAACAGCCCCACGGCAGCCTTATTTCCTCCTGGGGTGAGCCTGAGCTGGGCTTTGAGCAGGTAAAAAGAGTAGAAAAAATTCGGCAAACCATCCAGCCCTATTTTCTGCGCACCCGGCACAAACAGCCCCAGGCGGCCATGACGTATTCTGAACAGGCGCGCTTATTCTTTTTCACCGAGCCCCTTTTGGAGGGTGAAGGATATTTTGAAATGATGCTCAAGCTGCACGGCAGCCTGGAATGCATGGGCCTGCACAGGGACCTTATAGGGGAAAACGCTTCCCTGGAAGGCTATAAGCTTTTAATCAGCCCGTTCCTGCCCTATGTTTCAGACGAATATATCTGCAAAGCAAGCGAATTTGTGCAGAACGGAGGCATTTGGATTATCGGTCCAATGACAGGTTACCGTACTAAAGAGCATACCGTTCATACGGACCGCTGCCTTTCCTCTCTTGAGGAGCTTGCAGGGGTAAGGGTAAAATATTTCTATCCCATGAGCAATACCGGCGCAATGGGCCGCTTTAAAGAGATGTCCGCTCCCCTGGTTCTGCACGGCTGCATTCTTGAGCCTGTTGAGGCTGAAAGCGTAGGCAGCATAAAAGGCGGCCTGACTCCTGATTATTCCTTTATTACCGAAAAAAAGCTCGGCAAGGGGAAAATAGTACTGCTGGGGGCTATGCCCAATATCAATTCCCAGGAAGGCCAAGCGCTTTGGCGCGGAATAATAGAGCATTACGCAGATGAAGCAGGCATAGACGACCGCTTTAAGGCTAAAGAGGGCACAACAGTTATTTTATGAAATTTTCTCTGCCTCCCAGGTCAGCGCCGGCAGCCGAAGGCTCCCTCCGTTCGGTTATGAAACGGTAATTTTGGGGCATAAGAAGTGAGGATTGAAAAATCAATAAAAAAGAGTTATCAAAATTAATATTTTTTTAAATTTCTTTATCGAAAGTATTGACTTTGCCTTTTCAGCAAACTATAATACTACGAAAAGATTAAAAAATATTAAGGAGAGCATTTATGAAAAAACACTTCATTCCGCTCGTCATTTTGTCCTTAATAACAGCAATGCTTTTCACTTCATGCAGCAATGAAAACCCGCCTTCAGCTTCAAGCCAAATATTGCAGAGCGCCCTTGCGTCTGAAACAGCAGGCGCTCTGAATACATCCTCTTCCTCCGGCTCGCCGCAAAACCAAACCGGCGCTGTGCAAGTCTCCCCAGGCGTCATGCTGGTAGACTTTGAAAAGGAAAATGAGGGACTGGAATTTTTCGACCTGTCTTTATACAACTTTACGACGCCCCCGGTGCTTTTTGAAGAGGGGGAATCTGTTCAGTCTGGCAAAGGGCTTTGCTTAGATATAAATTATACGCCCGCTCACGGCGTTATATCCATGCAGCTCCAAAATCAGGCGGGGGATATAACCCAAGGCTTCAGCCAGGCTCAAAATTACGGCTACTTGCGTTTCTGGGTCAATAATCAGGGGGATTCAGACGTTTCAATAGCGGTAGTGCTCGTTATTGACGAACCATTAAAAAACGGCTGTCTTGACCCGGAGGGAGCCAGAATTATCTCCTCTTCAGGCGAGGAAGAACAGGTATTTACTTCAGACGCGGCAGACGTAAACAATACCAACGGCACAGGCAATACCAGCCTGGATATTCCGTCCGGCTTTACGGGCTGGGTATATTATCCCCTGGAGCAGCAGGTGCCCTGGTGGGAGGGAACTACTCTTGCGCAGGACGAATTAAAGAATGTAACCACCATCAGCCTGGATATAAGATTTACTGATGCATCACTGACAGACTGCATAATAATAGATGATATTTCTCTGGCTGATCCCGAAACATAATTGATGCACGCATACCTTATTCTTAGCGGCGGATTGTTTCCTAAGCAGTACTAACCGCACTTATTCAGCGCTAATGCGCAGAAGATATTGCGCCTGAACAAGGAAAATAGCAGGGCCTCTGCGCCTCAGCCGCCGCACTCCCGGCACGCCTTCCTCCGCTGCTTTTTAAAATAAGCAAATTCCCCGGCAGAAGCCGCGGAGCCGGAAATATGCTGTTTACGCCCCTGCAAGGCATAAAAACGCCATGTGCCTTCCGGCACACGGCATGAGAGCCGCGGCCAATACAATACAATACAATACAGCTTGTTTGGACGCAGATTCAGTTATTTTCCGCCGTATTATCCCTTATATACCAGTGCTGGAATCCTATTTTAAGTTAACATTATTATGCTTGATAAGGACTGTGTCCTTATTAATAAAAATTATTTTTTCAGGAGGAAAACAATGAAAAAGAGTCTCATTATTCTGGCAGCTGCTGTACTGACCCTGATTTTGGGCACAGTATCGCTGGCTGCCCCGGTAACGCCCAACGGCATTCAAGCCACTGCCCTGATGGATTTTACCAATCTTGAAAACGGAGAAAAAACAATGGGAGATCTGGGTTTTTGGTCTGTTGATATGTCAAAAACAGTAACCATTAACAACGGCTTAATTACTGTCAACGCCGGTGATTGGGGTGCATTTCCGTCTTTTGGCGATGATGAAAAGAACATTCTGAAGAGCGCCGACGGCCTAGGCTTTTATGTTGCGGCCGGCGAAGCGGGCGGCGGCATAGGCTGCGGGTTCAATTCGGATACCACCGTCAACTATGTTTTAGCTCAGGATAAAACGGCATATCTTGTAGATAAAGACGGCAATGTGACTGAAGCAACAACTTATTTCTATGCCGATACAGGTCAGGGCATTATAGATATCCCCGCCAATTTTGCCGGGTATGTTTATTTCCCCTATGAGAGCTACATTGCCAACGACGGGACAAAAGCCGCTTTTGACACCGCTTCACAAACAGTAGCAACTCTTATCTTCAGCACCAGCACTACCGGAAACATTACCTACGGCGAAATATATGCTTACAGCGGCGAATATACTCCTGATGATTCAGGCAAAGATGATGATAAGGATCCCTCGGCTGAGGACGGTGATATCAGCGTGCTCGCTTACGCCGCTGCTGCAATTTCCTGCTTGGGAGGAATTACCTTTATCCGTAAAAAGAGATAGGGGAGATAAATTATGAAGAGTGGCTGTAAATTAATCATATGCGTCCTTTGCATTATATTCTGCCTTGGCTTTCTGTCAGGCTGCGGGGATACCGGCGCCGGCGCTACCGCTACTCCCGCGCCTGACGGCAGTTCGGACGCAAGCGCTTCCCCGGCCGCGCAGTCGGCTTATCTCCGCCCGCGCAGCAGCGAATTAAAGAATGCTGTAAAAGAAGGCGAAACCTACCGTTATTTTACTGTCTCCACAACTGATTCAAACGACCCCTTCGCCTCCGAAACAGACGAAGGACGCAGGGATTTCGCCATAAACAGGCGCAATGATTACCAGAATAAATACGGAATAACCATAGAATATGTCCAGGGGGGCGGAGACTGGGCAACAGCCTTTGCCCAGGCGGCATATTCGGGCAATCCTTTAGCCGATATCTTCAATGCCGGCGGTCCGTTTACCATTTACAATCATTATTACTACTATCAAATGGCCGGAAGCATCCTGGAGCCTTTAAGCAGCTACAGTGAATATGCGGATTTCAGCGACCCCGATTGGTTCGACCTTTCCAGCCAGGAAATTACTACTTTTGACGGCTCGCTGTATTTTTCAGTGCCTAACACCGAAGGGTTTGACGAAGTATCCTTAAGCCATGTAACCTTCTTTAACAAGGCTATCCTGGAGCAGCACGGCTATTCAGACGAGGATATGTATGAAATGTATAACAATGGCACATGGACCTGGGACAAATTAGAGGAAATTGCCGTTGCCTGTACCGATTTGGACAATGAAATTTACGGCATACATATAGGCGAAAACAATTTCTTTATGTGGGATCTGACGGCCAGCAACAATGCAGCTATTCTATCTCAGGTTGAAGACCCGGACACGGGCAAAAGCTATTATCAGTTTTCCGGAGATTCGGCCAACGCGCTGGAAGCCTGGGACTTCTTCATAAAATTAGGCAAGCAGAACGTGATGTTTGCTCAATGCTGGGATTTTGAAGACGTTAAATTCCGCGAAGGGAAAGTCGCGTTAATGACCACATACGTCAACCGCGCTAATAAGATGGTAGCGGCGGGCAATTATCCGGAATACGGCATAATAATGGTGCCCAAAGGCCCGCAGGCCGAAGATTACGTTTCCATCCGCGACTGGTTCGTGCCCTACTGCGTTTTTAAAGGCACTTCTAATCCCGCCGGTTCAGTGCAGGTGTTAAGCGAGTACTGCGTGCCCAGATATGCAGCCAGCAGCGAAGAAAATATGGCTTCCTTTGAACTGGATGCAACAAGCGTTTCCTGCGATGAACAGTCGGTGGAAGTGCTTAAGCAGCTGAAATCCAAAACCGTCACCCAGCCCTTCATTGTATATTGGAATGCGCCCACCTTTGATGTGGACGGCAGCCAATTATGCCTCGCTAACCTTTATCTTTCCTATAATGAAGCGTTTATAGACGGTTCTATGACGCCGGCAGTATTCTTTGCTTCAATAAAAGATGTGCTTAATAATACGCTTAAGGATGCTCAAAATGTTCTTGCTTAAAAGCAAAGCGCTGCTTAAAACAAATTAAAGCATATAGTATTTTATTGACGCGGCGCGGATAGAAGCAGCAGTTTGGAACAGAATGCAGCAGGTATTTTTATTATCCTGTTTGCAGGCTGCGCGCAATAAATCCGCGCCCTTTTTATTTCCCAGCTCTTATCATATAAAATGTATCGGCCATACAATTAAAGTACGCCGCGCCGCATGTGAGCGTTTTTCCGGGCTGCTTTTTGCTTTTGTGAAATACTTCCGGCATTTCAGCATTCCGCCGCTCTGCAAGGCCCAAAAAACCTCTATGAAGAGGAACCGCTGTGTTATATTTCAGCATCCCGCCGCCCTGCAGAGCCCAAAAACCCTCTATGAAGAGGAACCGCTGTGTTATATTTCAGCATTCCGCCGCTCTGCAAGGCCCAAAAACCCTCTATGAAGAGGAACCGCTGTGTTATACTTCAGCATTCCGCCGCTCTGCAAGGCCCAAAAACAGCCCTCCTTTACGGCAGAAGATTTTTATGGAGAATACCCGCATCAGCCAGACGTGCAGGCGCGGATATTTGGATGCCTTCAGGCTGGTATTATAGCAAAGCGGACGCAGCGGGCATGCTTAGCAGAACACATTGTGCTCTGATTGATGGTCCAGACAGATAAAAGGAGAAACTACATGAAAAAAGGGCATAAAATTCTCAAAATAGCCTTATGCGCACTGTGCGGGCTTCATCTGGCCGGCTGCACAGAACCGGCCGTTCCTCCGGCCGGCACCCAATCCGCCTCTTCCATGCAGACTAATGCAGATAAAATAATTATTTCTCCGGTAAATGAATATGTGCAGCAGCCAGATGTACGCGATTATTCCTATATGTGGTGGAAAGATGGCTTTGCAGCTATGGCCGGAGGCACTCAGCTTAATATTCAGACTGGTTATTACGGGCTTGCAATAGAGCCGACGAAGGGCAGAATCAGCAAAGCGGGCGCCATAGCCCAGGAAATAACTCAGACTGAGGCTGCCGTTCAGGATAATACGCTTATTGATTCTTTAAGCGCTATAAATAAAATGGATTATAAAATTACTTTGGACGGCCAGGAAAAAGAACTGAGGGGTATTTTCCCCATAGACGACGACGGTACGGCCGTTTCGCGCATTATAGAATCAGGCCGCTATATGCAGTGTATAGATATCATGAACCTTGTATTTGCCGATGTATCGGATATTTCAGGCAGAGTGGAAATTGCGGCCATGCCGAAATATTTCTCCCTGGGCTTTTATCTCTGGAGCAGGACAGGCGAAGCGCACGATACGTCCATAACTTATTCCATATCCTTAGGAGACAGCTTTTCCTCGTTTGAGCAAAGCGCGGACGGCAAAATAATTTCAGCAAAAGAAGCAAACGGCGGCGGCCTGACTTTTGTGCTGCCCGAGCAAGCGGGCGCTTCCATGAGCCTGGAAAGCGAATCCAAGACAATTATTTTTACAATGTCGGAGCTGGAATTGGTCAAAGCTGATTTTACCGGCATGAATGTAATAGTTATCCCTTCTCTTTCCGCTTCTCTTGACAACGCACAGGAATACTACCAAAACAGCGCAGTAATTGGCTCGGCAGTGCAAATCCACCCCAAAAACGGCAGGGAACAGAAGGTTGAATTTAGTACAAAGGGGTATTTAAGCTTTTCCTTAAATAATATGCTAACCTACATGGGAGCTGATTTTAACCGGGAAGAACGCCTGGACGAAATGGATCGTCTGAAATTCACCATAGAGAATCCATCCGAAAATGCCGTAAAAATTCCCGTGCAGTTTTTAAAAACCAACCGTCTTGGTGTCTTAGGGTGTTCTCCGTTTTTGAGGGACGCCGAAACAGGGGAGCCCATAGGAGTGCAGGTGCAATTAAGCAAGAATTGGCACGAGCCTGTCAATTATCAGCCTGACGACCCCAAATGCTATCTTGCAGGCACATGGTTCCACGGCTATACCTATCTTGAGGTTCCCGCTGAAAGCAGCGTAACCTATGAATTTACCATGACCTATGCTAATTGGGGCGGCGTTTATGCTTCCAGCCATGCTCAGATAAGCCTAGCCGGCTGGGGCGGCAATTATCAGCAGTGGGAAACCAGCAGTATTGGCGCTTTTTCTGAGGCGTTCTGCTATGACCCCGAAACAGCGCACGGGCGCGCATTTATAGACGATATACGGCCGTTGAATGTGGATAGCATGGGCGGAAAATACGGCTGGACCTCATGCAACGGCGGCGGCAATTTCCTATATTATAATGTAAACTACAATGCCTCTATGATGATGTTCCAGCAAGTACGGACGCAGTTTAAAAAGCAGGGCCCCAATTTGACCGAGGTTATTTATACGGGTGTCACCAGGGACGGCAAGGTTAAATTTGAGATAACGGCCAATCTGCCCCGTACAGATGATATGGCCAGGGTATATCATACGTTTAAGTATACCTTCCTTGAGGATGTTACCTTTGACCGTATGGCTTTCTATCAGTTCGGCGCAGACGATTATAACGACAATGTATGGATGACCATGGCGGTAGGGAACGATGACGGCCCGGCCAGCTTCACTATTGACGGAGAGACTTTTTCGGGTGAATTTGCGCTGCCCTTAAGCGATACTGAACGGTATTACGGCAGTGAGGACGTTATGCAGAGGATAGATATTGAGGGTGAAGGCCTGTGGTTTGCATATATGGGAGCGCAGAGGCAGGAGCATAAGTCGGGCCCTGACTCCAACCGGGCTTTGAATGTAATATCTTATAACGCTGTGCTCAACGGCGAAACTTATACAAAGCCGTCCTTCAATATTCGCTGCACTACTAATTATAATATACAGTGCAATCTTATAGAGCTTTGTCCTCCGGCAGCGGTAGGCAATACTATTGAAAAAGGCAGTACAGTTGAAGGTGTGGTTGAGTATCTTAATCTGCCTGTGAGCAAAGAAGCGTATTATGGTCCCAGTGAGGTTATGCAATCCATTCCGGAAGAGTATTTCAATACTTACCGTGCGGCATATTATTATGTGCTGGGCGGCAAATATATCACTGAAGCCAGCATAGGCGAAATAACAAAAGCGGTGCCCATAACAGTTAAAACGGTGGAGGGAGACGTAGCTGCCCAGATAACCATTACAGGCGGCATAAGCTATGTTCCCATTACCTTTACCAATGTTCCTTCTTATTCGGGATACCGGCTTGAAAAGAAGGAAGGGGAACAATGGGTTATGGTGGATCAGTCGTATAACGGCAATGATTATTGGCAGGCCTGGTACGACTCGGATACTGCTACCTATGAGCTTACTTTTAATGTTGAGCATTCGGGAGATCCCGAAGCGGTGTATGAATATCGACTGGTTAAGCAGCAGAGCTGATATTTATTAATTATAAGTATACTTGTCTCAGGCTCCGCCTCAAAGGACGCTTAGCGTCCTTTGAGGCGGAGCCTGAGACGCAGAATAGGGCGCAGCCCTGGCGCAAAGCGCCAGGGCTGCGCCCTATTCTGCGTGTTAATGTTTGAGATTTGTTTTAGGACGGTGTAAACATTGGGGCAAGGCGCATTCTGCGCCTTGCCCCAATGTTTACACCGCCCCCTGAGAGCATTTAACGGTTATTAGGATTTATTCTTGGCCGGGGACCTTGGGCAATCCGTCAAAACCTTTCTGTAAATCTTCATCAGTCGGAATATAATCATTCATGCAGCCTGTAATGTAAGAATTATATGCCGTCATATCGAAGTATCCTGTTCCGGTAAGACCGAATAATATGGTCTTGCTTTCTCCGCTTTCCTTGCAGCGAAGTGCTTCCTGAATAGCCCCATATATTGCGTGGGCAGATTCCGGAGCGGGTAGGATAGTTTCTTTTTTTGCAAAAAGCACAGCGGCCTCAAATACTTTGGACTGTTCAACTGACATGGCTTCCATATATCCGTCATGATAGAGCTTGGACAAAATAGGGGACATGCCATGGTAACGCAGTCCTCCGGCATGATTGGCCGAGGGTATAAATTCGCAGCCCAGAGTATACATTTTTGCCATAGGGGTTATTTTGCCTGTATCGCAGAAATCATAGGCATATTTACCTCTGGTAAGCGAGGGGCAGGAAGCGGGTTCTACTGCAATTATACGCGGATTAGCTTTTTTAAGCAGCTTATCCTGCATGAAAGGTGCGATTAAACCGCCTAAATTAGAGCCTCCTCCGGCACAGCCTATTACGATATCAGGATATTCATCCAACAGCTCTAAAGCTTTTTTGGATTCCAGGCCAATTATGGACTGATGCAGCAACACCTGGTTGAGAACTGAGCCCAGCACATAGCGGCAGCCTGGAGTTGTTACGGCTTTTTCTACGGCTTCGCTTATAGCGCAGCCCAGACTTCCTCCTGTATTCGGGTCTTTTTCCAGTATATTGCGCCCTACGTTTGTAGTATCGCTGGGACTGGCTATGACGTTTGCGCCAAAAGTCTGCATAACTGTTTTGCGGAAGGGCTTTTGCTCGTAGGATACTTTAACCATATATACGGTTAAAGGCAGTCCGAAGTATGAGCAGGCCTCCGCAAGCGCCGTGCCCCACTGGCCTGCGCCCGTTTCGGTAGTTAAACTGGTAAGTCCCTGCTTTTTCGCGTAATATGCCTGGGCCAGGGCCGAATTTAATTTGTGGCTTCCTGAGGTATTGTTGCCTTCAAATTTATAATAAATCCTGGCGGGAGTATCCAGTTCTTTTTCCAGATTGTAGGCTCTTATTAACGGAGCCGGACGGTATATCCGGTATACGTCCATAATTTCTCCTGGGATGTCATAATATCTGGTCTGGCTGTCCAGCTCCTGGCGTGCCAGCTCTTCACAGAATACGGGCAGCAAATCTGACAGCTGCGCGGGCTGCATAGTGGCCGGATTAAGCATCGGGTCGGGCTGTTCGGGCATATCGGCGCGCAGATTATACCACTGCGCCGGAATTTGGTCCTCTGAAAGATAAAATCTGTAGGGTACTTTTTTCATTCTGCATCGCTCCTTTAAAATCTTTTAAATTAAACCGCGGGAAAAACAAAAAAGCTTTCATCCCACTAAGGGACAAAAGCCTTGCTTCTGCGGTACCACCCAAATTGACGTATAAAAACGTCCTCTTATTTTCACGCGCTGAAAAACCAATGCGTGCTTTGCGGATAATGGGTAAAGCTCCCAGCAGGCACTACTAAGCAGTTTGAACTTTTCGACCTGCCCTCATAAGTCCATTCACCAGACTCCGTGCCCTGCCGCTTTCCACCGCTAACGGCTCTCTGAAAGGAGGTATGTCAGGTTACTCTTCTTACTCAACGGTTTATTTTATTTAGTTATCGACATTATAACATATAAAATCATGTTGTCAACTGTTTTTAAATTGCCTTTATAAAACGGTTAATTACTATATGCGAAATAATTTGCGGTTAGGCGTCAAAATCCAGCTGCCTATCCTGTTTTCTATGCTATAATAATAAAAAAGCGGCAGAGGGGAAGGGCCGAAACATGTATTTTCAATACGGTGAAACCGAACTGGAATATCTAAAAAAACGCGATGCGCGTATGCGTGAATTAATAGAAAAAGTAGGATATATCCAGCGCCGTGTAGACTGCGAACTGTTTCCCTCTGTAGTGCATCAGATAGTGGGCCAGCAGATTTCCACAAAGGCTATGGAAACTATATGGAGCCGCATTAACAGCGCGCTGGGAGTAATAGATGCTGAAACCATATTGTCTGCCGGGGCTGATTATTTGCAGGCTTTGGGCATATCATACAGGAAAGCGGATTATATTATTCAGTTTGCCCGAAAAGTATCTGATGGTGAATTGGAGCTTGAGAGCCTGTGGGCAAAATCGGACGATGAGGTTATAAAGGAATTGTCCGCTCTTAAGGGAGTGGGAGAGTGGACGGCTGAAATGATACTGCTTTTCTGTATGCAGCGGCCCAATGTATTCAGCTATAATGATTTAGCTATACAACGCGGCCTTAGAATGGTCTATCACCACCGCAGCATCAGCAGGGAGCTTTTTGAAAAATACCGTCGGCGTTTCAGCCCTTATTGCAGCGTTGCCAGCCTATATCTCTGGGCAGCGGCCGGCGGCGCAGTAGAGGGTTTGAAGGATTACGCCCCTAAAAAACATAAATTGATAAGCGCTAAATAACTTTCGGTTTTCAATAAAATTTTTGATAGAGGAGCATGCATAATGCAGTATATAAATCATTATCAGTCGGATATCGGAGGTATTACTCTAGCCAGCGATGGACAGAATATTACCGGCCTGTGGCTGGACGGGCAAAAATACTTTCCATATATGCTGCTCGAAAAAGCGCTTCGGGAGGATTTGCCCGTATTTGAAACGGCGAAAAAATGGCTGGATATATATTTCAGCGGGCATGAACCGGAATTTACTCCTCCTATATTGTTGCGGGGATCTGCTTTCAGAATGGAGGTATGGGCGGAATTAATCAATATTCCTTACGGGCGGGTGACGACTTATGGGAATATTGCATGCGCGATAGCTGCCAAGCATGGCCTTAAAAGCATGTCGTCGCAGGCTGTAGGCGGGGCGGTAGGGCATAATCCAATATCTATTATTGTGCCCTGCCATCGGGTGATAGGGTCAAATGGCGGCCTGGTCGGCTATGCCGGAGGCCTGGAGATAAAAAAAGCGCTGCTTGGACTGGAAGGGAAGGGCGCTCTGAAGCTGGGCAATGGCAGCTGAGCGCTGCGGTTTTTAACTTCGTATAAATTTGTGCCTGGCTGCTTTGGAATTTTATATTCGGGGCGGGGGCGCGGCGTTTGGCAGGCGTTCCGCCTGCCTTGGCCGAACGCTGGTTCGGCCCGCGGCCCAGGGCCGCGAACGCCGCGCCCCCGCCCGAATATAAAATACCAAAGCAGCGTAAATGAGCCGTAGCCAAGAAGCTTTTTTATTCTGTCAAATTTGCAGTTTTGAAAGAATGTGCAGGTTGGGCTGCAAAATGCTTTTCAAATTATCATAATTCGAGTATAATATCTATACAGGTAATTAATTATATGGATTGAATTAAAAAATTTAATGGTATTTATGCCGTTTGCTGAATAATGTATTTTGGAGGCTGTGTAATGGATAAAGCTAAAATGCAGAAATGGACCGCATTGTTCGTTAAAATATATATATTTGCTTTGGTACTCTATCAAACCTTGTGGCAGATAGTGCCTGTGCGCGTTTTTTTATTGAATACCGGGCTAGATATAATTTCGCCTGCGTTGGCAGTATTGGGATTTGCTTTTTTAGTTGCGGATGTTTTTATAGAAAAGACAGTCTTTCAAAGCAAATATTGTATTTTTTTGATAGCGGTAGTAGCGATAATGGGTATTTCTTCGCTGCTTTATATTAATTATGGCTGGATTGATAACGCCAAAGTTATAGTCTGGCAGGTCGTGCAGATGTTTCTGCTTTATTCATTATACCTAAGGATGGATTCAAAGCAAATAAAAATATATCTTGGTTATATATTTGGTGTTGTTTCTGTTATTTTTATGATGGCGGTTATTGTTTCCTTATGTCAATTTCTTTTCCAGACATCATATAATGTACAGATGGATGGCGGAGTTTACAGACAGGGTTTTCAGGAGGGCCGGCTTTTTGGTATTTTTGGGAATATTAATCACGCTAGTTTGCTTATGTGTTTTATGGGGATTGGAGCGATATATTGTTTAACTATTTTAAATAAAAAATGGCTTAAGATACTTATGGGAATACAGACTATGCTTTCGTTTATATATGTTGTGTTGACTGGTACTCGCAGTGCGTTGGTATGTATGATTTTTGCAGTCATACTGTGTGCTTTTGTTAGCATGCGTAACATTGCATATAAAAAAAACTTTTGCAAATTGAAATTTAGAAGGTTTATATGTGCGGCGGGGGTCTCAATTATATGCGCCGGAATGCTTTTTGCAATATATTTAGGCGTTCATAAAGTTATGGTTAAAATTCCTGTGTGGATAGGAACAGCAAATTTAGCAGTAAACGATGGCGAGGATTTGCCTAGCGACATTATAACAGAACCAGATCGTCAGGATATTAATTCAGGAGACATCTCCAACAATCGCTTTAAAATATGGAATAATTACTTACAGTGTGATTTTTCAAACATAAAATCTATTTTATTTGGATATTCGCCCGGTAATTATATGAAAATTATAAAAGATAATTTTCCGGATTATTATATAGTGGAATATGCAAAGGAAAAATACCCGCAAGCATATATTGAGAATCAAATATATGAAACCCACAATTCTTATCTTACGCTTTTAACCGGGACAGGATTGGTCGGGTTTGTCGTTATGGGAGCATTTTTGGTATTATCTGTTTTAAGCGCGCTGAAATGTTTTATTATGCGTAGGCATATATCAAATTATGCGATTTTATTAATGGTTATGCTTGGAATGATACTTATATTCAATATTTTTGAATCAGTCCTGTTTTATGCATATACCAGTATATCAGTTGTATTTTGGCTGATGATGGGGATTTTGGCAAAAGAGACATTGACAGGGATTGCTGCAGATACATCAGCTCAAACGGTACTGACTTGCAAATAACTAATGGAGTGCGCCGTGAGTTGCCTTAATATATAGGCTATTGAGTTTGATTTTATGAGATGGGAAAAATATTTAAGGAAAGCGCTTTAAACGCTTGCTTTATTAAATAAATTGTGTTATTATCTGCTTGAGACGGCAAAAAGGGCCGGTGCCCGCCGCCGAGCGTTAGTTTCAGATGTTTATCTGAGAGTGGGCTGTTTTATCCCACTCTTGTTTTTTGAAGGGGGGATTTTTTGCCCGACATCATAAAAAATGCCGAGGACTGTGCCCGTGAGATTATTGAAGGTATGGGCTTTGAGCTGGTGGGCGTAGATTACGGCCGGGAAGACGGGCTTATGTGCCTCACATATTATATATACAGCGAACAGGGCGTTAATATAGACGACTGCGAGCGCGTGAGCAGGGCTATAGAGCCGGCTGTGGAAGAAAAGGACCCGGTCTGCGGGGAAAAATACTGTCTCTGCGTTTCTTCTCCCGGTGAGAGGCCTTTTAAGACAGAACGGGATTATGAAAGGAATATCGGCAAAACTGTTCAGGCCGAATTAAATACCCCTATTAAAGGAAAAAAGAAAAAATTTACAGGCACATTGCTTGCTTTTAGCGCAAGTATGGTTATAATAGAGGGCAGGAAGGAAAAATATGAGCTTGCCCGTGCAGATATAAAAACAATAAGGCCGTATATAGGCCCGTGAATATGGAGGATAAAAATGAACGCTGGTCTTATAGAAGCGCTGGAGGCGCTGGAAAAGGAAAAGGGAATAAGCTCGGATATGCTTATAGAATCCATAGAGCTGGCTATGGTCTCGGCCTATAAAAAGGCCAAGGGCTTTGACGGAGAAATAATAGCCCGCATGGACAGGGAAACGGGCGACGTGCATATTTATATAGTCAAGACAGTGGTGGAAAGGCTTCATAATCTGGAAACCGAGCTTTCTCTTGAGGAGGCTCAGGAAATAGATCCGCGCTATCAGATAGGAGACCGCATACAGTTTGAGGATACTCCAAAGGATTTCGGACGCATAGGGGCGCAGACCGCCCGACAGGTTATCACCCAGCGCCTGCGTGAAGCTGAAAAGGGCGCGATATATGACGAATATGCAGATAAGCAGAACGAACTGCTTACCGCTTTTGTCCATAGAGTGGAAAACGACTATGTATTTGTGGAATTGGGACGGACGGAAGGCGTGCTGCCTCCTAAGGAACAGATTCCCGGCGAAGTGTATAAGGTGGGAGACCGCATAAAGGTCTATGTCGTTGATGTGCGCCGGGGCCTTAAAGGCCTTCAGATAACCGTTTCCCGTTCGCATCCCCAGCTGATTAAAAGGCTGTTTGAATTGGAATCCCCTGAAATTCAGAGCGGCGTGGTGCGCATAGTTTCCATAGCGCGGGAACCGGGCAGCCGCGCCAAGATAGCCGTAGTGTCCGAAGACCCGGCGGTGGATCCGTTAGGCGCCTGCGTAGGAGCAAAGGGCGCCAGGGTTTCCCAGATAGTGAGCGAGCTTAACGATGAGAAAATAGACGTTATCAAATGGAGCCCGGATCCGGCTGAATATATAGCCAACGCTCTCAGCCCGGCTAAGGTTATTATGGTGAACGCCAATGAGAAGGAAAAGGTTGCGAGGGTGGTCGTGCCTGACAACCAGCTTTCACTCGCTATAGGCAAGGAGGGCCAGAACGCCCGTCTTACCGCCCGCCTTACCGGCTGGAAAATAGATATCAAATGCCAGAGCCAGCTGGAAGAGCAGTTCGACGCCCAAGCCTTTGAAGCCCAAATGGAGGAGTATGAGCAGTTTGATGCCCAGCCTTTTGGGAATCAAGCGGCGGATGAAGAATTTGACCCTATGGCCTTTGAGGCGCAGCTTGCCCGCGAGGAGCAGGAGCTTGCGGCCGGCCTTGATATTCAGTCTGATTTGAAATAGCCTGATATTATCGGAGGAAAACTATTTGAAGACTAAAAAGATTCCCATGCGCATGTGCCTGGGATGCAGGGAAATGAAGCCCAAGCGGGAATTGGTAAGGATAGTGCGCAATAATCAGGGACAAATAAGCCTGGACAAAACAGGCAAGGCGCCCGGCCGGGGAGCATATATATGTCCCAATCCGGACTGCCTTAACGCCTGCATAAAAACTAAGGCGCTGTCCAGAGCCTTTGAAGCGCCTGTAGATGAACAAGTGCTTGACGCCATTAAGGAGGAGCTGGTTAAGGTTGATGAAAACTGACCAAAAGCTGCTTTCCCTTATAGGCCTGGCCCGTGCGGCAGGCAAGGCTTCGGTTGGCTATATGGCAGTAAGCGAGGCGCTTAAAAAAAAGAAGGCTGAATTGCTTTTGCTGGCCGCCTGCTGTTCGGAGCAGACGCGAAAGGAGTATGCAGCCGCCGCGGCCCGGAACGGCATAGAGTGCCTGCTTCTGGATACGGATGATTTAGGCGGGGCGGTTGGCAAGCCGGCCTGCAAGGCAGTATCGATAAACGACGCCGGTTTTGCCGACGCTATAAATAAAAGAATCAATTCCTTGAACAATTTTGGGGGTGCGTTAGAATAATGAGTAAAAATCAGGCGCTTGCCGAAGATATTCAGAAAGCCGCGGGGAGCATAACCGCCAGGCTGGCTGATGCGCAGAGGGATATTCAATCTCTGCAGGTTTTAATGAACAATAATGAAGAGCTTCTGCGCCAGAAGCTTATGCAGGCCGAGAGGGAACGGGCCGAGCAGGAGCGCCTGGAGGCGGCCAGGGAGCAGGAAAGGCTGCTTAAAGAGGAACAGGAGAAGCAGGCGGTTATGGATGCTGCTAAGGAGCAGGCGGATACAGCGGCGCTTGAAGGAAATGCCGGGGAGGCGAAGGAGGCGCAGCCGCCTGTTATTGAAGAGAAAGCGGAGGCCCAAAGCGCGGAGAGCACAGACAATGCCGCAGAGGAACCGGCTGCGAAGCCCGGTGAAGGCGGGCAGCTCCCGGGCAAGAAAGTGTCGAAATATATCGGCATGCTCCGCCATTCGCTGCCGGGCGTCGGGCTGGTTTCGCCGCCGCCTCACCACGACATCTACTCGATCGAGGATTTGGCTCAGCTCATTCTCGACCTCAAGTACGCCAATCCGCATGCCGGCATCGGCGTCAAGCTGGTTTCTCAGGCCGGCATCGGCACGGTGGCCGCCGGCGTGGCCAAGTGCAAGGCAGACCACATTGTGGTTTCCGGACATGACGGCGGCACCGGCGCGGCTCCGGCGACCTCCATTAAGCACGCCGGCAGCGCGTGGGAAATCGGGCTCGCAGAAGTGGAGCAGACGCTCGTCATGAATAATCTCCGCGGCCGTGTACGGCTGCAGGTGGACGGGCAGATCAAGACCGGCCGAGACGTTGTGATCGGCGCCATGCTCGGCGCTGATGAATTCGGCTTCGGAACGACGCCGCTCGTGGCAATGGGGTGCCTGATGATGCGCAAGTGTCAGAAGAACACCTGCCCGGCCGGCATTGCGACTCAGGATCCGGCGCTTCGCCGGCAGTTCGTGGGACGCCCGGAACATGTGGAGAATTACTTCCATTTTGTCGCTCGGGAAGTGCGCGAAATCATGGCGCAGCTCGGCGTGGCGAAATTTGATGATCTGATTGGTCATGTGGAATACCTTCGCAAGCGCTCGGGACTCGACGGCCTGAAGGCTTCGAAGCTCTCGCTCGAAAAGATCCTCTATAAGCTCCCCAATCCAAAGGGCTTCCCGCTGCTCTCGACGGAGCCGCAGGATCATGAGCTCGAGAAGGCCTTTGACCTTCGCTATGCTGCCGAACTTTCTGAAGCGCTGAAGGCTAAGCGCCCGATGCGGGTGCAGACCCGCGTCGGCAATACCGACCGCGCCGTTGGCACGATGCTTTCGGGCATTGCCGCGCAGGAAGCTCAAGGGGAACTGCCCGACGACTTCGCGCTCTTTGAGCTTGTGGGGACGGCGGGTCAGAGCTTCGGCGCTTTCCTCGGCAAAGGCATTTCGCTTCGTCTGACGGGCGGCGCCAACGACTATGTCGGCAAGGGGCTCTCCGGCGGCTCGATCGCTGTGAAAAAGAGCTCGTCTTTTGACGGCCGACCGAACGAGAACGTTATTGCCGGCAATGCTTGTCTTTACGGCGCTACGTCCGGCGAGGCATTTATTTCCGGCGTCGTCGGCGAACGCTTTGCTGTGCGCAATTCCGGCGCATCGACGGTTGCAGAAGGGTGCGGCGACCACGGCTGCGAATACATGACGGGCGGCACAGCAGTCATTCTCGGACGAACCGGCCGAAACTTCGCGGCCGGTATGTCGGGCGGCATCGCTTACGTCTGGGATCCCAACGATGAGCTCGCCGCAAAAATGAGTGACGGAGCTTTTGAGCTTTCGCACGTGCTGCCTGCGTCCGAACAAGGCTCCGATGAACCGCTCCATTACGGTCAGAAAGATGAAGTGCTCTTAAAGCGCCTCGTTGAACGCCATGCTGAACTCACCGGCAGTCCGACGGCGCGTGAGATGCTCGCCGACTGGCCGGCAGCGCTCGGCCGGTTTAC
>OMGY01001659.1_pt1 | contig 18910 bp, 17 predicted proteins | sample 1674461 | NCBI WGS metagenome assembly OMGY01 (sample SAMN05578579, study PRJEB25193) | human gut metagenome | biome: Human Microbiome; feature: human-associated habitat; material: feces | host: Homo sapiens | place: USA:Birmingham
GCGTGGACGTTTCCATCACCGGCAACTCCACCAACCCCACCCGTTTCCAGCATCCCGTTGCCGGCACCTACAAGAAAGAGTGCATCGAGCAGGGCAAGAAGTATTTCTCCGTCGCCTCCGGCGGCGGCACGGGCCGTACCCTGCACCCGGACAACATGGCCGCCGGTCCCGCCTCTTACGGTATGACCGACACCATGGGCCGCATGCACTCCGACGCCCAGTTTGCCGGTTCCTCCTCCGTGCCTGCGCACGTGGAAATGATGGGCTTCCTCGGCATGGGCAACAACCCCATGGTCGGCGCGACCGTTGCGGTCGCCGTCGCCGTCGCGGAGAGCCTGAAGTAAGAAAAACTCCAATACACTAGCAAAAAAGCAACAATTGCGCAAAGAGAAATGCGCCTGCTTCCTCATGGAAGCAGGCGCATTTGACATTTAAATAGCGTGGCTGATCGCGCGCTCAGTTCGGCTCCTGCTGATGCCGTCCTGCAATGCGCAGCAGGAAGCTTCGCATGTAGAGTGCATCGCCCGTGCAGTGGAAGTCGAAGGTCAGGCATCGCCGGAGTCGGTCGACACGCCAATCTCCGCCTGCTTGACGATGTGGTAGTGCGAACGGATGCCGCTTTTGAAATAATCGCGGGTGTAATTGCGCGGCCCGTTCAGCGGGTACAGCTCCCGGAGCTTTTCCAGCGAGCGGCTGTCGGGGTCAAAGTAGAAATAAGTACCGATCACGGAGACAGAAGGCTTGAGATACTGCCGCATCCGATCGAGATAGATGTCGTCGGCGTAGATGCCGTATTCATTCGTGCTGCAATAGTCGATCAGCAGGTCGACGCAGCCCTTTCGCAGCGGGAAGGTGGTGTTGTCCGCTGCCGCAATGTAAAGGATCTCCGACTTTTCGGGCAGACGGTCGATATAGCCCTTATAAAGCTCGATGATCGCGGGAAACTTGTCCTGCACAACGTAGATATTGCTTACGTCAAGGTGCGCCATCTGCTTATAGAGGGCGAAGAACGCGTTGAGATGTGCCTCCAGCACGACGCTGCCGTGCGGCAGAGACAGCTCATCGTAGCGCGCCCATCCAGTTGTACGACTTCTGGATCAGCGACACCAGCTCGCTCGGCGCGCTGCGGTACAGCTCGCGGTCAATGTCCGGCTCGTCGAAGGGATGTTCAACCTCGGCATGCATTGTATATCTTCTTTGCCATTTGATATGCAAGCATCTCTCTAAAAGTCACACAGGGGAACGAAAAGCGGGCACTTTTCACTCCCCTGTGTGCTTTTTTGCGCTTGTGGTGTCATATACAGCACTCGATAGCAGTGTTTACAGATTAGATGACACAAAGCTGTGCCATACACGCACCACAGCGTGTCAATAATGGTAACAAAATGAATGCTTTTTAATCTACCCTGTCTAGAAGGCAGGGTGAATCGACGAAAAAATGAAAAAATTCCCGTGCAAAACGAATATACTTTGCAAGGTGATTTTGACGTTCTGCGACAAAGTTTCCACTTTTCCGACGGAAAATAAAAAGTTGGCCCGCGTCTTGCTTATATATTTGCGAAGTACAGCGCGCTACTGAGATAAAACGGCGCGGCGAGGAGAGGAGTGTGCCATGGCCTGAACGTCTTCCTTTCGCATATTGGCGGAATGCCGCCGACCTTGCCGTGATTGCGGCAAACCGCATGAACGATCAAATAATGAATGAAAAGGAGAACAACATTATGAAGCCCAATAAAAAGTATCTGTCCTTCTATTATGAGGATATCACGGAAGTGCCCGATTTTTACATTGACCCGAAGAAGACTGCTCTGCTGATCGTTGATATGCAGAAGCATTTTCTCCTAAAAGACGGCGAGGACGCAGAGGGACACAAGAAGAGCGGTACCTGGGAGAAATGGAAGCCGTACTTCGATCACGTGGAAAAGGTGACCATCCCCAACAACAAGCGTCTTATTGACGCCTGCCGCAAGCACGGCATCGAAGTGACCTACGGCCGCATTTGCAGCCTGAAGTCGGACGGTACGGACCGCGCAAGAGTGCAGAGCACCTTTGGCTGGAACAACATTCTCGTTCCCATCAACACGCCGAACGCCGCCATGGTGGATGAGCTTGCACCGCTGCCCGATGAGATCGTTGTGAACAAGACGACGGACTCCGTCAGCCTCGGCACGAACTACACGCAGCTCCTCCAGAATATGGGAATCGACACGGTCATCGTGACCGGTGTTGTGACCGACCAGTGCGTAGCCGGCACAATCCGCGTGCTTGCCGACCAGGGCTTCCGCATTTACTGCCCCGAGGATTGCTGCGCGGCAGGCTCAAAGGAGCTTCACGAGCAGGAGCTGCGCATCATGAACGTTATCTACTGCACGGTCTGCGAAACGGACGAGATCGTGGACTACATCAATACGCTGCCCGAGGTGTAATGAAGTAGGTGCGCACATCCGTCCCATCGCGGGATGGATGGCGCAGCGTTGCCGCTATCGAAAAAAAGGAGGGATAATATGTCAAGCAATTCTTTTAAAAAGGAACTCACGCTGTCACAGCTGATCGCTATGGCTGCGGGCGGCATGATCGCCGCATGGATGGTCGAAATCACCTACTGGTTTGAAATGTCGGGACCTGGTTCTCTAGTCTGTCTGATTGCGTGCGCCGTTATCATTTTCCCGCTTTGCCTGATCTATGCGGAAATGACCTCTACGCTTCCGTATGCAGGCGGCGAAAACATCTGGGCTTCAAATGCCTATGGCTGGAACTGCGGCTGGTTCGTGTTCTGGTTCATGTTTCTGCTGTATCTTTCCGCGATGCCGAACGTAACGATCGGTATTGCGACTATGATCAGCTATTTGGTCCCGCTGTCGTTCGCGCAGCTCAAGATCGTTTCTCTTGCGCTGATCACGATCTGGTTTGTGCTGGTCAACTTCAACATCAAGTACCTCGCCATCGCACAGAACGTGATGTTCTGGGGTACGCTGGTCATTGCCATCATTGCCGACATCATCTTCATCCTCAGCGATCAGTGGAGCTTCAGTAATCTTTCCCCCTGGTTTCCAACCGGTGTGAGCGGCTTTGCGGTCGGCCTTGGCCTGCTGATGTTCAAATTTATCGGCTTTGACCTTGTCCCGCAGCTTGTGGAGGAATCCAATGTTCCCCACAAAAAGATCGTCTGGGCTTACATCGGCGCGATCATCTGCACGATCGGCGTGTATGGTATGGCGATTATTGGCGTGGGCGGCATCTTGACGAGCGACGAGATCAAGACGATGGATATTGTTGATCCGCGCGTTGCGGATATGCTCGGCATGCACTGGCTGGCGATGGTCATCATCGTGATGGGCGCGCTGACCTGCGTCACAACGCTTTCCGGCTTCTGGCTGGCGGCCTCCCGCTCTCTCTACGGTGCCGCGCGTCAGCACCAGATCACCGGTATGCTCGACAAGGTGAACCGCTACGGTCAGCCCTGGGCGGCTAACATCGTGGTCTATATCTGCTCAATCTACTTCTGCCTGATGGCACCCGAGGCCTGGATCAACTACATTTTCACGATTACCGTCGGTGCCGCCGCGTTCGTTTATCTCTTCGTGGTGCTTTCGTTCATGAAGATGCGCCGTCTGCACCCCGAGTGGGAGCGTCCGTTCAAGGTGAAGCACTGGAAGTTCTGTGGAATTGAATCGCTCCTGTTTGTCATTTACGTTGTCTATCAGGCGATCATTGCAATGGACTTGCAGACGACGATCGCGCTGCTCATCTACTTTGCCATCGGCCTTGTGCTCTTCATTTACGCAAAGCTCATGCAGAAAAAGAATCCTGCGAAGTGGGAACCTATCATTCTTGACTATGACACGTTGCATGCAATGAAGAAGGAACACGATGTACGCAAGAGTCAGGAATAACGTCCATTCCTTCTCAATACCGCATGAGCGGCGAAGCCCCAAAAGCACGAAGAAGTGGCAGGCATTTTGCCTGCCACTTCTTCGCGTACACGGCGCTGCTCGCGCCGCTTTTTTCTTTTCTCTCCGGTCTGCCGTGGCTACGCCCGGCCACTATATGTTGTGGTGCGTTATTTGCAATACTTCTCAATATAGGCGTCCTGGCACTTGATGATGATTTTGACGGCCTCTTCGCGGCCGAGGACGTCGCTGACGATGGTCTCCTTGCCCTCGAGGCTCTTGTAGACGCGGAAGAAGTGGCGGATCTCGCTTGCCACGTGGTTCGGCAGCTCCGAGATGTCCTGATAAGTATTATAGGTCGGGTCCTGGAAGGGGATCGCGATGATCTTCTCATCGAGACTGCCGCTGTCCTCCATCGAGATGACGCCGATGGGGTAGCACTCCACAAGGCTCAGCGGACGGATGCACTCCGAGCAGAGCACGAGCACGTCCAGCGGGTCGCCGTCGTCCGCCCAGGTGCGGGGGATGAAACCGTAGTTGGCGGGATAGTGGGTGGAGGTGTAGAGGATGCGGTCGAGGCGCAGCGCGCCCGTCTCCTTGTCCATTTCATATTTGTTTTTCGAGCCTTTTTCGATCTCGATGACGGCGAAAAAGTCCTCGGGGCGCACGCGCGCCGGTGCAAGGTCATGCCAAAGATTCATAATAACTTCTCTCCCTTGATTGCGGATGGGAAACGCGCAGAAGCGGCCTTCTGCGCGTTTCTGGTTGTGTTTATTTCTGGCTGAGCTGTTCGTCGATGCTCTTCGCGCCGAGCTTGCCGGCGCCCATGGCGAGGATGACGGTGGCAGCGCCCGTGACGGCGTCGCCGCCGGCGTAGACGCTCGCGTGGGAGGTGAGGCCCTCCTCGTTGACGACGATGCCGCCCTTGCGGTTGACCTCAAGGCCCGGGGTGGTGTTCTTGATGAGCGGGTTCGGCGTGGTGCCGAGGGACATGATGACGCAGTCGACCGGCAGATCAAACTCGCTGCCGGCCTTCTCGATCGGGCGGCGGCGGCCGGAGGCGTCAGGCTCGCCCAGTTCCATCTCGATGCAGGTCATGGAGGCGACATAGCCCTTGTCATCGCCGTTGATCTTGACGGGATTGTTGAGCGTCTTGAAGATGATGCCCTCTTCCTCGGCATGCTCAACTTCTTCGCGGCGGGCAGGGAGCTCTTCCATGCCGCGGCGATAGACGATGTACACATCGGCGCCCAGACGCTTGGAGCAGCGCGCGGCGTCCATGGCGACGTTGCCGCCGCCGACGACGGCGACAGACTTGCTCTTCATGATGGGCGTGCGGGAATCCTCCTTGTACGCCTTCATCAGGTTGACGCGGGTCAGGTACTCGTTGGCAGAGTAGACGCCGTTCAGGCTCTCGCCGGGGATGCCCATAAAGCGGGGCAGACCGGCGCCGGAAGCGATATAGATTGCCTCAAAGCCATAGTCGTTCATCAGCTCGTCAACGGTCAGCACCTTGCCGATGACCATGTTGCACTCAATATCAACACCCAGCTCTTTCAGGCCTTCCACTTCGTGCTGCACAATATCCTTGGGCAGACGGAACTCCGGAATGCCGTACATCAGAACGCCGCCTGCAACGTGCAGGGCTTCGTATACGGTAACCTTATAGCCCAGCTTGGCCAGGTCGCCGGCAACGGTCAGGCCGGAAGGACCTGCACCGATAACTGCCACCTTATGGCCGTTCGGCTCCGGCTTGGCAGCCGGGGTGTGGACGTTTTCACGGTGCCAGTCAGCCACAAAGCGCTCCAGGCGGCCAATGCCGACGGGTTCACCCTTGATGCCGCGCACGCACTTGCCCTCGCACTGGTTCTCCTGCGGGCAGACACGGCCGCAGACAGCGGGCAGCGCGCTGGACTTTGCGATGACTTGGTAAGCAGCTTCAAAATCGCCTTTTGCCACTTCGGCAATAAAGGCGGGAATATCGATCTGAACAGGGCAGCCGGTGCGGCAGGCGGGCTTTTTGCACTGCAGGCAGCGCTTGGCTTCGTTCACAGCCATTTCAGCGGTATAGCCCAGGGCAACTTCCTTAAAGTTTTTGTTGCGGACGTTGGGGTCCTGGCTGGGCATGGGGCATTTTTTCGGGTCCATATTCGGCATGTTACTCAACCTCCTTTTTCAGCAGGTTGCATTCCGCTTCCCGCGCGTGGGCTTCAAAATCGCGGTACATGGTGCCGCGGTGCATGGCTTCATCAAAATCGACTTCAAAACCGTCGAAATCGGGGCCATCCACACAGGCAAACTTGGTTTTGCCGCCCACAGTCAGGCGGCAGCCGCCGCACATGCCGGTGCCGTCCACCATGATGGGATTCATGGAAACAACGGTCTTAACGTTATAAGGCTTGGTGGTCTTGACAACGAACTTCATCATGATCAGCGGGCCGATGGTGATGACCTCGTCAAAGTTGGCGCCAGCCTTGATCTTTTCTTCCAGCGGCATCGTCACAACGCCCTTCTGGCCGTAAGAACCGTCATCGGACATGATGATCAGCTCGTCACAGCAGGCGCGGAATTCGTCTTCCAGGATGACAAGGTCCTTATTGCGGAAGCCGATGATGCCGGTAACCTTGGTGCCCTGGGCCTTGAGGGCCTGGGCAACGGGCAGGGCAATGGCGCAGCCGACGCCGCCGCCGACCACACAGACATTTTTGAGCCCTTCAATTTCAGTTGCTTTGCCCAGCGGGCCGACAAAGTCATGCACATACTCGCCCTCTTTGAGGGAGTTCAGCTGCATGGTGCCTGCGCCGACGATCTGGAAAATGATGGCCACAGTGCCTGCTGCGGCATCATAATGGGCAATCGTCAGGGGGATGCGCTCAGAATCCTCCTTGGCGCGGATGATGATGAACTGGCCCGCTTTCGCCTTTTTAGCGATCAGCGGTGCTTCAATGACCATTTCGGTCACTGTGGGGTTCAATTCCCGCTTTTTAACGATCTTGAACACTTGTTCTAACCTCGCTTTTTCTCCGTTTTATCATTCCGTCCCCGCCTGCCAAATGCGCACAAGCAGGCAAAAGGGTAGATGGTATCATTATACCATACTTACTTTACCAGCTTTTTTCAGGATTGTAAAGCGGTAAAGTGTGGTGTTTTATCGTCGCAGTGTGTCAAAAAATGCTCTGTCGGGGCGAACATTGTTCGCCTGCAGTCTTTCTCCGTGTATGCTGTTTCCCGGAAAAGCCGCTGCATCATCAGGTTGGTGGGCACACAATGTGCGTACCTACGGCCTCCACAGAATATTTTGGCATGCCAAGTTATGACATGCGGTACCGTCCTGTCTGCGCTGTTCACACCGTCAAAGCGTCAATGGCGGCTTTGCATGCCTGCAGGGTCAGGTAGGTGACTGCACAGTCTGAGCCGATAAACCAGCGTTCTTCGCCGTTACAGACAATTTTGCGGATCAATTTTCCACGGTACTCCGCCTGGATATAAATGCCGTTTGCCATGTTGCTGCCCCCTTTTCCGGCCGGCTAAAAGTAGCCTTATTTTTTATTGTGCCATCTTTTGGAGCAGCTTACAAGGGCAGGCAGTGTAAAATTTCGCCCATGCTGCGCACAGAAAATTCAGCAGTTGCACCAAAACTTTATCCATGCGCGGCAAACTGATAATATTTGACAGCGTTTTCCAGTTTTTTCACTGGAAAACTGTAGCTTTTTATGCTATACTGTATCAAAATATCTGCCGTTTTATTTTTACAAAATTATTGCGTCCTTTTGCAGGGCGTGTATAATATAATAGTAGATAATACGGGTGCAGCTGCACCCGGCTGGAGGAATACGGATATGACAAAGCAAGAGATGCTGCAGTTAAAAATGACTGCGACCCGCGTGCGCATGGGCATTATTGAAGCGACCCATGGCGGCAAAAGCGGGCACCCGGGCGGCAGCCTTTCTGCTGCTGATGTGCTGACTTACTTATACTTTAAGGAAATGCAGATCGATCCGCAGAACCCGCAGGACCCTGACCGTGACCGTTTTGTGCTTTCCAAGGGCCATGCAGCGCCGGGTCTGTACTCGGTGCTGGCAGAGCGCGGGTTCTTCCCCGTGGCTGACCTGCCTACCCTGCGCCGCTCCGGCAGCTACCTGCAGGGCCACCCCAACATGAACACGGTTCCCGGTGTTGATATGAGCACCGGCAGCCTGGGCCAGGGTGTTTCCGCCGCAGCCGGCATGGCACTGGCCGCCAAGATGAAGAACCCCGACGTCAACGTGTACACCCTGCTGGGTGACGGCGAGATCGAAGAGGGCGAGTGCTGGGAAGCATTTATGTTTGCCAACCACTATAAGCTGGATAACCTCTGCATCATGATCGACGTGAACGGCCTGCAGATCGACGGCCCCACCGCCAAGGTCATGAACAGCGAACCGCTGGACCAGAAGATGGATGCCTTCGGCTTTAACACCATCATCTGCAACGGCAACAGCCTGGCTGATCTGGAGCAGGCATTCATCTTGTTTGACCGCTCCCATGGTTCCGGCAAGCCGACCTGCTTCCTGCTGCACACCACCAAGGGCCTGGGCGTGAGCTTTATGGAGAACGCTGTGGATTGGCACGGCAAAGCCCCCAACGATGCCGAGTATGACAAGGCGATGGCCGAGCTGCGCGCCAGCTATGAAGTGATGGAAAAGGAGGCTGAACGGATCAATGGCTGATAACAAGAGCATTGCCACGCGCGACAGCTACGGTGCTGCGCTGCTGGAACTGGCCGATGCAGGCCATGACGATATCGTGGTATTTGATGCGGATTTGTCCGCTTCGACCCGTACCTCAGTATTTGCAAAAAAATATTCTGAACGCTTTTTTGACTGCGGCATTGCCGAGTGCAACATGGTCGGTGTAGCCGCCGGCATGTCCACTTTTGGCTATGTGCCTTTTGTTTCCTCGTTTGCCATGTTTGCTGCGGGCCGCGCTTTTGAGCAGATCCGCAACAGCATCGGTTACCCCGAGCTGAACGTCAAGATTGCTGCCACCCACGGCGGCCTGTCCGTCGGCGAGGACGGTGCTTCCCACCAGTGCTGCGAGGACTTTGCGCTGATGCGCACCATCCCCGGCATGGTCGTGATCTGCCCCTCTGACGATCTGGAAGCCCGTGCCGCTGTGCGCGCCGCTTACGCCCACAAGGGCCCCGTTTACCTGCGTTTCAGCCGTCTGGCCACCCCTTCCCTGCATGATGCCAATAACTATACTTTTGAAATCGGCAAGGGCGAGGTTCTGTGCGACGGTTTTGATCTGGCCATCATCTCCACCGGTCTGATGACCAGCGAAGCTCTGAAGGCTGCTGTCACCCTGAAGCGTCAGGATGCCATCAGTGTGCGCGTGATCAACATGCCCACCATCAAGCCGCTGGACGAAGAGATCGTTCTGCGCGCTGCCCGCGAGTGCCACAAAATCATCACGGTGGAAGAGCACAGCGTGATCGGCGGCCTGGGCGAGGCTGTTTGCAGTCTGCTGAGCGAGAAGGCCCCCACGCCCGTGCGCCGCATTGGTGTGCAGGATAAATTCGGCCATTCCGGCCCCGCATGGGAGGTTCTGCGCGATTACGGCCTGACCGCCGACGCCATTGCCGATGCCGTGCGCAGCTTTGTGAAAGAGGACCAGTAAGCTCTTTCCCCCGCCCCATTTGATTCAATAAGCAACACCCCGCCATCCGGTTCAAACGCCGGGCGGCGGGGTGTTTTGGTTTGTATGGATTTAGGGCAATACCGCATAATTCTAAGTGCCGATACGGCGAGCGAGGTGCGGCAGCTGCTAAGCCAAAAGCGCAGATAATACTGGATGTCTTATCGAGCATTTTGGCAACGCAGATGCCGTGCCGCAGCCGTCGGAGCGGTGCTTAAGCCGTAAGGCGGGAATTGTGCAGTGTTGCCTTAGGTCAGAACTGATTGCACGCAAACACGCTGGCTCCGGTAGCGCGGGCGGCGGCAAGGCCGGTGGCGCTGTCCTCAAAGATCATGGTATGGGCGGCGTCCACGCCAAAGTGGGCCATGGCTTTCAGGTAGCCCTCCGGGTCCGGCTTATTGTTGACCACATCTTCCTGGGTCAGGATCAGGTCAAACCAGTCAGTGCAGTGAAAGTGGTCCAGCATTTCCGTTGCGTTCTGGCGGCTTCCTGTGGTAATCACGGCCAGGTAATGGGTGGGGCGCAGGGCTTCCAAGATGACAAACAGTGCCTCGTTTTTGCGGGCTATGTCCATGTTGGCGGCGTAATACTGCTTTTTCAGGTCATGCACCCGCTCCACATCCTCGGCAGAGGGGTTGCCGCCCATCAGCGGCTGCAAAAAGGCGCGGTAATGCCTGCCGTTGCAGTAAGCGGCATAGTAATCATAATCCAACGTAAAGCCGAACGACTCCAGCGCACGGCGGTAGCTTTCAGCGTTGACGGCAACCGTATCAATCAATGTGCCGTCCAGATCAACGGCGATCAGTCCTTGCTTTTTCATCAAACTTTCCCTCGTTTTCCCATGTGTTTAGGTCGTTGGCCACCATGACAAGCCCAGCATAGAACATGGGGGCACGCTTTTTATCTTTGTTGAGCTTGTAGGGCATCAGGCGCAGCCAGTGGATGAGCTCGTGCGCCAGGATACTGTGCAGCCCTGCCGCGCCGCAGCGGGCACGCAGGTCATCGCAGACCGCTTCAAACAGCGTATCATAGGCGGCGGAGCGGGTCAGCTGGAAGTCAATGTGGTTTTCCTGCACAGTGCAGCGCGGGGTCATCATCATGAACTCATAGCCGCCGTGCAGGCTTTGCAGCAGTTTGCCGTAATCCAGGTAGGGGCTGTCGTGCAGGTTGCCGGTGTTGGGGTCAATGATGTACCACGCTTTATCGGGGTTCTCCACATCGGTGCGGCAGATGATGTTTTCCACCGTCAGATCGCCGTGGATATCCGCCACGGGGTCTGCGGCAAACAGGGTACGCAGCGCATTGTGGTCAAACAGGCGGCCCAGCTCTTTCAGGTTGCGGTAGCTGCGGCCATTGATCCAGATGCGGTCATAGTTCCACAGTTCTTTCAGGATGCGGGCGTCCCGGATCTTTTCCAGATTGGCATCCATCTTTTTGTTCAGGTATTCCTCTATTTTTTCGGGATCCGCCGGGCGGGCTGTGGGGCGGTAGAGCTGTTCATCCAGTGCCCGCAGCACACTGCGCAGGATGGCTGCGCTTTTTCCCGGCGGGTTGGAATGAATATAGCGGAACAGCCCCACCGCGCTGCCGGAATAGGTCATATCATACCAGCAGTAGCCTTCGCCGGTGCCCTCGCGCAGAATTTCGCACAGCGGCAGGCGGGCGGCATTGCGGCGCAGCCAGGCCAGCTGTTCGGCCAGTTTGGCACCGTCCGCGCCAAAGGCGTATTTGCGGTAAAAGGTCGCGGCACCATCGGTACACAGCATGGTAGTTGCGTTGGAACCGGCGGAATAGTCCTGCAAAATGGTGATGCCCTGGTTCATTTTTAGGAAGCCCTTGACCCACTCTTTGTTTTGCAGGCCGAAATACTGGCTTAAAAACGCCGCACGGTCCTGCGGGTCGGCCTGGGGCAGCAGGTTGAGGTAGCTCTCCCCTGCCGGGGCGGCCTGGGTGGCCTGATTGACGGCACCGCGCACTTTTTCCGGCAGCAGCGTGACCAGCCACATGGCCAGCAGCGGCAGTGCAAACCAGCACAGCAGCAGGATGCGGGCGGCGGGGGCAGCCGCGCCCATTGCCCCGCCGGGCAGCAAAGCGCTGAGGTCGGCGGCGTTGCGGCCAAAAAGCAGGTCGAACACATCCACCAGCGCCATGGGCTGACCGGCCGCGGTGAGGGCCGCTGCCAGCGCCGTGTAGGAGCCGAGGTAGGCCGCCCACATGAGCACCGTATTAACGACAAGACGTCCAATCTTGATGCGGCCCAAGTCCTTGAAGGTGTTGATGAGGCTCCAAAAGAACATCATGCCATCCAATTTCAGCGTATCGTTGAAGATACCGCAGAACGCCAGGCAGATTTTTTTCAGCCAGTCGCGCAGCAGCACCACCAGCACCAGCCCCACGGCCAGCACCAGCGAAAACACCAAGTAATACCGCGCCGCGCGGCGTACGACCTCGCCGCCAAACCCGGCAGCCCAGAAACCGATGAACCCCAGCGCCACGAACCACACATCCAGAAAACGGTCCATAATGACGGTAGCCAGGCTGAACCCGATGCCGCTCTTCATCCTCCGCCCGGTGAACACCGCGCGGAACACATCGCCCAGGTGGAACGGCAGCACAAAGTTCAGCGCATAGCCGCCCGCCATGCCGCGCAGCATCCGCCCACGCATCGGCCGCTCATAAATGCGGATGAACTGCTCCCACCGCAGCAGGCGGAAGGTATGGCCCACCAGCACCAGCGCCAGTGCCAACACAAAATATAGTCCGATCATCAGTCCGTGACCCTCTCCCGCTTCTTTTTATCTTTCATCACCGCATAGATGATCCCCGCCGCAGGCAGGATCACAACCGGACAGCAGACTTTCATTGTCACCCCAGCTCGTCAAACCCGGCGCGATTTTCAGGCGCTTCGGCGGTGCGGTACTCGTCCGGCGTGCCGAAAGGCAGGTGCAGGTCGCAGGCAAAGCCCGCGATTTTTGCGCCCCGCGCCGCCAGCACATTGTAGATGCCGGAGACAAAAAACTCCTTGTATTCGCAGTTTTTCAGGTACTCGGCGCAGGCGCCGGCGTAGGTTTTCTTGTCTTTGAAATAGTACGCTCCACAAATCGCGTCGTGGCTGACGACCTGTTTTTCCACCGTGTGGCAGACATTGCCGTCCGCGCCGTACTGCAAGTAGCTGTATGCCGGGGAATCGCTCTCAAACGTCAGCAGCGCCCCCGCCGGGCCGTCGACAAAGTCGCCCTTTTCGCAGAACGCATTGAACGCGCTGCAGATAAACAGGTGGTCGCAGTCATTGAACAGGATCGGCTCACCGTCGGGAAGCCCCTCGCAGCCCTTCAGTGCCGTGATCGCCGCGCCCTCGGTCACTTCTGGCAGGGCAATGATGCGTGCCTCGGGCCAATACTGTTTAATTTTGGCGTCGATGCCAAAGTCGCGGATGTGTTCTTCCAGCACAACAAAGGTGATATCGGCGCAGTCCACATATTTTTCCACGCTTCGCGTCGCCCAGTAAAAGAATGGCTTTCCGCCAATTTCAATCAGCGGTTTCGGGCAGACGAACCCATTTTCAAAAAATCGGCTTCCCCGCCCGGCCATGGGTAAAATCAAATGTAATTTTTCCATCGGTATCTCCCGTAGGGGCGAGGCATGCCTCGCCCTCAGCCTTTCCTTTGTTTGCACGTCACGGTCACACAGAGAATCGGGTATGCCGACCCCTACGTGCTTACTTGTTTTCCAGCCCCGCCAGCATCTTCGTCTCAGCCTCAACGACCCTGCTCAGTCCCGTCTCAATATCCACCTTCGGCTCCCAGCCGTAGGCTTCGCGAGCGTGGGTGTTGTCGCACTGGCTGAACTTGTTGACCTCGTGGTCCAGGATCTCCGGTTTGATGCCGTAGGCCCCGCCGTACAGCTCGGGGTACTTGGCCCAGTAATGGCTGCTGGGGCAGTATTTGGCCTCGATGCTCTTGCCCATCAGGCGGCTGGCAATGGCATACAGTTCCTTAACGGAATAGCTGCGGTTGCTGGAGACATTCACCGCGTCAAAGCCCTTCTGGGGGCGCTCCACCACGCGCAGCGCCAGCGCGATCAGGTCATCCACATAAATATAATCCCGGCGCTGGTTGCCGTCGGAGTGGAACTCCGGCGTGCGGTCATAGTACAGCTCGCGGATCATGTAGCCCACAAACGGCGGCTGCTTGCGCAGGCAGTCGATGTGCGGGCCGTAGACGTTGGCAAAGCGCAGGCAGGTCACGGTCATGCCGTAGGTATCGGCAAAGCTCTGGGCAAAGCGCTCGCCACAGTACTTCGTGTTGGGGTAGATCAGCGTCGGCGGGTTGAATTTACTCTCCACCGTCGGGAACTCCGTCTCATTCTCGTACATGGCGTTGGTGGACGCCTGCACCAGCTGCCTGATGCCGGTGCGGCGGCCTGCTTCCAGCAGATTGACCAGGCCCAGGGTGTTGACCTCGATGGCCTGCACCGGGTCGCTCTGGCAGTCGGGCAGCGGCGCAATGCCCGCAATATTGTACACAACATCGAATTTCTCCGCCTCAAACAGGGCCAACATCCCGGCCTTGTCGCGGATGTCCATTTTCCGCACTTCACCGCCGAAATCATGGTCGTCGAACTTCAGATTGTCCATGCTGCCGTAGGAGAAGTTGTCGATGCCGACGACCTCGTCCCCGCGCTTCCACAGCGTATGCCACAGCTGGCCGCCGATAAACCCGGCAGCGCCCGTCACCAGAATCTTCATACCAAAGCCCTCCTTACAGGTTGGAAGCTACGACCTCGTAGCTGTAATCCTCAATGATTTTCTCGCGCCATTCGCGCTCCACAAAGGCCCGCGGCCCGGCCAGATACTTGCCGCAGAGCTTGAGCAGGCTGATGCCGAAGCTCGTCAGCTTGTTGTTGCTGACCTGATCCTCCTCCCGCCAGCTGATGGGGAAGAACAGCACCCGCTGCTTCATCTGGCAGAGCGCCAGGATCATGCAGTCGTTAAAATACAGCGTATCCGGGAACTTTTTGTAGTATTCGGTTTTCAGCGGCTCGACTGCGTACAGGTTCAGCCCGCTGCCCAGATCGGTAATTTTCTTGCGGGCCACTACACTGAACAGCCAGTTGAAGCCGTGGTTGCCCACAACGCGCAGGGCGCTGTACCCGCCAATCTTGCTGCCCTTCATAAAGCGGGAACCAAGGCAGCAGTCGTATTTTTTGTAGGTGCCGTCGTTCAGAATCGGCAGCAGGTCCGCAATAGCGCCCTGGTCGTCGCCGTGCAGCACCACCAGATGCTCATACCCATGGGCCACCGCATAGCCGAAGGCCACCTTATGGCTGCCGCCCAGGCCATAGTTCTGGTCGTTGCGCAGCAAACGCACCGGGGCGTCAGGGTGGCGGGCCATCCAGTCCTGCACGGCGCTCTCGGTGCCGTCGGTGGCGCGGTTGTTCACCACGATGCACTCCCCCACCCAGGGGGCAATGCGCTTATCCAACAGCTGGGAAAGCACACGCGTGACCTGCTTTTCGCAGTTGTAGGCAGGGATAAATACCAGCAGTTTTTCCATGTTCTGCTCCTTTGCATCATTATCGGGGCGGGCATACCGCTCTGCATTATTATACATCACACCGGGCACAACTACAACCCATCACCCGCAGACCAGCACCTGCAAACTCGCGGTGCCATGCTGCACGGCATAGCGCTGTGTGATGGTAAAATTCGTCTCAATCCACTCGTGGAACTCCGTCATATCCCGCACCTCGGCGTCATCGTACAAAATGACGTCGGGCTGTTTATCGGGCAGTTCGGTGTAATACTGTTCAAACCGCGGGTCGCTGTCGGTGCCGGAAATGACCGACGCCTGCTCCACGGTCAGCGTGCCGTCCGCCATCAAAAAGCCCAGGCCGTGCTGCTCGCCGATGGCCTGCAATACGGCCTGCCCTGCGTAGGGTTCCAGCGCCTCAACCAGGCACTCCTGCATATCGGCGGCCTTCTCGTCGGCGTAAATGCCCTTTGCTGGGCCGCTCTCAATGCGCACCAGCGGCGTGTCGGCCACGCTGGCGGGCTTCCAGCCGGTCACCTCCACGCACCAGACGCGGCAGACCAGCAAAAACGCCAGTGCCGCCGCCAGGCAAATAGCCCCCTGCGCACGGCGGGCCGCGCCGCGCTTATCTCTCGCGTTCAGCATTGCCAGCGCACCGCAGACAGCGGGCCACATCAGGTACATAAAGGTCGGGGCCAGGCCCAGCAGCGTCGAGCGCAGGATCATTGCGTAGGCCGCCAACCCGGGCAGGTAACCCAGCCAGAACAGCGCCGCGCTGCCCGGTGTGCCGCGGCCTTTCCGGAACGCTGCCGCGCCCGCCAGCACCAGCACCGGCACAAACTGTCGTTCGTCAAGGCTGCGGTCCGCCACCGCACGCACCAGACATTGCAACGCCGCCAGTGCCGCCCACAGGCTCAGCACCCGGCACAAAGCATCCCCTTTGTCATAGAGGGCGGCGTCCCCGACGCCCCGCAAGCGGAGCGCCCACATCAAAGCACAGACGAGTGCCGCTGCCGCCAACGGCCACACCAGCGATTTTGCCACGCTCCACGCCTGGGCGGCCAGCGCCGCCAGCCGCGCACCGGTGGTAAAATCATACTGCGGGTCGTGTAAAATCAGCTGCAAACGCGCCGCCAGCAGCGCCGGGTCAAACCCGACACCCCACAGCGCATAGAGCAAAAACGCCGCGCCGCACCCGGCGCAGCTGCCGGTCAGCAGCCAGACGCCGCGGGGAATGCCCCAGCGGCAGCGCTCGCCGCCGCGCCGCCCCAGCACAAACAGCCCCACCCACAGCACCGCAAACACCGCAATACTCTGGGGGAACGCCAGATAGCCGAAGCAGGCGCAGACCGCTCCCACCGCCACGAGCCACGGTTTTTGAAACCCGCGGCTCACATAATGGTGCAGGCACAAAAACGCCGCCACCGTCCATTGGAACTGCTGGCCGGTGTAATCCGGCCCCAAAAACCACTTGGGCACAAAGGCAAACAGCACCAGCGCCGCCAGCAGCGCCCCGCGCCCGCCTAGATCCCGGCGGAACTCCCGGTAAAACGCATAGCTCATCGCGGCCTTGCACACCAGCACCACAAGCCGGAAAAACAGCAGCACGCCGGTCGTGCCGCCGGTCACAGCCATAAACGCCGCCAGCAGCGCCGCCGACGGCAGGCTGGAAAGCTGGTGCGGCTCCCACATCGAGTAGAACAGCCTGTCCCCGCTGACGAGCCGGAACCCCAGCGACAGCGCGTACTCTTCGTCGATTTCCAGCCCCACAAAGGCGCTGCGCACCATGACCGCCGCACACACCAGGCAGAGCAGGGCCGCACCGCACCGGCGCAGCCGCGCGTTCTGCGCCGTCATCGGCCGGCCCCCAGCGTTTTGTGCAGCAGGGTATCCCGCAGGCAGTACCAGCAGGGCAGGTAATTTTCGCAGAAAGCGCCCCATTTTCGCGCCAGGAATCCGCGCTGCTTCGTTTCTTTGTTTTTCACCGCCGCCACATCAAAGTAGCGGGCCTTGTCCCGCACCGATATCTTTTCCTCAAACGGCATATCCCAGCCCTCGGGATACCAGTAGGCCGGGGTCAGCAGGCGGTAATCGCTGCGCTCAGCCGCGTAGCGGTTCAGCTGGCTTTCGTCATGCCACAGGGCGATCACACCGTTCTGCAAGTCCTGCTCGGTGCGGCGTTCCAGCTCATGGCACAGCACCAGAAACGCCTCCGCCGTGCCGCCGTTCAGCCCGCCGGAGACGTAGTCCTTCCCGCAGTTGTAGGGGATGTAGGCCGTGCTCTTGGGGTTGCGGTCGTAGGTATAAAACGGCGGCTTTTTGTTCCAGAAGCCCGGCTGCTGCACGAGCAGCAGATTTTCGCCCTTCTCGGGCCGGGGCAGAAATTCCTCCGCTGTAACGGTCTTTTTGCAGGTAAGATTCGCATTAAAGAAAAAGAGATAATCCATCCCCCGCAGCGCGTCCTCCTGCGTCAGAAAGATGGAGAACCGCTTCAGTGTGCTGTACGGCCAGGGGTAGACCTCCTGGTAAATGCGGTGTACGCGGGGCGCGTCCTCATACTCAATGGCGGGGGCATCCGTAAAGACAAAGTATTCCTTCTCGCACCCGGGCAGGAACTTTTCCTCAAAGCTGCGGTAAAACTCCGGCCAGAACACCGTGTACTTGCCGGTACAGATGTACAGCATCCCGATTTTTGTCATGCGGCATCCCCCTTTCGTTTCAGCTTGCGCAGCACTTTCGCGCCGTACTGGCGCAGGTAGGCGGCGTCTTTACCCCAGCCGTAGACGGCCAGGTTCAGCAGGTTGGGCACCACCAGCACCACCAGCACCCGGGGCGCCAGGCCCAGCCAGCCGCCGGGCATTCTGGCGCACAGCGCGTAGCTGCCGCCCATGCAGGCTGCCAGCGTGACCAGATGCAGCGCCTGTACGCCGAGATAATGCCCGAGCCCGCCGCGCATGTACTGGCGGAACACGACCCGGATACGCCCGGCCCACATGATGCAGTGGGCGACGACGGTGGCGATCAGCGCGCCGGTGATGTCGAACAGCGGGAACAGGATAAAGCTGAGCGCCAGATTGACCGTGGCCGACGCGACCATGAACCACTGGTCGTCCTCAAAATGGCCGAGGACGGCGCGGTAACTGCCCAGCATCCGATGGTTCCAGCCGACGTACTCATTTAAGCAGAACACAAGCACGAAGCCCAGCGGCAGCAGCCATTTTTCGCCCATCCAGGACGCCATGAAGGGCTGGAACAGGCAGAAATACGCCGTAGCTACGAAGCTGGCAAACAGGTAGCTGAACAGGTCTATGCCCCAGAACACCTGCTTGTCGTGGTCGTTGGCGGCGGCGGACTTGTCGTAGACGATGCTGCCGATGGCCGCGGCGAAGCTGTCCATGACCTTGTTGCCGAGGTCTGTGGCGGAGGTGGAAATCGTGTTGTAGTTGCCTAAAAACGTCGTCTGGGTCGAGCCGCCCAGGCGGGAGGTCACGATGGTGTCGGACGAACCGTAGATGGTGTTGGACAGGCGGTGCACCAGAAAGTACCGCAGATCGTGGAAAATGCCGAGGTCTTTAAAATCGTTGACCGTGACCTTAACGTCGTGTACGTAGGGAAAATCCTTCCTGAAGCGGCGGGCAATCAGCAGGTTGGCCGTGACGTTGAAGAAGATCGTCACGCTGAAATACAGCACGTAGTTGGGGAACCACAGTGACACGGCAATTTTGGCAAGGCTCGTCAGCACGTTGCAGCAGAAGTCGATCTGGGTGCAGCGGTAGCCCTGCTGGGTGCAGGTGTACATCAGGCGGCGGGTTA
>OMGY01001668.1_pt1 | contig 18847 bp, 15 predicted proteins | sample 1674461 | NCBI WGS metagenome assembly OMGY01 (sample SAMN05578579, study PRJEB25193) | human gut metagenome | biome: Human Microbiome; feature: human-associated habitat; material: feces | host: Homo sapiens | place: USA:Birmingham
TTCAAAGCGGCGGCTGGCCTGGAACGCGTCGAGCACCGGACGGCGCAGATAGCGGATGGCCTTGACGCCGAGCTGGCCGGCAAGCGCGCCGCCCAGGCTCCCACCGAGGAATTCATGCTTGTAGCCGCCGTTGTAGACGCAGTAATTCATGAAGTCCATGAGGTCCGGCACGACGGCCTCCGCGCCCTCGCGCTCGAGCAGGTCAACAAGGTGATTGTTGGCAAGCGGCATGTATTTGACGAGAATTTCGCCCACGACGCCGATGCGCGGCTTGCGGAGCGTCTCGTCCAGCGGGAGCGCATCGAAATCCTCGACGATCTCGCGGCAGAGGCGGCGGTAGTCCCGCCCGGCGTGACTGCCGGTGAGCGAGGCGACGCAGCGGTCGCGCCATTTGGCGTGCAGGGCGTTCGCGCTGCCGGGGACCTTTTCATACGGCCGTACGCGGTACAGGCAGCGCATGAGCAGGTCGCCGTAGACGAGCGAGCGGAACGCATCCATCAGCAGGCCGGGGGAGGCGCGGAAGCCCGGATTCTTTTCCATGCCGTTGGCATTGATGGAGATGACGGGGATATGGCCGAGCCCGGCCTTTTCCAGCGCGCGGCGGATGAAGCCTACGTAGTTGCTGGCGCGGCAGCAGCCGCCGGTCTGCGACATGATGAGAGCGAGATGATCGGTGTCGTAGCGGCCGGAGGTCACCGCCTCCATCAGCTGGCCGACCGCCGTGATCGAGGGGAAGCAGGCGTCGTTGTTGACGTATTTGAGGCCGACGTCAATGGCGTTGCGGTCGTCGTTTTTCAGCACCTCAAAGTTGTAGCCATAGTGGCGGAAGATGGGCTCCAAGAGGTCAAAGTGGATGGGGCTCATCTGGGGAGCGAGGATGGTGTAGCGCTCGCGCTGCATCTCCTTGGTGTAGTGGACGCGCTCAAAGGGCTTTACCTGCGCGGTCGAATGGATGCCGCGCTCGCGCCGCATGGCGACGGCGGCGAGCAGCGAACGGATGCGGATGCGCACCGCGCCGAGGTTGTTTACCTCGTCGATCTTGAGGCAGGTGTAGAGCTTGCCGCCCTGTTCCAGAAGCTCGCAGACCTCGTCAGTCGTGACGGCGTCGAGCCCGCAGCCGAAGGAGTTGAGCTGGATGAGCTCAAGATCGTCGCGTCCGCAGACGAATTCCGCCGCCGTGTAGAGCCGCGAGTGGTAGACCCACTGGTCGTTCACGCGCACGGGGCGCTTGGGGGTAAAGTCGATGGGCAGGCAGTCCTCGGTCAGCACCGTGAGGCCGTAGGCCGCGATGAGCTCGGGAATGCCGTGGTTGATCTCGGGGTCAACGTGGTAGGGGCGGCCTGCAAGGACGATGCCGCTGCCGCCGGATTTCTCCATCTCGGCGAGCGCCTTCGCGCCCGCAGCGCGGATGTCGGCCTTGGCGCGCTGCTGTTCTTCCCAGGCAAGGTGCGCGGCGCGGCGCGTCTCCTTTTCGGGAATGTCCCAGACCTCGCGGCAGAACTGCGCGAGGCGGTCCGCTGCGATCTTCTCGCTCGTGAAGGCGAGGAAGGGGCGCAGATAGCGCACCGAGCCGTCGGTCACGCCCTCGACGTTGTTCTTGATGTTCTCGGGGTAGGAGACGACGATGGGGCAGTTGTAGTGGTTCTGCGCGCCAGGCACCTCCTGGTGCTCGTAGAACACGCAGGGATGGAAGATGGTCTTGAGACCGTGGTCGATGAGCCACTGGGCGTGGCCGTGCGCGAGCTTTGCAGGATAGCACTCGGACTCCGAGGGGATGCTCTCCATGCCCAACTCATAGAGCGCGCGCGTGGAGAAGGGCGAGAGCACGACGCGGAAGCCCAGATTGCGGAAAAATGTCGCCCAGTAGGGATAGTTTTCATACATGTTCAGCACGCGCGGAATGCCGATCTCGCCGCGCGGCGCGTTTTCGGCTTCGAGCGGGGGATAGGCGAACATGCGCTCGCGCTTGTAGGCGAAGAGATTCTCGCCGCTTCTCGTGCTGCTTTCGCCGCGCAGGGCCTTTTCGCAGCGGTTGCCGCTGACGTGCCGCCGCCCGCCGGGGAAGATACTGACCGTGAGCATGCAGTGGTTCTGGCAGCCCTGACAGCGCGCGGTCGAGGTCTTGTACGTGAGCTGTTCGATCTCTTCGAGCGAGAGCATCGTGCTCTGCTGGCCATGGTAGCGGTCGCGCGCGAGCAGCGCCGCGCCGAAGGCACCCATGATGCCCGCAATGTCGGGGCAGGTGACCTGCGCGCCGGAGATGCGCTCGAACGCGCGCAGCACGGCCTCATTGAAGAACGTGCCGCCCTGCACGACAACGTGCGAGCCGAGCTCGCTCGCGTCGGAGAGCTTGATGACCTTATAGAGCGCGTTTTTGATGACGGAGTAGGCAAGGCCCGCCGAGATATCGGACACGCCCGCGCCCTCCTTCTGCGCCTGCTTGACGTTGGAGTTCATAAACACCGTGCAGCGCGTGCCAAGATCGACAGGGGCCTTGGCAAAGAGCGCCTCGTGCGCGAACTCCTGCGCCGTCATGCCGAGGGAGTTGGCAAAGTTTTCAAGGAACGAGCCGCAGCCGGACGAGCACGCCTCGTTCAGCAGCACCGTGTCCACCGCGCCGTCCTTGAGCTTGATGCACTTCATGTCCTGCCCGCCGATATCGAGTACGCAGTCGACCTTGGGATCGAAAAACGACGCGGCGGTGCAGTGGGCGATGGTCTCGACCTCGCCCTCGTCGAGCGAGAAGGCGGATTTGAGCAGCGCCTCGCCGTAGCCCGTGGAGCAGGAGCGCGCGATGCGCGCGCCCGCGGGCAGCGCCTCGCGCAGGGTATGTACCGCCTGCATGGCGGTCTTGATGGGATTGCCCTGATTGTTCGCATAGAACGACCAGAGCAGCTCGCCCTTTGCGCCCACGAGCGCGAGCTTCGTCGTCGTCGAGCCCGCGTCGAAGCCGAGGAAGCAGTCGCCCTCGTAGGAAGAGAGGTCGGCGCGCGGCACGACGGCCTTGTGGTGGCGCGCACGGAAGGCGGCAAGGTCGGCTTCATCTTCAAAGAGCGCCGGCAGGCGCTTGAGTTCAAAGTCCATCTGCACGCCGCTCCGGAGGCGCTCGATGAGCGCGCTGAGCGGCTGGGCGTCCGCCTTCGTTTCGTCGATGGCTGCGCCCATGGCGGCGAAGAGATGGGAATTTTCGGGGTCGATGGTCGTCTCATCCGTCAGCTTGAGCGTGCGGATGAAGGCGGCCTTGAGTTGGGGGAGGAAGTGGAGCGGGCCGCCTAAGAATGCGACGTGGCCGCGGATGGGCTTGCCGCAGGCAAGACCCGAGATCGTCTGGTTGACGACCGCCTGAAAGATCGAGGCGGCAAGGTCGGCTTTTGTCGCGCCCTCGTTGATGAGGGGCTGAATGTCCGTCTTGGCGAACACGCCGCAGCGCGCGGCGATGGGGTAGATCTGCTGGTAGTGCGCGGCCTCGCGGTCAAGACCCGAGGCGTCGGTCTGCAAAAGAGCGGCCATCTGGTCGATGAACGAGCCGGTGCCGCCGGCGCAGACGCCGTTCATGCGCTCCTCGAGCCCGCCCTTGAAGTAGATGATCTTGGCATCCTCGCCGCCAAGCTCGATGGCGACGTCCACCTGCGGCGCGACGCGCTCAAGCGCCTGCGCGACGGCGACGACCTCCTGCACGAAGGGGATGCCGAGCGCCTTGGCAAGGTTGATCGCGCCCGAGCCGGTGGCGCGCAGAGAGAGCGCGCATTCGCCGAGCACCTTGTGCGCCTGCTGCAACAGATCGGACAGCGCGCGCTGCGTGTGGGACAGGTGGCGCTGGTACTGCCCGAAGACCATATTGTCGTTTTCATCGAGAACGACGAGCTTCACCGTGGTGGAGCCGACGTCGATGCCTGCCTGATACGTTTTCATGGGAAACCTCTTTTCATGTCGTTGCGCCCGGACGGCAAAGAGCCCCGCCCGGATTTCATCTGATATTATAATTGTATGGCGGGGAAGGACAATAAGTAAAGTTCAGGGTCTGTTAAGAAAATGAACGGGAATTAACAATTATCTTGACAGCCTTCAAGAAAAAATGGGACCGAAGCGTCCGCGAACGACGGACGGGAAAGGGCGAAAGAAGCGGCTGAGCGACGGACAAAGACACATTATGACGAAAAAAACAGTTATAATACACAAAAATACATTGAAAATTCCTAGGGCGAATGTAATTCTTAACAGTAAATATACCGTAAAAATATTGACAAATAAATGAGCGTGTGTCATCATGATATCAACAGATCTTATCTCATCGCAGGGGCCTCCCCTCCGGAGGGATGGATAAATTTAGACGCAAGGAGTGGATAAAATGAAAAGGAGATTGATGGCAGTGCTGATGGCGTGCGTGATGACGCTCAGTCTGCTGCCCATCAGCGCCCTGGCGACGGAGAACTCAGTAAAATACGGCTACTATGAGCAAGGTAACTGGGTTGAGGGCACCGTCAATCAGACGCTGCCGGAAGGCGTGCAATCCATCAACAAGACGGCCAGACCGACCAATAACCCCAATGAGTATGAGATCGAGCTTGAGGTCATAATGGAGCAGACAACTGAGACCACGCCGCCTGGCTCTGCTGCGACCGTGCTGGTCATCGACTGTTCGAACTCAATGGAAGGCAAAAGGCTGAAAGCTGCGAAAGTCGCCGCAATCAGCTTTATGAAGGCGTATAGCGGCCTCAAGAATTTTGACAATAATGGAAGTACAGTGGATACTGAGGATCTGAATCTGGGCCGCTATGTTTCCGTTGTCTGGTTCGCAACGACTGGCGGGATTCAGCAGGACTGGGTGGACGTGTCCAACCCAGCAAACTACAATGCAGCGGTTGAGATGATCAATCGACTGCGTATAGATGGCGGTACCAATCTGGATGCCGGTCTGCGCCTTGCCAGTGTCCAGCTCGATGCTACTGCGGTTTCTCAGATCAGCTATAGGAATGTAATCGCTTTGACTGATGGTGAGCCGACATACTATCTGACGGCAGATGAATCCGGAAATCCATCAATCAATATCGGCGGAACTTTGTATACTGTTCGAGGCAGCGGAAGAAGCTGCGATTATGATACCTTCCAGAAAACCAAGGAGAGTGCGAATGTACTGAAGGAAAAGACCACACTCTACACAGTCTGCTTTGGCGCAAGCAAAGATAAGATTACAGACTACGACAGACCGGAATATTTTTTTGTGGAGTATTACCCAGAGAAAATCACGGTTGGCGATTACCTCAAGACCAAGATTGCAACCTCTGATAAAACGGCCTACAACGCCGATAGTGCAGATGAATTGTATGAGGTGTTTGCGGCAATTAGCACCAGCATCACAACCGGCTTGAAATCTGGCGTGGTGACAGATACCCTGCCCATCGGTGTGAGTGCGGATGGTCGCTTCTCGCCTGAATGGGAGCTTAAGGGAGCTGTGGGAGTGGAAGATGGAAACAAGACCGTTTACACCTACACTAAGACCTATAAGGTTACAGTTGATCCTAAAAAGGTAACAGTCAATGAGGATAATTATACTCCGCTCAATGGTGTGACTACGTTGAGGGTCGGTGAGAATACGCAGGTATACTTCCCGATTCCCGCAGTTAAGGTTCTGATTACTGATCCAGTTGTTGTTACAATCAAGGGCAATGCAAATCGCGTGGAGTATGATGGCAATTCGCATTCTGTGACCGGATATACGGTTGAAAGCATTACCTGTAATGGCGCACCCTATGCCGGCTACACGGAGAGCGATTTTGAGTTCAATGGTACTGCCTCTATAACTGAAACCGATGCAAAAACCTACAACATGGGTCTCAATGAGAGTTACTTTACGAACACGAGCAGCATTTTTGCCAATGTCACCTTTATCGTTGAGGACGGTTACCTTGAGATCACCCCGAAACCTGTTACCATCACGGTCGCCTCTATGGAGAAGTCCTTCGGCGCACCCGACCCCGCATTCACCGGTAAGGTGGAAGGCCTGATCGGTGAGGACGACCTCGGTGAGATCAGCTACTCCCGCACGAATACGGATGAAGCGGTCGGAACCTATGAGAAGGTTCTGGACGCGACCTACACCGCGAACAGCAACTACACCGTCAAAGTGGTGAAGGGCGACTTCACGATCAAGACGGCGGCCAGCGACGCAAAGCTGAGCGCAGAGGGCGGCGAATGGGAGTACGACGGCAAGGCCCACGCTGCAAGCGCAACGGTCAGCGATGAAACCTTCACGATCTACTACAAGGTCGGTGACGGCGAGTGGACGGCCACCGCTCCGAGCGTGACCAACGTTTCCGATGGTCTCGTGACCGTGAGCGTCAAGGCCACGAAGGACGGCTACAATGACCTGACCTGCGGCAATGTGACCCTCAAGATCACCCCGAAGCCTGCCACGGTTACGGCCAACGACATGTATGTGTTCTCCGGTTCTCCCGTGCCGAACTACTCCGCACAGGTGGAAGGCACGATCAATGATGATAAGATCACCTACACGATCTCCTGCGACTACACCGAAGCGGCAGGTGCTGGAGAGTTCTTTGATATTATCCCGAGCGGCGAGGCCGAGCAGGGTAATTATGTTGTTACCTATGTGAACGGCACGCTGGAGGTCCGTCAGCTTCCTAATCTTGCTTTTAACCTCGGCCAGTATATCCAGAAGGATCTCAGAATCATCGGCAGCAGGGCCTTTACGGGCGTAACTTATTCCGCGACTGTGACGCCGGTGGTGAACAATGAGTTGGGCAAGGCAATGACCATCACCGTTAGCTACGGCAGCGGCGAGTCCGGCCTTAAGCCTTTCGTTGGTGAGCTGGGCTTCACTGAACGCGGCAGCTATCGCTATGAGGTAAAGGAGATTATTCCAAGTGGCGCGATGGGCTATGATACCAGTGTTTACTATCTCACTGTGGATGTCGGCCTGAATGATGATGAACTTGTTGTTGACAAGGTTACGAAGACGCTTGCCGGAGGCTCTGAGGATCCCTCTGAGGGTGCGATCGTCTTCTGCAACACGTATAATACCGGCACCATTTACGTTCCCGTTGTCAAGCCTGCGCTGAACAGAGACGACCACTACGCCTACGTTGTGGGTTATCCTGACGGCATGGTTCGACCCAGCGGCAACATCACCCGCGCCGAGGCCGCGACGATCTTCTTCCGCCTGCTGACCGACGACAGCCGCAACCAGTTCTGGATGACGACGAACGCCTACAGCGACGTGAACAGAGGCGACTGGTTCAACAACGCGGTCTCCACCCTCAGCAATGCGGGCATCATCAGCGGTTATCCCGACGGCACGTTCCGTCCGAACGCACCCATCACCCGCGCCGAGATGTCCAAGATTATCGCGCTCTTTGCCAAGCTCAACAAGAGCGAGGATCGCTTCAACGACATCGCCGGCCACTGGGCAGAGGCTTATATCAAGCTGGCCGCGGGCAACGGCTGGATCGCCGGCTATCCTGACGGCAGCTTCAAGCCGCAGCAGAACATCACGCGCGCCGAGACCATGACCATGATCAACCGCGTGCTCGAGCGTGTGCCCTCTGTGGAGAGCCATCTGCTTCCCTACAATGCGATGCTGACCTTCCCCGACTGCCAGAGCGGTCAGTGGTTCTATATCGCGGTGCAGGAAGCGACCAACAGCCACACCTATGAGCGTGCGGCAAGCGAAAAGAACGGCGACGAGCAGTGGATCGCGCTGCGCGCGAACCGCGACTGGACGCAGTTCCAGAACTGAACAGCACGGACAACGGAAAAGAAGACCCCCTCGGGGGTCTTCTTTTTTGCCATTTTACGGTGATTTTACAAAAGAAGACTTTCTGATTTTACATCCTTTCTTTATGCTGGGCATTGTAAGGAACAAAGGTCCAAACAAAACGAAAGGAAGTAAAAACACTATGAAAAAGTTACTCTCTCTTGCCCTAACCGCAGCACTGGCGCTCAGCGTCCTGACGGCCTGCGGCAGCAAGACCGACGACAGCAGCGACAAGGACTCCGGCAACGACGCCCAGACCGCGGCCATTTCCGGCACCGTCTCCACCGACGGTTCGACCTCGATGGAAAAGGCCATCAACTCCCTCGGCGAATCCTTCATGGCCGCCAACAAGGACGTGAAGTTTACCTACAACCCCACCGGCTCGGGCAGCGGCATTCAGGCTGTTTCCGAGGGGCGCTGCGACATCGGCCTTTCAAGCCGCGCGCTCAAGAGCGATGAAAAGGAATCCGGCCTCACCGAGACGGTCCTGGCTCTTGACGGTATCGCCATCGTCGTGAGCCCCGAGAACCCCGTTTCCGACCTTGACGTGGACACCATCGCCAAGATCTACACCGGTGAGATCACCAACTGGAAGGACGTCGGCGGCAACGACGCCGAGATCGTGCTCATCGGCCGCGAGGCCGGCTCCGGCACGCGCGACGGCTTTGAATCCATCACCGGCACCAAGGACTCCTGCGCCTACCGTCAGGAGCTGACCTCCACGGGCGACGTCATCAACACCGTTTCGAAGAATCCCAACGCCATCGGCTACGCCTCCCTCTCCGCGGTGGGTGACAGCGTCAAGGCGCTGACCGTCGGCGGTGTTGCGGCAACGGAGGACACCGTGAGAGACGGCAGCTATGTTGTCCAGCGCCCCTTCGTGCTCGTTACGAAGACGGGCAGCGAGCTTTCTCCCGCTGCGCAGGCATTTTTCGACTACGCAACGTCCAGCGAGGTGGCTGACATCATCGCCAACGCCGGCGCGGTCGCGATCAACTGACAAGAGATCCCTGCGGGAGGCGGTCTGACCGTCTCCCGCAAGGGCGCAGAGAGGAAAAAACTATGGCGCAGAAGAAAAAATGGTTTGAAGCCGCCGTGTACGGCATTTTTCTCATTCTCGGGCTTATCACGGTCGGCTGCGTGCTGCTTATCACGGTCTATCTGATCGTCTCCGGTATTCCGGCCATCCGGGAGATCGGACTTTTGAAGTTCCTCTTCGGCAGAACGTGGGCGTCTACGGCATCGCAGCCGCAGTACGGCATCCTTCCCTTCATCCTCACGAGCGTGTACGGCACGGCGGGCGCGATCGCCCTCGGCGTGCCGGTGGGCTTTTTGACGGCGGTGTACCTCTCCAAGGTCGCGCCCAAGGGCGTGCGCACGGTGCTGCAATCCGCCGTCAGCCTGCTCGCGGGCATTCCTTCGGTCGTTTACGGCCTTGTCGGTATGCTGGTGCTCGTGCCCGCTATCCGCAAGGCCTTTCACCTGCCCGACGGCGCGAGCCTGCTCGCCGCCATCCTTGTGCTGGCAGTGATGATCCTGCCGTCGATCATCAAGGTGAGCGTCACGGCGCTCGAGGCCGTGCCGAAGGAATATGAGGACGCCTCGCTCGCGCTGGGTGCGACGCCGGTCGAGACTTATTTCCGCGTCTCCGTTCCGGCGGCGAAAAGCGGCATCGCCGCGTCGGTCGTGCTCGGCGTCGGCCGCGCCATCGGTGAAGCGATGGCGGTGATGATGGTCTCGGGCAACGTGCCGAATATGCCGTCGTCGATCTTTGAGAGCGTCCGCTTTCTCACAACGGCCGTTGCAAGTGAAATGTCCTACTCCTCGGGCTTGCAGCGACAGGCGCTCTTTTCCATCGCGCTTGTGTTGTATCTTTTCATCCTGCTCATCAACGCGGCGCTGAATTTCTTCTTAAAGCGCGACAAGGAGGGAGACTGAATGCTCAAAGCCCGTGCTTCGGCTCGCCGCAGGGCCTATATTATCCTGATGCGAACGCTCATGGGCGCCGCGGCAGTATTGACTTGTGCGCTCGTTCTGTTTATGATTGGCTATATATTGGGCAATGGTATTCCAAACATCACCTGGGAGATGCTCTCCACCGCGCCAAGCTACCTTGCAAACCGTGTCGGCATCCTGCCGGACATTTTAAGTACGCTCTACATCGTTGTTGCAACGCTCTTGATCGTGCTGCCGCTCGGCGTGGGCGCGGCGATCTATCTCAATGAATACGCCGCGAACAAAAGGCTCGTTTCGGTCATCGAATACGCTTCTGAGACGCTTTCGGGCATCCCCTCGATCATCTACGGCCTTGTCGGTATGCTGATCTTCTGCAAAAACGGCACGTCGCTGCTTGCCGGTGCGCTGACGCTCACGATCATGAACCTGCCGACCATCATGCGCACTACGCAGGAGAGCCTCAAGACCGTGCCGCAGAGCTACCGCGAGGGCGCGTTCGCCCTCGGCGCCGGCAAGTGGCGCACCATCCGCACGGTGGTGCTGCCCGGCTGCGTGGACGGCGTTGTGACCGGCTGCATTTTGTCGATCGGGCGCATCCTCGGCGAATCGGCGGCGCTGCTCTTCACGGCGGGCTCGGCACATATGCTCTACGGCTTCTGGGAAGGGCTGCACAACGCGGGCGCGACGCTCACCGTGGCGCTGTACTTCTACGCCAAGGAGTCGAGCGATACGGGGCTGGTGTTTGCCATCGCGGCCATCTTGATGCTGCTGACCATGCTCATAGACCTTACGGCCGATCTGGTCGGCCGGTACTTCAGGAGGAAACAGGAATGAACCAGTCTGTGAACGGAAGCGGCATGAAGCGCATGGCCCTTTTGAACGATCTCTCTTGCTTTGGCAAATGCTCTTTGAGTGTGGCGATGCCCATCATCTCGGCCTATGGCGTGGAGACGGTGCCGCTGCCGACGGCACTTTTGTCCACCCACACCGCAAGCGGCTTCGGCCCCTACGTCATGCGCGACATGACGGAAGAGATGGAGGCCTTTGCCGCGCACTGGAAGAAGCTCGATATCCGCTTCGACGGCATATGCACCGGCTTTTTCGCTTCCGCTTCGCAGCTTAGCTTCGCGCAGCGCTTCCTGCGCGAATTTACCACCCCCTCGACCCTTGTTGTGGTCGACCCCGTGCTCGGCGACAACGGTGCGCTCTACGGCTGCTTTTCAGAAGAGCATGTGCAGGGGATGCGTGTGCTCTGCAAGGCAGCGCAGCTCATCACGCCCAACCGCACGGAGGCGGCGCTCCTTGCCGGCTGCCCGATGGACACGGACGAGCGGGACATCCTTGCAAAGCTCCCCGTAGAAAATGTCATCATCACGGGCGTTCACCGCGGCGAGGAGATCGGCTACTGCGCGCGCCTCAATGGGCAGTATACGGAAATTTTCAAGCCTCGCCTTTCTCGGCCGATGCACGGCACGGGAGACGTGTTTGCCTCCGCCCTCTGCGGCGAGCTGATGAACGGGAAACCGGCGGCGGAGGCGCTGCCCCGCGCGGCGGATTTCTGTGACCGCTGTGTGCGCGCGACCGCCGCGCGCGGCGAGGCACACTGGTACGGCCTTGCATTTGAAGATGTATTAAAAGAGGAAAGAGAACAATGAACAGTATCCTTTCTGTACAGGATCTGTGCCTGTGGTACGGGAGCCATCAGGCGCTTACCAATATCAACATCGAGATCCCGGAAAAAAGCATCACGGCCCTCATCGGGCCAAGCGGCTGCGGCAAGTCGACCTTTCTCAAAACGCTCGACCGCATGAATGACCTCATCCCCGATGTGAAGATCACCGGCAGCGTCCGCTACAAGGGCGAGGATATCTTCGACCCTTCCGTTGATGTGAGCGAGCTGCGCCGTCAGGTGGGCATGGTCTTTCAAAAGCCCAACCCCTTCCCCATGAGCATTTACGACAACATCGCCTACGGCCCGCGCACCCACGGCATGAAGAACAAGGCCAAGCTTGATGAGATCGTTGAGCAGTCGCTGCGCGGCGCTGCCATCTGGGACGAGGTCAAAGACCGGCTCAAGAAGAACGCGCTCGGCCTCTCCGGCGGCCAGCAGCAGAGACTTTGCATCGCCCGCGCGCTCGCCGTTGAGCCGGACGTGCTGCTGATGGACGAGCCGACGAGCGCGCTCGACCCCATCTCGACCTCGAAGATCGAGGAGCTCGCCATGGAACTCAAGGAGAAATATACGATCGTTATCGTCACGCACAACATGCAGCAGGCGGTGCGTATTTCCGACCACACGGCGTTTTTCCTGCTCGGCGAGCTGGTGGAATACGGCGAGACGGAAAAGCTCTTCTCCCAGCCGCGAGACAAGCGGACAGAGGACTACATCACGGGGAGGTTCGGCTAAATGAGAAGTCGGTTTGACGAGCAGCTTGCGCTGCTGAATAAGGAACTGATCGAGATGGGCGCGCTGTGCGAGCAGGTCATCGCCCTTGCCGCGCAGTCGCTCACCGAGGGCGACACGGCGCTGGCCGCGGGGGTTTCCCCGCTTGACGAGGAGATCGACCGCAAGGAGCGCGAGATCGAATCGCTGTGCCTGAAGCTTCTCTTGCAGCAGCAGCCTGTTGCAAGAGATCTGCGCCAGATCTCGGCAGCGCTCAAGATGATCACGGACATGGAGCGCATTGGCGATCAGGCGGAGGACATTGCCGAGATCGTCGCCTTTCTCGGCGGGCGCGGCACGGAGAACAGCGAGCTTCTGCGCGATATGGCCCGCTCGACGATCCGCATGGTGAGCGGGAGTGTGGACGCCTACGTCGAGCGCGACGTGCCGCTTGCCGAAAAGGTCATTGCCGAGGACGACGTGGTGGACGACTACTTTGCGCGCGTGAAGAAGGCGCTTATTTCGCGCATCGCCGCCGATCCCGCGGACGGCGAGTTTGCGCTCGATGTGCTGATGATCGCAAAGTATTTTGAGCGCATCGGCGACCATGCGGTGAACATCGCCGAATGGGTCATTTTCTCGGTGACGGGAGAGCATAAGGAGGGATGAAGCAATGATCTGGTGCGTGGAAGATGACGCCAGCATCCGCGATATCGAGGTTTACGCCCTGCGCTCCACCGGCTTTGAGGCCGAGGGCTTTGAGGACGGGACGAGCTTCTGGGAGGCGCTGCGCACGCGGCGGCCCGAGCTTGTCGTGCTCGACGTGATGCTCCCGGGCGTGGACGGACTGGAACTGCTGCGCCGGATGCGCGCGGACAGCAAGCTTTCCGATATCCCCATCGTCATGGCCACGGCCAAGGGCGCGGAATACGAGCGCATCCGCGGGCTCGATCTCGGCGCGGACTACTATCTTGTCAAGCCCTTCGGCGTGATGGAGCTTGTTTCCTGCGTCAAGGCCGTGCCGCTCCGACGGGCTGGTGCTCGACGAAACGGAGCACACCGTCACGGTGGACGGCGAGCGTGTCGCGCTCACCTTCAAGGAATTTGAACTGCTGCGGCTTTTCCTCTCCCATCCGGGCACGGCGTTTTCGCGCGATCAGCTCATGGCGGATGTGTGGGGCACTGACTACTGCGGCGAAACGCGCACAGTGGATATGCACATCCGTACCCTGCGCCAGAAGTTAGGCCCCTACGGCGAACGGATCGAGACCGTGCGCGGCGTGGGCTACCGGATGGAGAGCAAGGCATGACAAAAAAGATCTTTCACTCCATCCTGCTCGTTGCGGGTGCGGTGCTGCTTGCAAGCCTTCTTTTCATCATGGGCTGCCTCTACGAGTATTTTGGCAGCGTGGAGAAAAAGCAGCTGCGCGACGAGCTGGAGCTCGCCTCCGTCGCCGTGGAACGCGGCGGGGAGGACTATCTTTCAAGCATCTCCTCCGAGCGCTACCGCCTGACATGGATCGCGCCCGACGGCACGGTGCTCTACGACACCGTGACCGACGCGGAGAGTCTTGAAAACCACGCCGACCGCGAAGAAGTGCGCGAGGCTCTTGCAGGCGGCGAGGGCGAAAGCTCGCGCTATTCCTCCACGATCCTGCAAAAGACGATGTACTGCGCGCGCAGGCTCACGGACGGCAGCGTGCTGCGCATTTCTATCAGCCGCGCAACGGCGGGCGTGCTGCTCATTGGCATGGTGCAGCCCATCCTGATCGTCGTCATCGTGGCGCTCATTTTGTCGGCGGTGCTGGCACGGCGGCTTTCGCGCCGCATCGTGCGCCCGCTCAACGAGCTGGATCTGGAGCACCCGCTGGACAACAACGCCTATGAGGAGCTGTCTCCGCTGTTGGGGCGGGTCTACGCCCAGCAGCAGGAGATCCGCCATCGGACCAGAGACCTCCGGCAGCGGCAGGACGAATTTGAACAGATCACCGGCAGTATGCGGGAAGGTCTGGTGCTGCTGGACCACAGCGGGCGCATCCTCAGCATCAATCCGGCGGCCCAAGCATTGTTTCATGCGGACGGTACCTGCGTAGGACAGGATTTCTTGACAGTGGATCGCCATCCGGACCTGACCGCCGCCATCCATGACGCCGCCGAGACCGGGCACAGTCAGCTGCGGGCAGAGCGGCGAGGCCGGGAATACCAGCTTGATTTCAGCCGTATCGAATCCAACGGCAAGGTGCTGGGTACGGTTTTGCTGGCCTTTGATGTGACGGAGCAGGCGGAAGCCGAGCGGATGCGGCGGGAGTTCACCGCCAACGTGTCTCACGAACTGAAAACGCCCTTGCAGTCCATTATCGGCAGCGCGGAATTGCTGGAAAACGGTCTGGTGAAGCCGGAGGATCAGCCTCGGTTCCTGAACCGTATCCATCAGGAGGCGGACCGGCTGGTGGCGCTGATCAACGATATTCTCCGCCTGTCCCAGTTGGACGAGGGCGGTGCGTTGCCCCATGAGCAGGTATCCGTTTTGGAGTTGGCGCAGGAGGCGGCCCGCTCTCTGACAGCACAGGCGGCGGCACAAGCGGTGCACATTTCCGTGACCGGCACCGCCGGAACGGTTTTTGGCGTCCGGCGGCTGCTGTATGAGATCGCCCGGAACCTCTGCGAGAACGCCGTGAAGTACAACGTTCCCGGCGGCAGCGTCACCGTAGAGGTGGCGGAAACGGATCGGGACGTGACCCTCTTGGTTCGGGATACCGGCATCGGCATCCCGGAGGGGGATCAGAGCCGGGTCTTTGAGCGGTTTTACCGGGTGGATAAGAGTCATTCCCGGGCCATTGGCGGCACGGGGTTGGGGCTGTCTATCGTAAAACACGCCGTGGCGTATCACCACGGTACCCTCCGGCTGGAAAGCCAGCCGGGGAAGGGAACCGTGATCACGGTGACGCTGCCCAAAGAGCCAACAGAATGAACTTCGGAAAACCGTGGGTCCTCCCACGGTTTTTCTTTTCAAACGGCCGCTTTCCGTGTATACTGGAACAAAAAACGAACGAGGTAGAGGATTATGCCGATTTTTGATACCCATGCCCATTATGACGCGGACCGCTTTGACAGCGACCGGGATGCACTTCTTTCCGCCATGCCGGGGGTCGGCGTGGGGCTGGTGCTGGACCCGGGATGCGACCTGCCCTCCTCCCGTGCGGCGGCAGAGCTGGCGGAACGGTACCCGCATGTGTACGCCGCCGTGGGCGTCCACCCGGAGGACTGCGACGGCTTTCAGGACGGCGACCTGACGGAGCTGCGGCAGCTTTTGGAGCGGCCCAAGGTGGTGGCCATCGGGGAGATCGGACTGGACTACTACTGGGAGGACAATCCGCCCAGAGCGTTTCAGCAGACGGTATTCCGCAAGCAGCTGGCACTGGCGGCGGAGCTGGATCTGCCGGTGATCGTCCATGATCGGGAAGCCCACGGGGACTGCCTTGCCATCATCAAGGAATTTCCCACCGTCACCGGCGTGTTCCACTGCTTTTCCGGCTCGCCGGAGATGGCGGCGGAGCTGCTGAAGCGGGGCTGGTATCTGGGCTTTGACGGCCCCATCACCTACAAAAACGCCAAGCGGGCCCCGGAGGTGGCGGCCATCACGCCCCTGGACCGGATGGTGGTGGAGACGGACGCTCCCTATATGGCTCCGGTACCCATGCGGGGCAAACGGAATGACAGCCGGTATCTCCCCTATGTGATCGAAAAACTGGCGGAGTGGAAGGGCGTGACGGCGGAGGAAATGACCCGCGTGACGTGGGAAAACGGCAGACGGCTGTTCCGAATTTGAGATAAAACCACTCCCGCACCGAAAAGGCGCGGGAGCGTTTCTTATGTATGCAGCAAAATGGATTTCACAATGATGCTGACGCCGCCCAGCAGGAAAAACACGATGGACAGCTTTTGCAGCCGCTCTCCGCTGATGTGAGGGGAGAGGAGCCGGGCCAGCCGGGCGGCGCAGAAGGCGGCGGCCAGCGAGATCAGGCTGAAGCACAGGGAGGAGCGGTTCAGGAGCCCGGTGCAGAGATACAGCCCGGTGCGGAACAGGTTTTCACCCAGAAAGAGGAAGCAAATGCTGCCCTTGAATTCATCGTAATCCTTGGCAGTGCGCTGAAGGTAGGCTACCAGAAACATATTGATGCCGAACAGCCCCGCGCACATACCGGAGAAGAAGGCCACCAGATACCGCAGCCACGGGATCTCCCGACGGTCCGGGCGGATGGGGCGCAGCCGGCGAGTGGCCATTTCCAGTCCCAGAAATACCACAACGCCGCCCAAAACCGTTTTGATAATCCAAGGCAGGGAGAAGCGCAGCAGCCAGGTCCCGGGGACCACCCCGGCCACCATGGCCAGCAGCAGGGGAAGGATGGCCCGCCAGCGGAAGTTGTTCCGGTTTTGCCAAGTGATCCGACCGTTGATGACCAGGTCCGGCAGCAGACTGCCCGGTGTGATCAGGGTGTTGTCCAGCCGCATGGCCAGCAGCGGTGCGGAGATCAGGGGATTCCCGAACCCAATGAGCCACTTGAGGGTGTACGCCGCCAACTGGACGAGAAAAATAAACAGGATCATGCTTCCGGTGTAGTTCATGAGATCCCCTCCCACGCGAAGTTCTGTGTACGTTCCCAACTATACCACATCGTATCGGAGAAAAAAAGCTTTTTTCTCATTTCCGCGCCGCTGACAGTGGAAAATTGCCGGGTTTGGTATAGCCTTTGGATTTTTTGACCATACTCCTTCCGTACCTATGAACAGGAAGGGAGGTATTGTATGGAAAACAAGGTGAAAAACGTACTTTCGGGCATTGGCTTTTACGGCACGCTGGCGGTGTGCCTGCTGGTGGTGGGGGTGTGCGGCTGGGTCCTGCTGCAGGACCGGGAGGACCCGCTGCCCCAGCAGGCGGTGACGCCTCAGGTCCCCGTGTCGCAGCCGGTGGAAATGCCGGAGGTGCGGCTTCCGACAGTGGAGACTTTGGAGCCGGCGCCGGTGCCGGTCCCGCCAAAGGAAACCAAGGAGCTGCCGGAGGTGGAGGTGGATCACACGCCTGTGGCGGCGGAAGCACCCCGTCTGGTGGTGGCCCCACTGCGGGGGGATGTGCTGACGGCTTTTTCCATGGAGGAGCTGGTATACAGTCCTACTTTGGGAGATTGGCGTACCCACAACGGCGTGGACATCGCCGCCCAGCAGGGAACCACGGTACTGGCGGCCTCCGCAGGGGCGGTGCTGTCGGTGACGGACGATCCCCTGATGGGCACCACCGTGGTGCTGGAGCATGACAACGGCTATCAGACCACCTATGCCAATCTCCAGGCCAAGCCCAACGTGGAGGCCGGGGACCCGGTGTCCGCCGGGCAGATCATCGGCGCGGTGGGGACCACTGCGGCGGCGGAGTCCGGACAGCCCCATCTGCACTTCGCCGTCACCAAGGACGGCAAGGCCGTAGACCCCAACGAATATTTGAGCGGTTGAGTGGAACAAGGCCCCGGATTTCCGGGGCCTGCCGCTTTTTTAACCGTTTTCCCGGGGAAAGTTACATCAATTCGGATTTTTTCGAAAAAATTCAATATTTTCCTTGACATTTGCTGTATTTCGGATATAATGATAAGGCTTGCAATATGTAAGTAAATCCTTGCCCTCATCTGAGAATGAGGGCCATTTGTCCAAAAGGAGGTGCAAATATGGCAAAGATTACTGCCAATTACGAGGTCGTCTATGTGCTCGACCCTGCACAGGGTGAGGAGGCTATCGCCGCTCAGGTTGCGAACTTCAAGTCCCTGGCCGAGCAGAACGGCTCTGACGTCGTGGTTGAGGAGTGGGGCAACCGCAAGCTGGCTTATCCCATCAACTACAAGACCGAGGGCTACTATGTGCTCATGACCTTCGTCAGCGGCCCGGCATTCCCCCGCGAGCTGGATCGTAAGCTGCGAATCGCCGAGGGCGTCATGCGTTCCCTGATCGTCTGCAAGGGCGAGTAAAGGAGCAGCACATGCTGAATCGAATCATTCTCATGGGTCGCCTGACCCGTGACCCCGAGCTCCGGCGCACCGGCAGCGGTACGGCGGTGACGTCCTTCTCTCTGGCTGTTGACCGGGACTTCAAGTCCCAGTCCGGCGAAAAGGAAACGGACTTCATTGACATCGTGGCCTGGCGCAACACCGCCGAATTTGTGAGCAAGTACTTCACCAAGGGCCGCATGGCCGTGGTGGAGGGCCGCCTCCAGATCCGCGACTGGACGGACAAGGACGGCGGCAAGCGCCGCAGTGCCGAAGTCATTGCAGACAATGTCTACTTCGGAGACTCCAAGCCGAAAGACGGCGGTGAGGAGGATGATATTCCTGCCTATACCGGAGCACCCGACAGCTTTGCCGTGCCGGACGGCTTTACACCAGACTTTGGCGGTGAATCCGGGGAAATGCCCTTTTAAGAGCACCAAATAAGCGAGGGAGGGCATCAGCCCTCCCTCATATAAAGGATAAGAGGAGAAAACAAAATGAGCATTGTTTTTACGGAAGTACGGATCGAAGACTGTGATGGCGTAGAGCTTTCCTTTATGGAGGGCGGTTGTTTGGATGAACTTGATATCCGCGAGCTTTTGAAGCACGACCAGCCCTTCCGCGATATGTGGGACGCAGTAGGCAGCGACGCAAGGATCGCCGTCCAGCAGTATCGTTTCCGGGGCGGCAAACAGGGAGAAGAAT
>OMGY01001676.1_pt1 | contig 18741 bp, 15 predicted proteins | sample 1674461 | NCBI WGS metagenome assembly OMGY01 (sample SAMN05578579, study PRJEB25193) | human gut metagenome | biome: Human Microbiome; feature: human-associated habitat; material: feces | host: Homo sapiens | place: USA:Birmingham
GGAATGCTTAAGCATCCTTCCTCATCTGTCTGCTCACCAGCTGTTTCAATGATTTCTGGATTGATAAGGATGATAGGATCTCCGTCCATAACGTCAATGACACAGATTCTTCTTAAAATTCCTACCTGTGGTGCTGCAAGACCAACACCTCTTGCCTCATACATAGTATCAAACATATCCTCAATCAACGTCTCAATGGATGGTGTGATTTTCTGTACTGGTTTACATACTTTATTTAAACATGGGTCGCCAATAAAGCGGATTTTACGAATTGCCATTTCTTTTCCTCCTGGTATTCCTTTATCTTTCTTATTTTATCTTTTATTCTATCTTTTTATAATGGTTATACAAAAAGCTGTATCTTTAATTATAACATTGCAAACGCCTGCCGTAAAGTCACTTAGAGCGTGTTTGAAAAATGCTCTAGTAATGCGACAGTGGGTCAAAATCAAACTGAATCGTTATTCCTGCAAACATTGGATGCTTCTCTAAAACAGGCTCTAATCTTCTTTTTAAATCCAGTAATGTCTCTTTATCTTTATGTTTTAAGTAAAGCACCTGTCTATACACATCTTTTAACTTGGAAAGGCTTGCCTGTCCTGGTGTTAAAATCTGTACGGGTACTTCCTGTCCTACCTGGCTTTGCTCAATCATTTTCTCAATGCGGAGTCTCGCAATGACGGACTGTGATTCATCTCCTGACTGTACCAGGATTACAAGCATGTGTGCACACGGTGGGTATCCCATTAACTGACGGTAAGTGTACTCTTCCTTAAAAAAGTTCTCATACGAATGCTCCGCTGCTGTTGTAATTGAATAATGCTCCGGCGAATAGGTCTGGATGATAACATCCCCTCTTTTGTCTCCTCTTCCTGCCCTTCCTGCTGCCTGACAGAGAAGCTGAAATGTTTTCTCTCCACTTCGGAAATCCTGTTCATGAAGGGATAAATCTGCCGCTAGAATCCCTACCAGCGTTACATTAGCATAATCATGCCCCTTTACGATCATCTGTGTTCCTAAAAGAATATCTGCCTCACCCTTAGAAAATGCGGCAAGCATCTCCTCATGGGCATGCTTTCTTCTTGTCGTATCCATATCCATACGGAGAACTCTGGCTGTCGGAAACTCTGCATGGAGTGCCGCCTCTACCTTTTCTGTTCCAAGACCAAATGCGGCTACATGTGAGCTTTTGCAAATCGGACACTGCTTTATAAAAGTTTCTTCATAACCACAGTAATGGCAGCGCAGCTTTCCATTCCTATGGTAAGTAAGTGTCACATCACAGTGTGGACACTTGATAACCTGTCCACAGGCACGACAGGAAACAAATCCTGCAAAACCACGCCGATTTAAAAATAGCATAATCTGTTCCTTTTTTGCCAGACGTTCTTCTATTTTTTTGTGTAATTCCCCGCTGAAAATCGAGCGGTTTCCTTTTTTAAATTCTTCCCTCAGGTCAATAATCTGCGTAGTTGGAAGCATCGCTTTTCCCGCTCGCTTTTTCAGGGTCCACAGTTTATATTCTCCACTTAATGCTCTCGCATACGCCTCCACTGAAGGAGTTGCTGAACCTAAGACAACACTTGCCCCGCAAAGACCTGCCCGGTAAACTGCCGTTTCTCTTGCATGATATTTCGGAGAAGTATCACTCTTATACGCTCCGTCATGTTCCTCGTCAATGATAATCAGTCCAAGTCTCTCCGTCGGAGCAAACAGTGCGGAGCGTGCCCCGATAATCACATCGGCTTCTCCTGCCCTTATCCGCTCACAGGCATCGGACTTTTCTCCCTTTGACATTCTCGAATTAATGACAGCAATCCGCTCTCCAAACCGTTCATAAAAACGTCTCACCGTCTGATACGTTAACGAAATCTCTGGAATCAGTACAATTACTTGCTTTTTCTTTGCAAGTACCTGTTCAATTAGTGCAAGATACACTTCTGTCTTTCCACTTCCCGTCACACCGTAAAGGAGATAAGTCCCCCGCTTTCCATTGTCATAGTCTTTCTGAAAGTTGTCTGCGACCGCCTGCTGTTCTTCATTGAGCGGCCATCCTGTACTTCTCTTTGTAAGCTCTGGGAATGGATTCCTGTACTTAATCCTTGACTCTAACTTTACAATGCCCTGCTCTGCGAGTCTTCGTATCTCTTTTAGCGGAAAGTTACAGCCTTTTACCGCTTCTTCCTTCGTGATTCTTCCCTTTTCTATTAACAGGAAAAGAAATCTTGCCCTCGCCACATAATGCTTCTGCTCCCATTCGGCAAGAAGCTTCTGTGCAGCTTCTATATCTGCAGAAAGAGTAATAAATACTTCTTCTTTGGGTTTCATTTTTGCTTTTACCGGAAGCACAGTGCGAAGGGCCTGTATCATCGTGGAACCATATTGCTCTTTTAAGAAAGAAGCAACCTTGATAAGTTCTGACTCCACAGAAACTCCCTCTGTATTTACCCGGAGAATTTCTTTAATCTTACTTTCTTCATAATCTGCTTCCGGGCGAATCGCGACAACATAGCCCTCCGTCTCCCGGTTTCCTCTTCCAAACGGAACAAAAACTCTGCTGCCTGGCCGCACTTCTTTCCATAAGGAAAGAGGCACCCTGTACTGGAATACCCTGTCGAGTGCCTCATGGGAAATATCAATGATTATATCAGCATATCTTGTATTACTGTCTCCCATAATCCTTCCTTTTCTTTAATATTTGCCATCTAAAACATCCTGAACGATTTCTTCTTCGCTCATATGATACTTCTTGCCTTCAATCTCCTGATAGGTCTCATGTCCTTTTCCGGCGAGAACAACGATGTCTCCTGGCTGTGCGTGATGCATAGCGTAAGAGATTGCCTCATGACGGTCAATAATAGAAATATATTCTCCGTCTGTCTTCTTCATTCCAATTAAAATATCATCAATGATTGCCTGTGGCTCTTCAAATCTTGGGTTATCGGAAGTAATAATCGTAAAGTCCGCAAGCTTTCCAGATACCTCACCCATCTCATAACGGCGGAGTTTGGAACGGTTACCACCACAGCCAAATAAACTGATTAATCTTGGTGGATCATAAGCTCGTAATGTATTTAAAATACTCTCTAAGGCTACGGCATTATGTGCGTAGTCAATAATTAATGTATAGTCATATCCTGTCGGAACAATCTGTACTCTTCCCTTTACGCTGAAGTGGCGGAGTGCCTTGTTCATCTGCTCTACGGTAACACCCATATGACCGGCAATACTGATCGCACCTAACGCATTATGTACGTTAAATGTTCCCGGCACACCACAGGAAATCTTACCTTCGCAGGTTCCCTTTAAACCAAAGTCTACGCCGAGGAAATCTCTGTCTCTTGTCAGTTCCACATCATACGCTACTAAATCTGCGTTTTCATTTAAACCAAATGTCTCAATCGGACAGGTCGCATTCTTTGTAATCTCTGCAAAATGCTCATCATCAATATTCGCATAACCATAGCGGCACTGGTTAAATAACTTTGCCTTGCAGGAAAGGTATTCTGCAAAGTCCTTATGCTCGTTCGGTCCGATATGATCCGGCTCCAGATTTGTAAAAATACCGAAATCGAATACAAAGCCCTGGGTCCGGTGGAGCATCAGCGCCTGAGAGGAAACCTCCATTACAACGGTATCGCAGCCAGATTCCACCATTTTGGCAAAATATTCCTGCAAAAGATACGATTCCGGCGTCGTATTGACCGCGTGGATATGCGTGTCTCCGATGATTATTTCAATGGTTCCGACCAGTCCTACCTTTCGTCCCGCATTTTCCAGGATGGATTTTACCAGATAAGTGGTCGTCGTCTTACCCTTCGTTCCGGTGATGCCGATCGTCGTCAGTTTTTTTGCCGGATGGTCAAACCACGCCGCAGATACGAACGCGAGGGCATAGCGGGTATCCTCCACCCGGATCAGGGTCGTTTCCGACTGTTTCGGAAGCTCTACTTCTTGGGATACGATAATCGCAGCCGCTTTTTTCTCTGCAGCCTCTGCTGCAGCCTGATGTCCGTCAAAATTTGCCCCCTTGATGCAGACAAACAGACAGCCTTCTACAATTTTTCGGGAGTCATAAACGACCGCCGTAATTTCTTTTTCCAGATTTCCTCTTTCACAGGTAAAGGTAAGCTCACTCAAAAGCTCTTTCAATGCTTTCATGAAATCGGTCTCCTTTCCGATCCGCTGCAGTTTCGCAGGAACGAACTATTACAATTTACAATCATAGCATATTGGCAGACATCCTGCAATTTAGTACAGATTTTTCACCTTAAATTCGCGCTCCACCTCGCGGCGCTGATCCTTCTTTGCAATATCCTGACGCTTATCATACTGCTTCTTACCTTTTGCAAGCGCAATATCAACTTTCACAAGACTTCCTTTAAAGTATACCTCAACCGGCACTAAAGTATAACCCTTTTCTGCGATTTTTCCGACCAGCTTGCGGATCTCTGACTTGTGCATCAGAAGCTTCTTCGGACGCAGCGGATCGCGGTTGAAGATATTTCCCTTTTCATAGGGACTGACGTGCATGCCATAAATAATGACTTCTCCGTTCTCGATACGGATAAACGCTTCCTTGATACTGCATTTTCCCATGCGCATGGATTTTACTTCCGTGCCATGCAGCTCAATGCCAGCTTCATAACGCTCCTCTAAGAAAAAGTCATGGTAGGCTTTTTTGTTATTCGCGATCAGTTTTTTTTCTGTCTTTGCCATCATGCTCTTCCTTTCTTATCCAATATCCAGCCTGTATAGTATACCCCGAAATGCCGGGGAACGCAAGATGATTTTTTATTCTTCCTCATTCTCCCGCACCACACGAAAGTCGATTGTACGCAGTATCTTGTCAGTTCCTGTCACCATGACATGTACGCGCTGTCCTAGTTTATAGCGGATGTTCGTCACCTCGCCAACCAGCTCATAAGTACTTTCATTATAATGGAAATAATCATCTACAAGTGTTGTCACATGTACGAGCCCCTCCACCGTATTCGGAAGTTCCACATAAAATCCCCATTCGGTCACGCCGGAGATCACACCCTCAAACACCTCACCGATACGCTCTGACATATATTCCACCTTTTTCAGCTTGTCGGTCTCACGCTCAGCCTCATCCGCGCGGCGCTCCATCTCGCTCGAATGTTTCGCAACTTCCGGCAGGATCTTGTCATAATGCTCTATTTTCTTTGCATTCATCCGTCCGCGCAGATTGTCCTTGATAATACGATGGATCTGCAGATCCGGGTATCTGCGGATCGGTGATGTAAAATGACAGTAATAAGGTGTTGCCAGTCCAAAATGACCGGTGCTCATGGTCGTATACTTTGCCTGCTTCATGGAACGCAGTGTCAGCCGGCTGATCAGTGCCTCCTCCGGCGTTCCATCGATCTTTTGCAGCAGCTTCTGCAGTTCTTTCGGATGCACTTCGTCCTGTCCGATATGGATAGAATAACCAAAATTATTGATAAATGTCGATAACTTCTTGATTTTTTCAGTATCCGGGTTGTCATGTGTACGGTATACAAACGGCAGTTCCTGCCAGAAATAATCCTGCGCTACCGTTTCATTGGCGATCAGCATGAAATCTTCGATGATCTTCGTTGCAACATTCCGCTCGTAAGGCTTAATCTCGACCGGTTTTCCCTTGTCATCGAGCACGATCTTCGTCTCCGGAAAATCAAAATCGATCGAGCCGCGCTTCATACGTTTTTTGCGCAGAATCGCAGCCAGTTCCTGCATCAGTTCAAACATCGGAACCAGTTCTTCATACTCTCTGATTTCATTTTCATCATGATCTTCAAGGATTTTTTTCACACTGGTATAACTCATGCGGCGGTCGACTTTGATCACGGACTCTGCGATCGTGTGATCGATCACATTTCCCTTCGCATCGATCGTCATCACACAGCTTAAGGTGAGGCGGTTTTCGCCTGCATTTAAAGAACAGATCCCATTTGACAATTTATGCGGCAGCATCGGGATCACGCGGTCGACTAAATAAACAGATGTACCGCGGGATAATGCCTCCACATCCAGTGCGCTGTGCTCCTGCACATAGTTTGAAACATCCGCAATGTGCACGCCAAGCTTATAGTTATCTCCCTCTTTTGTCAGTGTGATCGCATCGTCAAGATCCTTCGCATCCTCCCCGTCGATCGTGACCGTCTGCCAGTCCCTGAAATCCATGCGTCCTGCCATATCTGCGGTGCTGACTTCGTTCGAGACATTTTCCACCTGATGCATGATCTTTTCTGAAAATTCTACCGGCAGGTCGTAAGCCTTTACGATAGACATAATGTCTGTCCCCGGATCATTGATATGACCAATGATCTCAACCACTTTCCCTTCCGGTTTTTTTCCCTCTTTGCCGTAGTCCGTGATCTCGACCACGACCTTATGTCCGCTGACAGCTCCTTTCGAACGCTCCTGCGGAATAAAAATATCTGAACCGAATTTAGGATTGTCCGGCACGGCAAATCCAAACGTCTTACTTTTTTCATAAGTACATACGATTCGTGTGGTACCGCGGGATATAATTTTTGTAATCGTACCTTCCCTGCGTTTTCCACTATTCTCAGAAGTAACCGCCACCTGAACCGTATCCATATGAAACGCACCATGCACTTGTGATTCCGGGATGAAGATATCTTCCTCTTCCCCCTCGATGCTGACAAATCCAAAACCTCTTGCATGCGCCGTAAATGTACCGATTAAGTATTTTCCTTCTGATTTGATATATTTTCCCTTGGAAGTCACCTCGATCCTTCCATCCATCACAAGCGCATCAAGTACTTCCTGCAGTTCACTGCGCTGGGATTTCGGTACTGATAAAACGACTGCCATCTCCTTTGCTTTCATCGGTACATAAAACTCATCGCAGATAAACTGGTAAATTGTCTTTTTCCGTTCTTCTAAAATTGTTTTCTCCATAAACCCCGTCCTTTTTTCTTATGAAAAAAATGACTGCCGCATCTGCGACAGCCATCCATTCATCTTAAAAAATACTCATATTTAATACCGCTGCAATCACGATAAACAAGATAACAAAAATTCTGGTCAGTTTTACTAACATACCTTCCATGGAACGTCCTTTGTTCTTGCCCCAATATGTGTCTGCTGCACCTGCGATTGCTCCAAGTCCTGCGGATTTACTTTCCTGCATTAAGATGATAACTGTCAATGCCACACTGATTATAATAAAAACTACAGTCAAAATTGTTTTTACAACTGCCACGATCGTTCCCTCCTAGGTTACAAACTCACAACTTTAATCATTGTAACATAGACGTTTCCTTTTTTCAACCCATTTTTTCAGCTTTCTGCTTTTCAGTGATTTCTTCCGGCACAAACACCGCATCCTCTGCCAGTTCCTCCTCAATGCGTAAAAGCTGGTTATACTTGCTGGTGCGCTCTGCGCGGCACGGTGCTCCCGTCTTGATCTGTCCGGCATTGACCGCCACTGCAAGGTCTGCGATAAATGCATCCTCCGTCTCCCCGGAGCGATGGGAAATGACCGTATGATATCCGGCTGACTTCGCCATCTCAATCGCATTTAACGACTCCGTCACGGTTCCGATCTGGTTTACTTTGACAAGGACTGCATTTGCAGCACCAAGTTTAATTCCGCACTGGATACGTTTGGGATTGGTCACAAACAGATCATCTCCGACAAGCTGTACTTTATCACCAAGTCTCTTTGTCAGTTTCTGCCATCCTTCCCAGTCATCTTCGAACAATCCGTCCTCGATAGAAACGATCGGGAACTGCTGCACGAGTTCCTCATACATGGCGATCATCTCTTCAGAACTTCTTGCGATCTCCTGTTCTTCCCCATTTCCCTTTGACTCTCCCGGAAATACATAGACGCCGCGCGCCTCGTCATACAGTTCACTCGCCGCCGCATCCATCGCATAAACGATATCCTCCCCGACACGGTAACCTGCCTTTTCCACCGCTTTTGAGAGATAAGAAAACGCTTCTCCCGTATTCTTAAAATCCGGTGCAAAACCGCCCTCATCACCGACAGAGGTACTCATACCGTTTTCGTTTAAGATCTGGCGCAGAAAATGATATACTTCTGCACCCATTTTAAGAGCCTGTGAGAAACCGCGTGCTCCGACCGGCATGATCATAAATTCCTGAAAATCAAGCGTATTTTTTGCGTGGACACCGCCGTTGATCACGTTCATCATCGGAACCGGGAGCGTTTTGGCATTGGTTCCGCCAAGATAGCGGTATAATGGCATATCCAGTGCCTTTGCAGCCGTCTTTGCACAGGCAAGCGATACCCCGAGGATCGCATTTGCCCCAAGGTTTCCCTTATTATCGGTTCCGTCAAGTTCCACCATTGCGCGGTCTAATTTTGCCTGCTCTAACACATTCATCCCAAGCAGCATTTCCCGGATTTTTGTGTTTACATGATCCACGGCCTTCTGCACACCAAGGCCGAAATAATCTTTATCACCATCACGCAGTTCGATTGCCTCAAATCTTCCCGTACTTGCACCGGAAGGGACAGACTCTCTCGCCGTGATCTTTTTGCCGGTTGTCTCTGTCTCGGCAGTCACCTCGACCTCCACCGTCGGATTTCCTCTTGAATCCAATATCTGTCTTGCATGCACATCTGTGATCTTAATTTTTAATGACATAAAAAAATTCCCCTTTCACACAATCTTTTTCCGTAGTATGTGTAATCGGGGAATCATTTATAACTTTTTTACGGTAAAATAAATTTTTGCAGCGTCGTATATAAAAGTTTCGGATCGATCGGTTTTGCAAGGTGTTCACTCATCCCTGCTTCTTTCGTCTGTCTTCTGTCCTCATCTCCTGCGTTTGCTGTCATTGCAATGATTGGAAGTTCTTTGACATCTGCTCTGTCTAAAGCACGGATCTGTCTTGCTGCCTCAATTCCGTCTAAAACCGGCATGCGAATATCCATCAATATCGCATCAAAATAATATTCCGGGGCATCTGTCACAAGTTCCACCGCTTTCTTGCCATTTTCCGCTGTGACAACCTCAAACTGTTTCTTTTCCAAAAGTCCCTTTGCAACGATGACATTAAGCGGATGATCCTCAACAAGCAGAATCCGCTTTCCCTCAAAACTGATATTCTCTGTTCTTTCCTTCCGCGCCTTTTTCCGGCGGTCAAAATCAAGTTTTGCGGTCACGGTAAACACGGTGCCTTTTCCTTCCGCACTCTCTACCGTAATGTCACCATCCATCATCCTTGCATAATTGCGCGCAATGGACAGTCCCAGACCGCTCCCTCCATAAACACGGGTATTTTCTTCATGCTCCTGTGTAAAAATTTCAAATACTTTTGGCAGAAAATCTTTTGCGATACCAATTCCATTATCGGAAACGACTGCGGTCAGCTGTACTCTTCCATCCGTTTCCTGCTCTGCAACAGAGACGTTGACATTTCCACCTTTGGGGGTAAATTTCACCGCATTGTTGATCAGATTTACCATGATCTGTTCTAACCTTGTGGAATCCCCAATATACACTTCCGAGATTGTCTTTCTTCTTTCAAAAGAATAGCCGACACCTGCCATGACTGCCTGTGCCTTCGCTAACATATTGACACTATCCCAGAACTTATCTCCCTCAAATGCCCGGATAGCAAGTTTCATGCTGCCACTCTCGATTCGCGACATATCAAGAATATCATTTAGCAGTGCTAAAAGATATTGGGATGCTGAATCCAGTTTTTCCGTATAATCAAGCACCTGCTCCCTGTCATCAAGCGATGAGCGTATCATGGAATTTAAACCGATGATCGCATTCATAGGTGTCCGTATCTCATGGCTCATTCCGGCTAAAAATTTCGTTTTTGCCTCATTGGCTGCCTCTGCCATCTTCAGTGCTTTCTCCAGCTGCTCCTGTTTTTCTTTTTCTTCTTTCACAATGTCCTCAACATCGGAAAGCATTAAAAGCAGTGTACCTGTCTGTTGATTTAAATACATACAGCGGATCTGTTTCTGACGGTACTTTCCATTTTTCGAACGCAGCGGAACCTCTACGATATACACATCCTGTGATTTTAAATGTTCACGGATATTCGACAATTCCATAGCTTCTGACAACCGCTTCTTTTCTTCCTGCGTTTCCACGCGGTCGGCCAGACATTGCAGCTCACCTTCATATTGATTCTGTTCAGCCTGTGAATCAAGCGCATACTGACCGCCAGTATGCAGGTGATCCCCGCCTGCATCAGATACATCTGGATGGGACACACCAGAAAACAGAATGCAAGTCCAACCAGAAGATAATATGCCGTTGTGCTTTCCCGTCCACCAAATATAATATGATTCATGGCAAAAAAGGAACCTATTGCAACGTACTCGACCGCGATCAAAACAGACAAACGGATACCTGAATCTCTTTTCGAATAAAAGGAAACAAACAGTAAGATCAGAAACAATGCTGCATATAAAATACACATATGTTCATGGTAATAGTCTGCCTGTTTTCTCCATAATATGTAAAATGCCAGCATAAATGACAGGCACACCATGGAACTGTTTAAGACACAGAGCACGATTCTGTTCTCATGATCCACCTGCTGCCTGCATTCTGCCAGCACATCCGCTTTCAAAAATTTTTTCAGTTTTTCTTTCCAGTCTTCCCAAAACTTCATCATTCTGTCCCGATTCCTTTGGTCTTTAAGAAATCTACCCAGATGTTGTATTTCGACCCGTACAGATGCAGATTGTCAAACGTAAGCTCCTGTTTTAATCCACCCTGATCATCGCACACCACTTCATTGACATCAATATAAAACACACGAACACCATCCGCAAGCTGCTGTATGCGCTGATTTCTCGCATCAATGCCCGGATTATTAAAAATCGGATCTGAATCAGATTTTTTCTGGGTCACATGCATGATCGCCTGCACATAAATGACCGCATCCGGCTGCAGTGTTTTGAATTTCTCCACTGCATTCTGATACTCATTCATAAACCCGTCCAGTGTTCCACGTCCCATCTCATTGATACCGATCTGAAAATACACCTTTTTATACTGCTTTGCCTTCAAGGCTTCCTCTAATGTCACCTTTTTCCCGTTGACCTCACAGAATGCATCTGTCCACAGATCATAAATATTCATACCAACAGTTGCGAAAAAATCGGAATGATCCAGTCCACCATAATCATGCAGACCTACCGTTCTCGAATCTCCAATAAAAACTGCATCATCAAAATAACTGTCATCCACCTGTATAAATTTCTTTGGTTTTGCAGCCGCCGTTTCTGTATCCTGCATTACTGTTTCCGTCTGCCCTGCCACGTTTTCCTCATCCGTCGTTTCTGTACTTGCAATGACACTTTCCTGGTTCTGTGGTTTTGTTCCATCCGGCAACAGATCCGGCAACTCTTTACTCCAAGGATAAATTTTATCATGAATTCCGTCTAACACCAATACAAAATACGGAGTTTTTTTTACATCGATGGAATAATTTTTATAGATCCCGTCTTTTTTTAAATATCCGATCAGGGAAAGTACCCCCCAGCCAATGATCAAAAAGACAGCAACCCTGCATTTCATTATTTTTTTCACGCTTATTCACCAGTCCTAAAAATTAAAGTACAAAAACGGGTTATTCGTAGAAACTGCCATATAATAAAGACTTAATCCTAACACCACGATCACCGCCAGACTCCCCAGCCATTTTTTTTCAAATACCTTATATAAAGCTGTCGGGTATGGAGTGGAAAAAACAATCCCCATCAGAAACAGTGGACCGTAATCTTTCAGATACTGCAAAAAATCCATCTGTCTGACCGTTTCTCCCACACCGAAAAATGGAAACATTCTTGCATAATAGACACCAAGCTGTCCTACATCCGCAATCGCAAATGCCATCCAGGTAAGCGGTACTACAAGCACCAGATATACATGGGAAAGTATTTTGCTTTTTTTCAGAAACTGCAGTAAAAATGCTTTTTCCAAAGCAAGCAGTAAGAGCAGTGATGCTCCCCAGATCAGAAAATGTCCCTCTGCCCCATGCCAGACGGCAGTCAGACTCCATACCACAAATAAATTAAATATCGTACGTGCTTTTCCCTTCCTGTTGCCGCCAAGCGGAATATAGACATATTCCCGGAACCAGCGTCCAAGCGTAATATGCCATCTTCTCCAGAATTCGGATACCGATCTTGAAATATAGGGATGTTTAAAGTTTTTCGGAAATTCAAATCCAAGCATCCGTCCCAGTCCCAATGCCATCAGAGAATAACCGGAAAAATCAAAATAAAGTTCGATCGAATATGCAAACGCTCCCATCCATGCCAACGGTGTTGAAATACTTTCAAAGCCGATTGCCTGGATGTTATTCCACAAAAGTCCAATACGGTCTGCAACGATCACCTTTGCACCAAGTCCCAGTATCAGTATTTTTAATCCGGATTCAAACTGTTCGAAAGTAACGGTTCTGCTGCATAAAGCCATACGGACCTCCGAATAGTTGATGATCGGTCCGGCAATCAGCTGTGGAAACATCGTCACATACGTTCCAAGCCGGATAAACGATTTTTCCACCGGCACCCTTCCCCGGTAAACATCGATGATATAGGCTGCAACCTGGAACGTATAAAAACTAATACCGAGCGGCAGCTTATCCATGAAACCGCTATACTTAAAAAGGAATAAAACACCAAAGTCGTAACACAGCGCCACGATCAGCAAAATCAGCTGTTTTTTCCCTCTTCCCTCATAAGTATCCCGGTACATCAGCCTGCCAAAAACATAGTTGATCACCACAGAAGCAAGTAAAAGCACTACATATTCTGCCTCACCTGCCGTATAAAATAAAATACTGCCCGCAAATAACACCGCATTTTTCCATTTCTGCGGTGTCACATAATATATCAGTAAAAAAAACGGCAAAAACCGGAATAAAAATTCAAAACTGCTAAATACCATCTTATCAGCTCTTTCTAATCCACATTATTTTTCAACACCGATTATTATAGCCAAAAAAATTCCTTATAACCACCTGTTAAGCAAAGTTAGTAAATTTGTAAATTTTTTGTGATTTTTGTTACATCTTGGAAATATTTTTCAATCTCCCCGACAAAGTACAAAGACCCAAATGCGATCGTTTTGTGTGCCACATCCAGCCGTCCCGGCATCAGTTCGTCAAAAGAGTGTAAAAGTCCGGCATCGCAGATTCCCTTTGCCCGGATCTTCTCCGACAGCTCCTGTGCCGCCAGTGCCCTCTCTGACTCTACCGTCACCGTCTTAAAATCCAGTGCAAGCGGCAGTAATTCCTCGATCATTTCCTCATAGTTTTTATCTGCCATAACTCCCATGACAAAATGAAACTTCTCTCCCGGAAACAAAGTACGAAGACTTTCCGCTAATGCCGCCACTCCGTTACCATTATGTGCACCATCCACCATAAAAAACGGTTCCCGGCTTAGGATCTCCATCCGTCCTTCCCATCTTGTCTTTTTGATTCCTTCTCTGATATAGTATTCTGCCTTTTCATCTGAAATTCCTCTGTCTTTCAGAAAAATTTCTGCGGCAAGGATCGCAGCAGCCGCATTTTCATACTGGTGGACACCAAGCATTGCCATCTCAAGATTTTTGTATTTCTGATAGGAAAAATACTGTCTGCCATTTTCATAGCGGCATTCGGTCACGTCATGCATATCCGCAATCTTTATCTCAGTAACTGCTTCTTTTTCCGCTGTTTCCAGCAAAACATCCATTGCATCTTTTTCCTGGCTCTCTAATACCAGTTTTGTACCCTTTTTGATAATTCCCGCCTTCTCCGCCGCAATTTTATCTAATGTATCACCTAAAACCGCCATATGGTCATACCCGATTTTCGTGACCACCGTAACCTCCGGCACGCCGATTGCATTGGTTGAATCTAATCTTCCCCCAAGCCCGGTCTCTATCACGGCAGCCTGACACTGTCTGTCCCTGTAATAGAGCAGTGCCATTGCCAGACAATAATCAAACATCGTCGGTACTGTCCCAAAGTCCTCCTCAAGCAACATGTTTCCAAGTTTTGTCACTTCTTCACGGGATATCATCTGTCCGTCCACACAGATCCGCTCCCTGAAATCAACCAGGTGCGGTGAGGTAAACATTCCGGTACGAATCCCTGCTTCCTTTAAAATTGAGCACAAAAAAGCAGAGACGGAACCTTTTCCGTTCGTCCCCGCTATATGGATCACACTCATATTCTGCTGTGGTCTGCCTAACTTTTCCAGCATCAGCGCTGATACCTCTGCCCCCGGACGGTTTCCAAACCGTCTCTGATGTTCGATCTGATCTAATACTTCCTCATATGTCAGTTCTTTCATATACTGTCCTTTCCCTGACGGATGCTGCAGTCCTCATACGCCGGCAGATCGGTAACTGACACTTATTCCGCCGTATTAAACTGCGATAATAACACCGCCGTCATTTGCATACATTGTGCTGACGCCCGCTGTATCCGTAACAATGATTTTTTTGAACTTTGCTATCTTTTCAATTTTTTCCTTTACTGCTTTTGCTCTCTCCGGACAATTACAGTGTGAAATTGCAAGCACCCTGTTCTCACAGTTTTTTGTCTTTGCAATCACATCCTGAATCATCTTATCCAGCGCTTTGTTCATGCCACGCGCCTGACCAAGCTGACAGATCGATCCTTCCTCTGTAGAACCCATTACCGGCTTGATATTTAATGTATTTGCAATAAATGCCTTAAGATTTGTCAGACGTCCGTTTTTTCGCAGAGTCTCTAATGTTTCAAGTACAAAAAATGTATTCATGGAACTGATATATTTCTCTGTTGCCGCAACAACTTCCTCAAAACTCATACCGGCCTCTTCACACTCCTGCACTTTCATACCGATCAGTGTCTCACCGACGGAAGCGGAACGGGAATTGAATACATAAATCTTCTTCTCGCCCGGATGTTCCTCCTCAAATAAATTTTTTCCAAGTTCGGCACTGTTATAAGATCCGGAAAGCTTGCCTGATAAAGTTACCACATATACATGATCGGCATCCCCTTCATAGGACTTCATATATTCATCCGGAGACGGGCATGCAGACTTTGGTCCGGTAACACTTTCCTTTACCCTGCGAAGAAAATCCTTCTGGTCAAATGTCTCGTCATCGCGGATATAGCATCCATCTACCTCTAACTCTAACGATACATTCTGATAATGTCCATCCTTTTTTAAATCTTCCGGCAGTTCTCCACAACTGTCAATCACGATCTTGTACATATCTTATAACCTCCATAGTCCGACAATTTGTTATTCAAAAACTTTTTATATGTTATTTTTTTCCATTACATGTAGTATCAATTACTACATAACATTAGCACAAAAACTTTGTTTTGTATAGAGGTTTCTATTATATTTTATATATTTTTTATCTGATATCTTTTCTACGAAAATTTCAGGATCAGTACATTCTGATCTCTGTCCTCAATATACGATAATCCTGTAATTCCCTCACAATAATCGCGGATATGCTGTTCATCGATCAGATATGCTTTTGCCTGATCATATAAAGATGTATCCGAAAAACGAATCTCCTCCGTGACAGCTCCATTACGATAAGCAGCGCCATAAATCTGTCCGATCACTTCCGGCTCCCACTCGGTGATATATTTTCCTTCTCTTACATAATAATTATCTGCCGTTGCCGTACATTCCGGCAAAAGCAGTGTACCGTCCGCCTGATGCGTTTTGCTGATCTCAGCCGTAGTCACCCCGAAATAATTATAATTGATAAAAGTCCCCATACCGCTCGCACCATTGTTATAGGAAGAATTTCCCCATGTCGTATCCATAAAATAATATGCACCGTCAAGCTGGACAAGATTCCATGCGTGTGTGTCTCCCTCCGCAGTTCCTGTCACCACAACAGCCGGAATCCCCAGAAGTGTCAGCAGATACTGCGTGGCGTTGGCATATCCCTGACAGACTGTTTTCTTATTTAAAAAGACACTGATAATATTCTGATTTTGTTCCGTCCCCATTTGATATTCAACGTTTCCCGCCAGATATTCAAACACATATTTTGCCTTTTCATAATCTCCCCAGGATGGATCCACATTTTTTAATATGGAATCCACCACTGCGTCGATCCGCCTCTGATAGGAATCACGCTCTGTGCGCTCCATCGTATAACTTGGGGAAAAATCGATGCTGACAATCTTTTTTCCCATGGTATACTGTGTGTAGTTATAACCGGATACCCAGAAAATGCCCCCATGATCTGCTATCACAGAACGATATGCCTTCTCTAAAACTTTTTCATCACAGGTACTTACTTTTACCTTTGAATCATGTGCCAGAATGATCCGGTACACTTCGTCATAGACAGTCTTCTGCTCCGCCGTCAGCGTTTCATAAGCATATCCATGCGGCACTTCGGTATCCGCTGTTTCATTTTCCGTGCTTATCTCTGTACTCTTTACCATCTGTTCCTCTGCCGTACCGGAATATGTTTCTGCTTTCGCATTTTTCTGTTCTACACTGATCTGGTTTGTGATTTTTTCTGGAAACACACCTGTATCCTTAAGCACTCCGGAATATTGAACCACTCCGCCCGCTATCACTGCAAGAATTATAAACTTAAGCAGTGTATGCCTTTTTCTTCTTTTCAAAATTCCTCCTTAAAGTAAAAAATATGCCGTTACAAGCTCTGTCAGTGCCTCCTGATCTGCTGCCCCCATCAATTCTCTTGCTGAATGCATTGCCAGAAGCGGAATACCAATATCTACTGTTTTTACCGGCAGCAGCGCAGATGCGATAGAGCCAAGTGTTCCGCCGCCTGCCATATCGGAACGATTTACAAATTTCTGATACGGGATCTTCTTCAGATCACAGATCTGCTGGATGATTGCAATCGCCTCACAGTCTGTTGCGTAGGACTGGGAACATGCCTCCTTGATACAGAAGCCGCTTCCGAGCACCGGTTTATTTGTGATGTCCATTTTTCCTGCCTGATTCGGATGCAGTCCATGTGCAACGTCTACCGATAACAGCATACTCTGATACAGCAGCTCCTGCGCACTCTCCTTCGCACCGCATTCCGCTAAAATGCGAAGCAGCATGTCGTGAAGTAAAATAGAACCTGCTCCCTGTTTGCTGCGGCTTCCGATCTCCTCATGGTCAAATAAGGCGATTAGATTGATACCATCTTTTCTTTCCGCATCTAAAATACCGGACACTAAAGCTGCACAGGATGTCAGGTTATCCAGTCTCGGAGAGGATATAAAGTCATCTGCTACCCCAACATACTCCGGCTGCTCCTTGCAGTACACCGACAGTTCAAAGTCTAAAATATCCTCTTTTGCAACAGACAGTTCCTTTGCAAGAAAACTTAAGAAATAATCGGCATTCTTCTCTTCTTCTGCAAGCAGCCCTGCAACCGGGATCATATCGATCTGCTTATTTAACTCCACGCCCTTATTCACTTCGCGGTTCATATGGATCGCAAGATTCGGGATTGTCAGCAGATTCTTTTCGGACGCAAAATATTTCATTTCCGGTACAAACGGATCATTGCCCCTCACTGCCACACGTCCTGCCACACCAAGCGGTCTGTCTAACCAGGTATTTAAGATTGCACCTCCATATACCTCGATGTTGACCTGTGCATAGCGGTTTGTCACGACATCACAGGACGGCTTAATGCGCAGACACGGAAAATCCGTATGTGCCGCTGCAATGCGCACTGCAGGTTTTTCCTCTTTTTTCATCTCATCTTCCTTTTAGATTCCATTCTTTTTCATAAGCTATCTTTTCAAATCCGGCATCCTCTAAACGTTTTTCACACGATTTTACCACATGTGCCGGAGATACTCCCTCTTTTAATAAATCAAATAAAACTGTTTGTTCGTTCATTGTATTTCCTCTTTTCTGTCATACTGATTAAAACCACTCCTATTCTACTATAAAATCAGAAAGATTACATCCTTTATTTTGTTTCCAGGTGTTTTATGGTACAATGGGGATGTGATGTTGGAGTTTAAAGGTGGATCATGATACCTGCAGAAATTAAAATCCACCTTTAAACTCCAGCACCACACCATCAGCTTATGAAAGAGGTATACCGCATGTTAGCGCTCAATATCCCGGAACTTAAAAATTTTATGAATCAGCTTTTATGCTCTGATACATTCGATCATTTCTTATTAAAAGAAGCCACGATCCAGAAAGATGCTGTGTGGAATTTTGACGGAACGGTCACACCGGACTTTTATTCCAGTGAAGAATTAGAAGAACAGGGGTTATCCGGCCTTGTGTTTCTGCCCTACGGCAGAGTGCGCCAGCACTGCTTTGATCTGATCAAGGGAAAACGGACACCTTCTTATTTTAAGTTTGTTTTTCTGCTCTCACCGGACAATTTATCCCGCACGCTTGCCAGTATGCAGACGCCTTTTACACCACAGGATGTGACCGGCATGTTTTTGAATCTGAAGTTCCAGAATGGAAACCTTATGCTCACGACCGGTGTATCCTATCGTATCTTTTCCACCGATAAATCCTTAGAGCACGAATGGGACAGACTGGTTGAGATTTTTCTCAAAAACCACAATATTGTTATTGAGAAATTAGGTTAAAAAATATCCGTTTTTTTCCTTTACTTTTCAAAACCGTTATGATATGCTCTAACTAGCTGTAAATACAGCCAGTAATATTTTTTGGAGGTACTTTTCAATGAACAAAGGTACAGTAAAATGGTTTAACAACCAAAAAGGTTACGGATT
>OMGY01001677.1_pt1 | contig 18735 bp, 15 predicted proteins | sample 1674461 | NCBI WGS metagenome assembly OMGY01 (sample SAMN05578579, study PRJEB25193) | human gut metagenome | biome: Human Microbiome; feature: human-associated habitat; material: feces | host: Homo sapiens | place: USA:Birmingham
GCGGAGCGAAGATGTTCATCAGCAGGATGGCAAGCATCATACCTTCGGGATAACCCGGATTCAACACACGGATAACGATAGCCATCACACCGATCAGGAAGCCGTAGATGAACTTACCCTTTTCCGTACGTGCGGAAGTCACAGGGTCGGTAGCCATGAACACGGCGCCGAAGCAGAAACCGCCCAATACGATGTGTTCGTACCAAGGCAACTGAGCCATCATGTTATCTGTAGAGCCGAATACATTGAAGATCAATCCCATCACGATACCACCGGCAAAGACAGAGAACATGGTCTTCCAACTTGCCACGCCTGTCCACAACAGGATGATGGCACCCAGTGCGATAGCGATAACGCTGGTTTCACCGATAGAACCCGGAATCAAACCTACAACCATATCCCACATGGTAGCGGGAGTACCGTTCACATTAATCAGTTCGCTTGCACCCGGAGCGGCTGTAGCAGCCTGTCCCAACATCGTAGCGCCGGTAAAACCGTCCACTACCTGTCCGCCACCGATACCGAAAATGCTGTCAGTGCTTACCCAAACGGCATCACCGGACATTTTGGTAGGATAAGCGAAGAACAAGAAAGCACGGGTAATCAATGCAGGGTTGAAGATATTCATACCTGTACCGCCGAATACTTCCTTAGCGAAGATAACAGAGAATGCTGTAGCGACAGCCAGAATCCACAACGGACATTCCACAGGAACGATCATCGGGATCAACAGACCGGATACCAGGAAACCTTCCTGAATTTCTTCGTTCTTCCATTGTGCCACCACAAATTCGATTCCCAGACCGACTACGTATGATACGATAATCTTAGGCAGAACAGCCAGGAAACCATAAATGAACTTTTCAAAGAAACCTGCCTCCTGGCCTACAGCCAAGAAGTGCTGGTAACCTACGTTGTACATACCGAACAACAGGGCCGGTATCAACGCAATAACCACCATTGACATGATACGCTTGCTGTCAATCGCATCATGAATGTGAACTCCTGTTTTCGAAGTGCTGTTGGGTACGAACAAGAATGTTTCGAAACCGTCGAACACCGAACGAAACGCGTGGAGTTTGCCGCCCTCTTCAAAGTTTGGCTTTATCTTGTCGAGATAATTTCTTAACGCTTTCATTAACTTTTTATTCTTAGTTTTTAATTACTTAGCACATTTCCTTGCGAAGCATGTCCAGACCTTGACGCACAATACGTTGCAACTCCAGTTTAGAAGAGTCTACAAACTCGCATACTGCAAAATCTTCGGGAGCCACTTCGTAAATACCAAGTGCTTCCATACGGTCAATATCGCCGGCAATGATAGCCTTAATTAAATATTCGGGGAAAATACTCATCGGGAATACTTTGTCATACTCACCGGACATAATCATGTGGCGTTCGCCACCTTTGATACGGGCATCCAGTGTGTATTCCTTATTTCCGCATAACCAGCTGAAATAACTGCGGCTCGCACTGAACTGATTGGTGCGGGGCATGATAAAGCCCAGGAATTCGTGTCGGTCATCGCCTTCGGGAATCACGGTAAGACTTGTGGCACGTGCGCTCAAATATCCATTAGGTTTGACAAGCGTACCGGTCAACACGTTTCCGTTAATGTAGCGTAAGTTTGCACCTTCGGTTACACGTCCTGCAAATACATCTGTCAGCGACGCTCCTACTTTCAACTTGCAGTAAGCTGGTTTTTTCACTTCCGAACCGGTTAATGCAATGGTGCGGGTCAAGTCTACACGACCTGTATTGAACAAACGTCCGATGAAGATAACATCTTCTGCACGAAGAGTCCAAACGGTTTCGCCCTTGTTGATAGGACTGATGTGGTTAATCTGAACGCCAACGTTTCCGGCAGGGTTAGGACCGTCGAAAACTGTCACAGTCACATTCTTGGCGCTTGTCAGTGCAGGATTCTTCTGTTCTACGCTGATATTCAGATACGTCTTCGCCATTTTAGCCAATGCATCGAGCCCTGTCTGGAAGTCTTTTTCCTGACCTTTCAGAACGAATTCGAAATCGGCAGCCAATGGGTTGGTATCAAATGCAGAAACGAAGATGCCTTTCGGCTTGGCATTCGGGTCGGCAACCACGATATACGGGCGCTGGATGATGAATGAAAAGAGTCCGGCTTCAAGCAGGGCAGCCTTTACCTGTTCGCCTGTCATAGTCGAAACATCTTTCTTTCCAAACTCTTCGTAGTCCTGCTCTGCTGCCGCAGCAACGGAGATGCTAAGGACTTTACGGCGTTCGCCTCTCTCAATGCATGTCACGACACCGCTAACAGGAGAAACGAACTTTACTTCGGGGTGGTTCTTGTCTACAAACAATGTTCCCCCGGCCATCACATATTCCTGTTCTTTCACCACCACTTTAGGAGTCACGCCATGAAAATCATCGGGCACCAACGCATAGATGTCCGGCTGCTTCACGTCGAAAATCTCCTGAGCAGGTTTTCCTTTCAGGTTGATGTTCAAGCCTTTGTGTAATTTAATCACATTTGCCATATTGGGTTATAAAAAATGGTTTTTAAATTTGAGCGCAAAAGTACAGAAAAAAAATGTGAAAAAAGAAAGATTTGGCGGTTATTATGGAAAAAAATCCGTAATAATATAAACCTGTGTAATTATAGGGATTGACGGTACGCGAATTAAGATATTCCGGCATCGAAATACACGTACGTATGCAGGGGGCGATGCATACGTATGTGCAGGCTCATACATACGTAAGCGTAGGCTTATGCATACGTACGTATAAGCCCTCGCTTACGTACGTGTTTTCTCCCGCAGTTTCTTGTGCAGTTTCTCCCGCAGTTTCTTGCGCAGAATCCTGCGCAGAATTTTGCGCGAATGTTATCAGTTATATATTATATTAATTTATTATATATAATATATATTCTCCGAAGGAGATTCCCCTGAAGGGGAAGTTCTTCCGAAGGAACCTCCCCCTTCAAGGGGGATAACCATCCGGATGGGTATACATTCGGAGCTGCAAATTTTGCATGCCGATTTGCAAATTTTGCAGCTCCGTTTTTTTTATTATTTTATTATTCTTCGTTCGCAAACATCGGGTCCCATGCCGGCAGGCGAATCGGTTTTTGCTTGAGGATATCCAGCACCTTGGCAGGGACATATTTCTTTTCCGCCACCACGCGGAACATATACTCATCAAACCATTTGTCCGTCATAATGAGATGGCCTTTGTATCCGTTGGTGCTTCCCCAACTGTTTTCCACCATCCATTTTTTCGGTTTCCCGGCCTTATCCAAATCCACAGCCATCAGCGTCATGGCATGGCTGCTGCCACTGGCAAATGTCTGGATACGCTGTTTCTTGTCCATACCGAAAGTTGTCCCCATCAGTGACTCATAATCGTAATTATCAGGGTCCAGCAGTCCTCTCTTGCTATCAAGGAACTTACCCACATCGCAAGAAAAATACATCATTGTGCTGTCTTTGATGGAAGCAATGGCTATTTCCTTGATATCTTCTATAGGCAGATTGACATACGTCCAGTTCTTACCGTCATAGCTATGGCGGTCATAGTCTATCTCGTAGCATTTATAAAACTCACGGCTGGGGTCATTCATCAGCATCACGTAATTATTGGTCAGGTCATTGCCCAGAAATTCCTTGTAGAAAGACAAGGGAGTGTACTCTTTCGCTTCGCCTCCCTTCAAGCTCCAAGTGAACGTAGACACCGGCTCACCGAGTGTCAGCACCAGCATGCGATAGACCGTAGCCAGCATTTCCGTTTTCTTTTTTTCCAGTTCGGCGGGCTTGGCTCCGGCAGCAGCAGCCTCACGGAGTTGTAAGCCGAATTCTTTCAGTTTCAGTCCTATCAGATTATTCATTTTTCCTGTGTTGTCACTGCTGAAAGTCTCCACCATCGCGCTCTTCGGTACAAGTCCGTATTTACCTATAATATCCGACACACCAGTAAATTGCCCTCCATCGCTCAAGGGATGCTTAAAGAGCCACTCCACCATCTTGTCATCCATCGGCTTTTCACGCGTATCAATGATTCCCTGTAAGAAAAGATTCGATTTTTCCAGCTGGTCATAAAAGAAGCAGTAGTTCTGCGAAAACTCCATTTCATCCAGGCCGTACTTGGCTATCATCTGGCTGCGAAGCACATTCAGTCCCGTAAACAACCAGCAGCGTCCTGACGAGCGTTGATCGGTAATGCCTTTCGATAAGACTTTATTAGAGAAATGAGTGTCAAAGTCTGCCTGATTTTCCTGATTAAGTGCCAAGGTATTGATACTTGTTCCGCCTAAAGCATTGCGGATTGCCTTGTCGGTAGGAGTTGCCTGATAACTTTGTTTGATTTGATTCAGCATCTCGCTCGAAATGCCTCCCTGTTGTGCCTGCGCGGTCAATGCTGCCGCAAAAAGCAAGGCAAAAGTGATGTGTCTCTTCATAATATGAAAATATAAATTGATTATTTTTAGGTCTGTAAAAATACAAGTTATTTTTGAAATCCCCACTCTTCGGGACATTTTTTTCCCGGTGTACCCATTCCTGTCTGCACACCGGGGGAAAAAATTATTCGGTTATTTTCTTCTTTATCTTATAACCGATAACCGCCACCGTGATACTCATCAGCGGACTAATCAGATTAAAGAAAGAATATGGAAGATAAGTGAGTGTAGGCACACTCAGAATAGTTGCCTGAGTCATACCGCAGGTATTCCAGGGGATAAGCGGTGAGGTGACTGTTACAGCATCTTCGGTGGTACGGCTCAGTAATCGGCTTTCATATCCGTTTGCCTCATAAATATCCTTAAACATATTGCCGGTCAGAATAATGGAGATATATTGGTCGGCAGTGGCCAGGTTGAGGAACAATCCCGATGCAACGGTAGAAGACACCATCCCTATACGTCTCTTGGTGAAACGGATAAACACAGAGGTGATACTGCCCAGCATGCCTCCTGCCGTCATAGCCCCTCCAAAGCACATGGCACAGACAATCAGCCAAATGGTATTCATCATTCCCGACATACCGCGTGTGGCAACCAACTCATTTATCTCTGCACTGCCTGTCTCCAGTTGGGTGCCACCGAAGAGCATGCCCATGCCTCCTTTGAAAAGTGCAGTAAGACCTGCTACCCCCTGCCCTGCTATCTCGCGCAACAAATCCGGCTGGAATATAAGTGCAAAGACAGTGGCCAGTGTGGTGGAAATAAACAAAGTAATGACCGAAGGAACCTTGCGGGCAATCAAAACTCCCGTCACGACGGGAACAATCATCAGCCACCAGGAAATATTGAATTTGGAGTCGAGTGCCTGCATGTATTCGGTAATATGACCTGTGTCCGTTGCCTCGTGAGACAGTCCGGCAACAGTGAAAATAATCAATGTGATGACCAATGAGGGGATGGTGGTTATCATCAAATAGCGTATGTGTGTAAACAGCGGAGTGTCCGTCACGGAAGACGCCAAAATAGTGGTATCGGACAGCGGGGATACCTTATCGCCGAAATAAGCACCCGAAATAATCGCTCCCGCTATCCAGCCCTCGCTGAAACCTTGTGCCTTGCCGATTCCCATCAATGCGATGCCGATAGTGGCTATTGTTGTCCACGAACTGCCTGTCATGACTGAAACAATGGCACAAATCACACAGGTAGACACCAGAAAAAAGTGAGGATGTATCACCTGAATGCCATAATAAATCAATGTGGGAACCACGCCGCTAATCATCCATGCCCCCGACAAAGCACCGATAATCAGCAGAATAATCAATGCCGTACTTACTCCGGCTATATTATTCGTAATAGCCAGTTCAAAATCTTTCCAAGTTCTTCGGTACCCTGCCATCCCTATCAATACACAAACAGCCGTAGCCGTAAGCAAACAAACCTGACTTCCGCCCGACAACGCATCGCTGCCAAAGACACGGATGGTGACAAACAATAATAAAATAAGTACAAATACGGGTAACAAAGAAATAAACGGAGAAGGAATTCTGTTATCTTTCATTCTTTTTTTATTCAGTTTTTATTCAAAAATGCTAATAAAGTGAATCTTTTTGCTTTCAACGTGCAAAGTTCGGAATATTTTTTGAGTTCTAAAAGTCAAGTGCAGCTATTTAAATACTTTTTTTGTATTTATGGGCAAACATTTTTGTATAGAGGACGTTATTAGTTGAAATTATAACCTAAAACTTAACAAACATGAATGAATTAGTTGGTGGCTTGGGCTATGCGGTAAAGAACTGGTGGATGTCCCTATTATTGGGATTGCTTTACATCGCAGTAGCATTATGCCTTTTGTTTGCTCCCGTGAGCAGTTATGTGGCACTGAGTGTCATTTTCAGTATTTCAATTCTGGTCAGCGGTATCCTCGAAATCTTTTTTTGCCGTCGGCAACAAAAAGATTATCAACAGTTGGGGATGGTATCTGGCAGGCGGTATCATTGATTTGCTGATAGGTATTTATTTGGTATTCTATCCGCTGGTAAGCATGGAACTGATTCCGTTTATCGTCGCATTCTGGCTTATGTTCAGAGGATTCACCCTTTGCGGTTATTCCACCGACCTGAAACGCTACGGCACCAAAGACTGGGGATGGTATCTGGTATTCGGCATTCTGGCCATTTTATGTTCCATGGCTATCATCTGGCAACCGGGACTCGGAGCAGTCACCGTGCTTTATATGCTGTCCGTTACTTTCCTCATTATCGGTTGTTTCCGTATCATTTTCTCGTTTGAGTTGAAAAGATTGCATAAAAACAAGTAAAAATCCAAGTTTATTTTGGGCTACTTCGGACGTATTTCGTACCTTTGTTAGCCCAAAATAAGCAATGATATCAAGCAAAAGTCTTAAATATACAGTTCGCATACTGCTAGGTATTCTCTTGGGAGTTTATCTGGGGATAATTGTGCTTCTGAACATTCCATACGTTCAGGACAAATTGTCTTATATAGTGACCAAAGAGCTCCGCAAAGTGCTCAACACGGAAGTTTCTGTAGGAAAAATCGACATGGGCCTGCTGAACCGCATTATTGTGGAAGATGTGTTGCTGGAAGACCGCCGGGGCAGGGAAATGCTGAAAGTGGCGCGTCTGTCTGCCAAATTTGAAATACTCCCCCTGCTGAAAGGGAAAATCACTATTACCAGTGTTCAGCTTTTCGGCTTTTCGGTCAATATGGAGCGGGAAACGCCTCAGTCTCCTCCCAATTATCAATTTGTTCTGGATGCTTTTGCTTCCAAAGACACGGTGAAGACTCAGACAAATCTGGATTTACGCATCAACTCTTTATTGATAAGACGCGGACGTATCACATACGATGTCTTGTCGGAGCCCGAAACCCCCGGACGGTTCAATACCGGCCATCTTGCCGTAAAGAACTTCGCAGCCACCGTTTCGCTGAAGGCGCTCCGCAACGACTCGCTGAACGCCTCCATCCGTCGTCTGAGCTTTGAAGAACAGTGTGGATTTGCTTTACAAAAGTTCTCAATGAAAGTCACTGCCAACAATAAGCGACTGAATATAAAGGATTTTTCCCTCGAGCTTTCCAATTCTGCTTTAAGCATTGACAGCCTTTCCATGCGTTACGACAGTTTGCCGGATCTTCCTAAACTGACAGACAATGTGCAATATCAAGGAAGCGTCAATGCCTCTGTCGTACTCAAAGACATAGCCCCTTTTGTCCCGGCCTTGGCCAAGTTCGATACTCCGTTACATTTCAACATGGATTTCTCCGGTAAAGGAAAGAATATAGACTGCCCTACCCTGCGACTGACCGACAACCACAGTCTGATGATCAACGGAGAAGCATCCGTTGCCAACTGGAACGCAGGAAGAAATATGTATATCATGGGAAAGCTGACCGACGTAAACCTGAATAAAGAAGGCATCAGCACCGTTATGAGTAATGTGGCCGGGAAAGTTCCTCCTATTTTTCAGCAGTTGGAATATGTACGTTTTAGCGGTGATGCCACCGGATATCTTCACGACTTGATTATCACAGGACTCCTGCGCACCGGCGTAGGTACAATCAAAGCCGATGTTATGATGAGCATTGACAAACAACAGAACCGTACCTATTCGGGAAATATCGCCAGTGCCGACCTGAATGTGGGCAAACTGCTTGATAACGAAAGGAAATTCGGTACGGCAGACTTCAATCTGGAATTGAAAGGGTTCAACTATAAAAATCACTATCCCGAATCTTATATCAAAGGGAATATTGCCTCTTTCGAATACAGCCAATATAAATATGAGAATATAGCACTGGACGGCGTGTATAAAGACGGAGGCTTCAACGGCAAGCTGGCAATGGATGATGACAACGGCTCTGTTCAGATAAACGGCAATTTCAACGTGGCGTGCGCCATACCCGAATTCAACTTGAAGGCCGTCTTAAAGAATCTCCGACCGGATAACCTGCATTTATCCGACAAATACAAAGATACGGACATTTCCCTGAACGTGACAGCAGACTTTACAGGGAAGTCTATCGACGACATGAACGGAAAAATCCGTTTGGACAGCTTGCAAATGAATACCCCCGAAGGGAACAACTATTTCCTTGACAACCTTACCATTACGGCAGGACAGGTAGAAGGACAAAAAGAAATACAAGTGCTTTCCTCGTTCATGACGGCTGTCATACGTGGAGACTATTCTTATAACACAATTCCGGCCAGCATATTGCAGACTGTTCAACGCTATATCCCTTCCCTGCTGACGCTGAACGAAAACATGCCGGTTCCTCACAACAACTTCAATTTCGACATCAGAGTAAATAATACAGAGTTTTTTCAAAAACTCTTTCAAATACCGCTGGAATTAAAGTTCCCTGCCTCCATCAAAGGGTATTTCAACGACCGCGAAGAGAAATTGCGCGTTGAAGGACATTTTCCGGCTTTCAAATATAATGGAACCCATTATGATTCGGGGGTACTCATCTGCGAAAATCCGTCAGACTGGTTCAAATGTTCCCTCAGAACCGGTATGTTGATGAACAGTGGTGCAATGGTGAATCTTACTGTCGATACCCAAGCCAAAAACGACCGGCTGGAAACAACTGTCAATTGGGGGAATAACACAAATGTCACTTACGGAGGTAAGTTTGCTGCCGTGACCCGATTCTATAAAACGGAGGGGAAACACCCCATCTTACAGGCCGACATTAACATCAAACCCACGAAAGTGGTATTGAACGATACGATTTGGAATATACATCCTTCGCATATTGCCGTAGACTCCGGACGTGTCTATATCGACAATTTTCTGTTTGAACATGAAAACCAGCATTTACGCATCAACGGAAAGTTGACAAAAAGCAAAGAAGACTCCTGCCATATCGATTTAAAGAATATCAATTTGGAATATGTACTGGATATAGTGCATTTTGATGATGTGGCATTCAACGGCTTGGTTACCGGGACTGTCAACATGAAGGGAGTAATGAAAGAGCCTGCCATGCACACCAAACTCAATGTGCATAATTTCTGCCTGAATAAAGCATTGTTGGGTGAAGCCGATATTACAGGCGTATGGGATTCGGAACTGGGCGGAGTACGCCTTGATGCAAAAATTGCGGAAGAAGGTATTTCGGCCACTCATGTCACCGGATACGTATCTCCGAAAATGAAAGGACTGGACCTGATGATTGAAGCAGACAGTACCAATATCGGACTCATCCAGCCCTTTGTGGAAGGCATATTCAGCGATTTAACCGGACGTGTCAACGGTCATATCAGACTCTATGGAGACTTCAAGCACCTGGATTTGGAAGGAGAGGCACGTGCCAATATAGATACCAAGATTGATGTACTGAACACCTATTTCCAAATACGCGATGATTCGGTACATATTTCCTCCGGACAATTACTGTTTACCGATGTACACGTGTACGACCGCGAAGGAAACAGTGGAGTAGTCAATGGCTATCTGCATCATACCAAACTAAAAAACCTGATGTATCATTTTAATATCAGTGGCGACAATCTGTTGATGTATGATACCCACGAAGGCGGCGATATGCCTTTCTACGGCAAGGTGTACGGTTCGGGAAGCGTCATATTGGACGGAGGAAACAATGCCATGACCGTAGATGCCTCACTGACAACAGGACACAACACCTCTTTTACTTATATCACAGGCATCACGACAGAGGCTACCAATACCCAGTTCATTACCTTTGTCGACAAGACCCCCAAACGTATCCATGATAATGTGGAAACCAATCTGTACCATCACTCGAATGTGCAGAAAGAAAAAGAAGAAGAGGGTCCTCCCATGGACCTGCGCATCAATATGCTGATTAACGCCACCCCCAATGCCACCATGAAAATCGTGATGGACCCGGTGGCAGGCGACAATATTACAGCAACAGGCAACGGCAATCTGCAAGTGAACTACTTTAATAAAGGAGACTTTAAGATGTTCGGTAACTACATTATCGACCAGGGAATGTATAAGCTCAGCATGCAGGAAGTGATTCGCAAAGATTTTACATTGAAGTCCGGCGGTACAGTCACCTTCACAGGTGACCCATATCAGGCCAATCTGGATCTTCAGGCGATTTATACGGTAAACTCTGCCTCATTGAGTGATTTAGGTATCGACACTTCACTTTCGCAGGGACAAAGCACCGTTAAAGTAAACTGCCTGATGAACCTGACCGGCAACCTGTCCAGCCCCGATATTAAATTTGACCTGGATTTACCGACAGTCAGGGAAGAAGACCGTGATGTGGTGCGCAGCATCACCAGTACAGAAGAACAAATGAACACACAAATCATCTATCTGCTGGGTATCGGTAAGTTCTACACCTACGATTACGCCAACAACGACCAATCTTCAAACGCTACCAGTTCATTAGCCTTCAGCACTTTATCCGGTCAGCTCAATAATATGCTCTCCCAATGGATGGACAATAAGAACTGGAACATCGGTGCCAACCTGAGCACAGGAGACAAAGGATGGACAGATGTAGAAGCCGAAGCTGTCCTTTCCGGCAGATTATTGAATAATCGACTGATAATCAATGGTAACTTTGGTTATAAAGATAATGCAATGGCAAACACCAACTTTGTAGGTGACTTTGAAGCCATTTGGCTGTTGACTAAAAACGGAGACTTCCGTCTACGAGGATACAATCAGACCAACGACCGTTATTTCACAAAATCAACCCTGACCACACAAGGTATCGGCATCATGTATAAAAAAGATTTCGATAAATGGAATGATTTGTTCCGTTGGTTCTTATGGAAAAGAGCCCATAAAAAAAAGGAAAAGGAAGACACCACCTCTTCCTCCCCTGCTTCGCAAACAAAGCGAAACGACAACTAATTAAATTAAAGAATATGAAGAAAACTTATTTGCCGGCAGAATGGCACAAACAGAGCCTGATACAATTGACATGGCCCCATATAGACACTGATTGGGCCTATATGTTGGAAGAAGTAGATGCTTGCTTCCTTAATATAGCTTACGAAATTTTAAAACGTCAGCCTTTGCTGGTAGTAGCCCCGGAACCTCATCGAATCGGAGACAGAATCTATGAGCACGGATGCAATGTGAAGAATCTCACCGTTTCGGCTGTGAAGACTAACGATACATGGGCACGCGACCACGCCTTTATTACCATGCTGAAAGAGAACGGAGAACCACTCTTACTGGATTTCTGTTTTAACGGTTGGGGAATGAAGTACGCCGCCAATTATGATAATATGATAAACTCCAATCTATATTATCGCTGCAAAACATTGACAGGAGAATATGTATACCAAAGAAATTTCATTTTGGAAGGAGGTTCGATAGAAAGTGATGGAAAAGGCACACTCCTTACCACAGAAAAGTGCTTGTTGTCCTACAACCGAAACGAGAAAACGAAGGAAGAAACAGAACAATATCTGAAAGAAACATTCAACTTGAAACAGGTGTTATGGCTGAAGCACGGTTATTTGGCCGGCGATGATACAGACAGTCATATCGACACGCTGGCACGTTTCTGTCCTGACGATACCATCGTATATGTGCAGTGCACAGACAAAAAAGACGAGCATTATGAAGAGCTGGTGGCAATGGAAGAAGAACTGAAAGCTTTCCGGACACCGGAGGGAAATCCCTATCGCTTACTTCCCCTCCCTATGGCCGATGCCATTTATGATATAAATGGAGAACGGCTGCCGGCAACCTATGCCAATTTCCTGATTATGAATGAAGCCGTTCTGCTTCCCACATACAATCAGCCTCATAATGATACTCTTGCAAAAGAAGTATTGGAAAAAGCTTTTCCCGGAAGAGAGATTGTCGGTGTGGATTGCACAGCATTGATTAAACAACATGGCTCGCTTCATTGCGTCACCATGCAATATCCTGAAGGTGTATATTAATATAGACGTATATAATATGAGAAGAACAATTAAAGTAGGACTCATTCAGCAGTCTTGTACAGGCAATACGGCTGAAAACATGGATAAACTGAAACACAGTATAGAAGATGTGGCATCCAAGGGCGCAGAGCTAGTGGTGTTGCAGGAATTGCACAATACGCTTTATTTCTGTCAGACAGAAAATACCTCTCTGTTTGACCTGGCAGAAACGATTCCCGGTCCTTCCACCGAATTCTATAGTAGAGTTGCATCCGCCAATAGTATCGTACTGGTCACTTCCTTATTTGAGAAACGTGCTCCGGGACTTTACCATAACACGGCCGTTGTATTCGATAAAGACGGAAGTATTGCCGGGAAGTATAGAAAAATGCATATTCCGGACGATCCGGCATATTATGAAAAATTCTATTTCACTCCGGGGGATTTAGGTTTCGAACCTATTCAAACTTCAATAGGAAAATTGGGTGTACAAGTTTGCTGGGATCAATGGTATCCTGAAGGAGCGCGTCTGATGACCTTGAAAGGTGCCGAAATTCTTATCTATCCCACTGCTATCGGTTGGGAAAGCACAGATACCCCGGAAGAAAAAGCTCGCCAACTGGAAGCATGGGTAATTTCCCAACGAGGACATGCCGTAGCCAACGGATTACCTGTAATAGCCGTCAATCGCGTAGGGCATGAGCCTGACCCTTCGAAACAAACAAACGGAATCCGGTTTTGGGGAAATAGCTTTGTAGCAGGTCCTCAAGGTGAAATACTGGCACAAGCCGACAACATGAAAGAGGAAAATATAGTAACGGAGGTAGACATTACACGAAGCGAAGAAGTTCGCCGCTGGTGGCCATTCCTCAGAGACCGCAGAATAGACGAATTTGACAAATTGACCAAACGATTTGTTGACTAAAAGATGAATAAGTAGAAAAACAGTAGAAACGTTATCGTTATATAAATTCACATATTCGTTAAACAAATTGCGATTGAAGCTGTTTTGTTATCAGATTATCTAAAAGATATATTGATTAACAAAACAGCTTTAATTATGAAAAAAGTATTATTCTTAGCAGCATTGTTACTTGTTTGCTTCAGCGGAGTAACAAATGCACAAACCAGAAAACAAAGAGAAGATGCCAAACGCGAAGCATGGAAAAAAGAACGTAAGGAAAAGAAGGCCTTGGAAGCACAGCAAGATTCCGTGTCTTTCATGAAAGCTATCGATGCCTTGAAAAACGGTTCCTTTGTTTTGGAAGCTGATAACGTAGTATTCCGTAACGGTATTATGCGTTTTGTGTCCTCAAACACCAACTATGTGGAGGTAAACGACGGACAAGGAATTATTCAGACCGCCTTCACTAACTTTGTGTATAACTGGAGCCCGAACGGTTTGGGCGGTGTCACTGTACAAGGAAGCGTAAACGGTATAAGTATGCGCCAGGACAAGGATGGCAATATTTATTACAACTACGGCATTAACGGCATTGCCGTATCAGCCACAGTCTCTATCGTGTTAACCGGTGGTACCAATCAGGCCAGTGTAACCATCAACCCGAACTTCTCCGGAAATACGTTGACCATGAACGGTTATTTGGTCCCTTACAATGAAAGCGGAGTATTTCAGGGAACAACTTGGTAAGACTTATCGAAAGGCAATATAAAAAAGGAGTTGTGTCAAAACGTGGATAATGCCATCATTTAGTCGTAGGGGCGAGGTTTTCGCTCGCCCGAAAACAGTTTGCTTGGTGTCTTCGGGCAGGCAAACCCTGCCCCTACAGCTGACGATGGGATAGGCCGTAGTTTTGGCACACTCCCTTTTATGTATCTATCACTTTATTCTTTGATATCGATAACCAGATTCAACTCATCCAACTGTTTTTGATCCAAAGCAGCAGGAGCATCCAGCATCACATCACGCCCACTGTTATTCTTCGGGAACGCAATGCAGTCACGGATACTGTCAAGGCCGGCAAACAGAGATACCCAACGGTCGAGACCGTATGCCAAACCACCATGAGGAGGAGCACCATATTTAAATGCATTCATCAGGAAGCCAAACTGCTCTTGTGCCTTTTCGGGTGTAAAGCCCAGAATCTCGAACATCTTGGCCTGCAACTGAGAGTCATGGATACGAATAGATCCCCCTCCTACTTCTACACCATTCACAACCATATCGTATGCATCTGCACGAACGGCTGCCGGATCTGTATCCAACAAAGGAATATCTTCATCTTTCGGATGAGTAAACGGATGGTGCATTGCCATCAAGCGGTTTTCTTCTTCGCTCCACTCAAACATCGGGAAGTCAATAACCCACAGACAAGCAAACTTATTCTTGTCACGCAAACCTAATTGACGTCCCATTTCCAAACGAAGTTCGCACAACTGTTTACGAGTCTTCATGGCATCGTCACCACTCAGAATCAGAATCAAATCACCCGGCTTAGCTCCGAAAGCTTCTTTCATTTGCTGCAGCACTTCTTGTGAATAGAATTTATCTACACTTGATTTTACATTTCCATCAGCTTCTACGCGAGCATATACCATACCTTTTGCGCCAATTTGCGGTCTCTTGACGAAATCGGTCAACTGGTCAAGCTGTTTACGGGTATAAACGGCAGCACCCTCTGCACAAATACCACCAATATATGCAGCATCATCGAATACAGAAAAGCCGTGGCCTTTCAGAATATCCATCAGTTCCACAAATTTCATTCCGAAACGCAAATCAGGTTTATCGCTACCGTAATATTTCATAGCATCTGCCCACGGCATACGGATAAACGGTTCGGTAAGCTCAACACCACGCAATTCCTTGAATAAATGTTTGGCCATTCCTTCAAAGGTAGAAATGATATCTTCCTGCTCCACAAAGCTCATCTCACAGTCTATCTGAGTAAACTCAGGCTGACGGTCGGCACGAAGGTCTTCATCACGAAAACATTTCACAATCTGGAAATAGCGGTCCATACCTGATACCATCAATAACTGTTTCAATGTCTGCGGTGACTGAGGCAATGCATAGAACTGTCCCGGATTCATGCGTGAAGGAACCACAAAGTCACGAGCCCCTTCAGGAGTAGAACCGACCAACATGGGTGTTTCTATCTCAAGAAAACCTTTGCTGTCTAAATAGCGGCGTACTTCCATCGTCATTCTATGGCGTAATTCCAAATTCTGACGGACACAACTGCGTCGCAAATCCAGATAGCGGTATTTCATGCGAATATCATCGCCACCGTCACTATTGTCTTCAATAGTGAAAGGAGGAGTAAGTGCACTGTTAAGAACGTTCAGTTCCGATACGATAATTTCTATTTCGCCGGTAGGAATATTCGTATTCTTATTTGAACGCTCATTCACTTCACCGGTCACCTGAATCACAAATTCACGCCCCAAATGGTTAGCGCGTTCACAAAGTTCGGCATTCACTTCCGTATTGAACACCAGCTGAGTAATACCATAACGGTCACGAAGGTCGACGAAGGTCATTCCTCCCATTTTACGTGCACGCTGTACCCAGCCGGCCAACGTTACACTTTTGCCTGCATCGGAGAGTCGCAACTCTCCGCAAGTATGACTTCTGAACATATATTCTTTAATTTTAATCAATTATCGTGCAAAGGTACGATATGTTTTTCATTGTACAAAACCGCCTACAAGAAAAAAAATCCCGCTACTTCATAGTAACGGAACTTTTTTAACCTATACTGATATTCGGGCATCAATTCTTGAACATTTCAATCACATCCTTCAATTCTCCGGGAAACACCTCTCCTGTCTTTTTCCACAGTATTCTGTCTTTTCGCTGAAGTACGAAACCGGGAGCTGTTTCTATGTTATAGGCATCGGCCACTTTCTTGTCGCCCTCCATATTTACTCTGATAATATTGACCGGCGTTTCAAATTCATGAAGTAACGGCTCAATCCATTCATAATGAGGCGACCAGTCTGTATAGAATACAATCAGCAACAATGCGTCCGACTGCTTGGCATCTTCAATTTTTTCGGCTATATCCATTTCCTTTTCAGTTTTAAATTATCCTCTACTGCCCAGACTGTTCAGGTCCGGATTCAATTCTTTTACCGCCGCCTTCACTTCCTTCTTGGTGGGTTCACCGGTATTGGACACTTGTTCAACAGGATAGCGCCGGTCATTTTCCATCAGTTCATCCTTTTGCTCCGTCTTTTTCTTCTTTTCTTCCTTATCCATATCTTTTCAATTTTAAGGTTTAATACTGGTAATGCAACAAAATAGGCAAAAAGATGGTTCGCACAATACAGAAAATATAGATGAAAAACATCATATAGAAACATATAATCACAAAGAGAGAAAACTTTTTCTGTGCATTCAAACCGAGAGCACCATCTTCCGTCCATCAAGAGAAACGGTAGTTTTCATCTGTCCTGTATGCAAATCAATGTCTGTATTACATTGACCGAGTCAACCATCGCAGCTCCGTTTCCTAGACACCCGGCTATGTGAAGTGAATCCGGAGCCCCTGATGCATCCACTTCATTATAATGACGAATGATTTCATTGTGTACAAAATCCAACTGAATTTCCTGCATACTGAAACAGCAAGAGAGCTATTTTCTTGATATATATAACTCTTTATCTGTTGTGTTAAAAAACGATTTACTATTGCGTTATGAACATTTGTTCATTATCTTTGCAGTCAAAACAATAAATATTTAATGTCACCACGTCCAAAAAACATCCGTAAAGTCAATAACATGCCTTCTGTTGCAGGCTTTAAACCTATAGCTTCAAACAGTAGTCGCAAGGATACTATATTCTTACATTTTGAAGAGTATGAAGCAATACGGTTATGTGATTATGAAATGAAGACTCAACAAGAGGCATCTGTTTCAATGGGGGTATCACGTCCGACTCTTAGCCGAATATATACCAGCGCGCGTCAGAAGATTGCCCAAGCACTGGTTCGTGGTGTTGTTATAATGATAGAAGGTGGAGTAGCGTACACTGATAGTGAATGGTTCCGTTGCGGAGTATGCGGTTTGGTATTCAATAATATCAATCCTACACTTAAAATCCGCAAAATGGAATGTCCCATCTGCCACTCCAACGACATAAGCATTAGTAATATTAACATTAATAAGAATGAGATTATGATGAAAATTGCAATTCCGACAAAAGAGAATGTAGTTGACAACCATTTCGGTCACTGTGAGTATTACACAATCTTGACAGTAGGGCAAGACAATCAGATTCTAAGCAGCGAGACTATTCCTTCCCCACAAGGATGCGGATGTAAATCCAATATCGCAGGAGAATTAGAAAACATGGGAGTCAGCGTCATGTTGGCAGGGAATATGGGGCAAGGTGCTTTAAATGTACTTACAACCCACCACATCAAAGTTATAAGAGGGTGTTCCGGTAATATTTTGGATGTCGCTACCGACTACTTAAACGGGAAACTTACTGATTCGGGAGTAGGCTGCTCATCCCATGAACACCATCATGAATGTCACGGACAACAATCATAAAGAATGATGTTTATAAAGAACAAAATGCTACTTAACATTGTCATAGACTTTGTTATGTTGATAGCAATGGCATTGGTAAGTATAAGTGGCTTCATATTGGAAATAGTCATTCCTTCTCGCCATGCTGTCAAATTTCAAGGTGTTACTCCATGGAGTTCACAATTGTTGGGCTTGGGAAGGCATGATTGGGGCGAAATTCATTTGTGGGCAGGAATTGTTTTGGGCATTCTGCTTACCATTCATTTTTTGTTACACATAAATATAGTATCGGCTTTTGTTAAAAAGAAATGCCCGAACCATATACTACAAATATTGCTCTATATTTTATTTTTAATGCTATTGATAATGACAATAATGCCTTGGCTTGTCTATTTATAAAGACTGCCATTATTTCTCCGGCTGTTTTTTAGGTAGGACAAATTCGGATTGAGGTATATAATATTGACCTTGCTCTAAATTTGTCCTGCCTCTTAAAGCGACTTCACGACATCAACCCTGCTCTGACAAGTAACCTCTTGATTTGTGTAATCTGAAACCTACATCCTTTAGACATTTCTTGACAGCCTATCCAATTTAGCTACAATCAGAATAGAGTTCGTTTTTCTGTACATCGCCAACGCTGCAAGAAGTTGGGGCTGTTAGACTTCTTTCCACTCTCCGTTTCAATGTATTCAGCAAGTATAGGCTTATGCTTTACATCCTCATCGGAGACATCATCTGCGAAGGTTAGATTGTCGGCAATCTTGGCAGCAACACTCATTAACGGCTCAGTTGTAATTCTTGGGAAAGGATTAATATTTGTTAATTTCCCTTTATGCATACACCTTTGCTAATCTATACAGAAAGAACCTCTTATCTACTACTC
>OMGY01001678.1_pt1 | contig 18733 bp, 19 predicted proteins | sample 1674461 | NCBI WGS metagenome assembly OMGY01 (sample SAMN05578579, study PRJEB25193) | human gut metagenome | biome: Human Microbiome; feature: human-associated habitat; material: feces | host: Homo sapiens | place: USA:Birmingham
AGGAAACCACGGACATTCTGGCATTGGGAGCGGGGGGCATATCCAAACGGATATTTCCGCAAAACGGCCGGATAGAGCGCGCTCCCAACTGCAAAAATATAAACGACTACATAAGCCGGGCGGACGAGATGATAGCGCGGAAAAAAGCGCTGTTTGAAAATTGATTGACGGCCGGGCGGTTTTAATTATTTTACGGATATATACTAGAGAAAATGAGGACGGTTTGGCCTTGGAGCCGGGCCGTTTTCCCGTTAAGCCGTTTAAAGGTCACCCCGGAAGTGAAGCTTGCGCTGAGCGGAGCTTTTGCCCGGCTCAGCGGCGGACGGCCGTAAACGCTTGATTTAAACTGAGAGTAAAACTTTTACACAGGCAAGGGAGGATTATTTATGAGCCGGCAAGTAAAATAATATAAAAGGGAAAGATGGGGTTTTAGAGCATAAACCGCTTGCCATAAAGGATTTTATCATATAAAATATTATCAGCTAAAATATTATCAGCGTGATGACGGGAAGAGTAAGAAACTGATTTTACAAAAGAGAAAGGGAGCCGGGGCTGAAAGCTCTCTGGTAAAATAGTTTTCTGAAGGACATCCCTGAGCGGGCGTATTCCGGCGTTAACGGTAATTTTAAGTGGGCGTATTTATTTTTATATACGCAAGCGGGGTGGCACCGCGGGCAGAAGCCCGTCCCCGGAGCTAAGAGGTGTTTTTTTTATATAAATTTCAGGAGGGACTTTTATGGCTGCTGTAATTACTCAGGCCCCCAAGGGAACAAAAGACGTATTGCCGTCAGAGGTATATAAATGGCATGAGCTGGAGCGCATAATAAGGGAATTAGCGGAGAACTATGGATTTTATGAATTGCGCACCCCTACCTTTGAGCATACCGAGCTTTTTTTGAGAAGCGTAGGGGATACTACGGACGTAGTGCAAAAGGAGATGTATACCTTTAACGATAAGGGCAACCGCAGCATTACTCTTAAACCGGAGGGCACGGCTTCAACTGTGCGCGCTTTTCTTGAGCACGGCTTATATAATCAGCCTCTGCCCTTAAAGACATATTATTTTACGCCGGTATTCCGCTATGAACGCCCTCAGGCAGGCAGGCTCAGGGAGCACCATCAGTTTGGCGTGGAGGTTTTTGGCGCTCCGGAGGCTACGCTGGACGCAGAGCTGATAGCTTTTGCCCTGAATATATTTAAAAATATCGGCATAAATGATTTGTCTGTAAATATAAACAGCATAGGCTGTCCCGCTTGCCGTAAAAATTATAATGAAGCGCTTATGGCATTTTTGTCCAGTAAAAGGGAAAAGCTCTGTTCTACCTGCAAGGAGCGCCTGGAGCGCAATCCTTTAAGGGTACTGGACTGCAAAGTGCCTTCCTGCCGCGAGGAGCTTAAGGATGTGCCGGTTATATTGGATTATCTCTGTCCTGAATGCGAGGAGCATTTTAATAATCTTAAGCTGACTTTAGACCAACTGGGAATTAATTATAAGATAGACCCAATGATAGTGCGCGGGCTGGATTATTACAGCAAGACTGTTTTTGAGATTATATATACGAATGCGCAGAACGAAAGCCTTACGGTTTGCGGAGGAGGCAGATATGACGGGCTTACCGGCCAGATGGGGGATGTAAAGACGGCTGGAGCGGGCTTTGGCATGGGGCTGGAGCGTATGCTCAAGATTATGTCTGAGCATAGATTGAATTTTGCCAGGAGCGCCGGCGTATAAGGGATAATATGCTTTATTCGGGCAATCTGCCTGCTTTCTGTATTATATTCAGCCGGCGTACTCCTGGGTGCGCCTTGCTTGCATGCCCTGAAAACGGGAAAGTTTCCCGTGGCTGGAGGCGCATGGCTGAACATATGCTGGTTTGCGCCCCTGTAAAGCGCTTAAAACGGCATGCGCCGGGCGCGCATGGCGGGAAAACAACAGGGGCGCAGCTTCAGCCATTTGCGCATTATCCCTTGTACGCTGGCGTTATCCGTGTTATAATTAAATGGGAGGTATGCGGGATGAAAAAATATGCCGTGCCTGTAGTATGCTTGCTTTTAGCTGTCTCTGTTTCGTATTTTATTTATAGTAATGTTATATCTAATTTATATAAGAGGCAATATATAGATTCGTTAATTTCAGAAATCTTTATCAAGGTATCAGATACCCAGGAGAGCTTGCTGGAGCTTATTGAACGGGGAGAGGGTACAATGGATGATATGAAATATGTTTGCGCGAATTTTGACAGTTTAAGCATATTGGCAGGTTCGGGCTATGGTATAAATAATTCGGCTGAATCTTATTTTCATTATATCGGCGCTACGTTTATAGGCAACGGCTCTACTAGTCCATGTTCTACAAGGGGAATATATGAAGATAAAATGATTACTGATAACGAAGTGCAATATATGAATAGGCTGGTAGATATTCTTAATAAGACGGTTGAAAATGTATACAATGAAAAAAACGGCGCTTATGATATCAATACTTTAAATGATAATTTGCGTGCTGTTGATAGGCTTTTGAAAGACCCTGAAAATTCGCCTTATCTATTGATTCGCTATGATTCTTGACCAATAACAGCGTAAAAACACGTTTTAGTTATATATTATCCAGCAGTTTTAGCCGAAGCGCTTTTTATATGCCGTATTGAAAGGGATGGTTGTGCCCGATGAAAAAACAAGTTAAACGATATATAATGCAAAGAATATTAACAGAATATGTTGTGCCTGCCTTAATCCTGATTTTAGTTATTTCAATTTTTTATAATATTTTTTTTAGCGTTAAGTTTTATTCTTATAAGGAAGAATGTCAGAATTCATTAGTAATAGCTATTTCACGCGAAGTATCGGCCACTAAAGATTATTTGCAGTCCATCTTAAAAGATAAAAATTATTCTCAGTATAATATGCGGCGCGTATACTCGCATTTTAATAATTTAAGTTCATTATGCCGGACAAACAGCGATATATATCAAAACGCTCAGTCATTTTTTGCGGAGGTTGGCATCACCTTTATTGATGACTGCACAACCCCTCTCTGCTCTGTGCAGGGGCTTTATAAGGATGAGGCAATTACTCAAGACGAAGAGAAATATATGCGAAGGATTTTAGAGATGATGGATAAAGCTTTTGTGGGTGGATATAGCCAGGAAGGTTCTTCTGCCATCAAGGGGTTAAACAGCAGGCTGCAATTATTTGAAATGTGGCTCAACGATAATGCATCCTCTCCTTATTTATTGATTAAAGCGCCCGCCTGATTTAGGCATACCTGATTTTCACATTGCATGCCTGTTGAGGAATATACAGAAGAACAGAAAAAAGTATTTTATATAAGGAGGCGGAGCAATGAAAACTTGTCCTAAGTGCCATATGAGGCTGGAGGCAAATTTTGAATGTCCGGCATGCGGCCAAAACATAACCGACGAGCCTGTTACCGATGAAGAAAACGAAAAATATGTTTTTAATAAATATTTACTTTTATACCTTTTAAAGCATGCTAAATTTCTTGCATTGTGTATTATTTTATGCATTGTTGGAATTATCCTGAGGCTGCCTGATATAAGCATTTGGTATTTGCTGTTAGCGCTGCTGTGCCTTATATTTTGTTTCTGTGAAAATTTCTGCCCGAACAAACTTCACTCGCTGTGGCGGTATAAATATACCGAAGAATATATTGAGGCGACAGCCAAGTTAACCAAATATTTATCGGGCGCCCTTGCGGTTCTTGTAGTATTTGTGTTTTAAAGTATCTCAGCCCGAATTCAGCTCCGGCTGCGCTTTATTTTTTCTCAATATTCCCTTTATAGGGAGTATAGGTTTTGAAGCTTGTAGCCGGGGCGTTTTTATGCTATAATCCCAAAGGGAGGTATGCATGATGAAAAGATATATATTTCCCGCTGTATGCGTGCTTTTGGTCATATTTGTCTCATATTCCATTTATTGCAGAGTTATATATAATTCCTTTGAGTATGAAGACGAACATCCCTATTCATTGGCGAAGGAAATGGCGGGCCAAGTATCGGCCGCCCAGCAGGATATAGCGGATATGCTGGAAAAAGAAGAATATTCCTGGGAGGATATGTGGCGCGTTTACTCATATTTTGATAATTTAAGTTCGTTATCCGCATCTAACTCCAAAATAGATTCAAGTGCAGATGATCTTTTCCAGGATATTGGCTATACCTTTATTGACGAAGAGTCCCCCGGAATTTATGCAGATGGGAAAATTGAAGATAACGAAGCGGAATATATGAGGGGAATTTCTGAGCTTTTGGACGGAATATTTATAAATGTATTTGACGAGGAAAATTCCACTGTAAATCTGGAAGCTTTAAATATGAATTTGGCGGCTGCTGATCTGCTGTTTAATTTTTCAGAATCCTCGCCCTACTTATTGATTTTGCCGTCCTCCTAAAAGGGTTTTCGGCCCCTGGCCTTAGGCGCGGGGATGCCGTGCATTAGGGGAGCTCTAAATCCGGCTTATGGAATCTGAGCCATATTAGCTATTTTTATGGCGCTGTAAGCTCTAAGCGTTTTATATGCTATAATTTAACGGGAAGGTTATGCTTAATGAAGAAACAAGTTAGAAAATATGTGGCGCAAAGGATAAAAGAGGCTTTGATTTCACCCCTGTGCCTGCTTCTGGTTATTGCAATTTTTTACAGCGTTTATAGCAGCGTTAATTTTTATTCATATAAGAATGAAAGCCAGCGTTCATCTGTGACTGCTATTTCACGCGAGGCATCGGATGCTCAGAATTATTTGCAGTCTACGGTAAAAAGCGGAAATTATTCTCAGGAGGACTTCTGGCGCATATATATTTATTTTAATAATTTAAGTTCATTATGCAGAACGAACGGCAGCATATACGGTAATGCCCAGTCGCTTTTTCTTGAGATTGGCGCTACCTTTATTGACGGCGGAGCTACTTCTCTCTGCCATACTCAGGGCCTTTTTGCCGATGGGACAATTACACGGCAGGAAGCTGAATATATGGAAAGAATTGCGGATATGCTGGGGGAAATCTGCAATGGAATATCTCTTAACGAAACTTCTTTGCACAATATAGACGTGCTGAACAGCAATCTGCGGTGGGCCGAAGTTCTGCTGAATGACGCTGACTCCTCTCCGTATCTGTTGATACAAATGCCCGCCTGAAAAAGCTCAGCTTTGCCTTAGCGGCAGGACGGACTGCAAAGCAGATTCCATATCTGCAACGAAATATATAATGCAATATTTTTGCATTGTGCAAACGCCCCGCAGGGAGGCGGCCGATTTTTAACCTTGCAGCTTCAGCCCGCGGATTTTTGAATTTTTGGTTATTTTTAACAGGCGTGTGCCGCGCCTTAACAGCATATCATAAAAATAGGCAAATTTTTTAGGACTGGGCCGCGCGGCTCAAAATGCACGGATTTATTTCCCCTAAATGCGCCTGGACGGCATGCAAAATAATGCGGCTGGCCGTTCTGTATGCTTAAATACCCTTGCAGTTATATGTCTGTCCTTTTTGGGCTTGCATATACCACGCGTTTAACGCGTGGTTGGGCGTGTCCAAGAAGGAATGCTTTTAGTCGGGAATGAGCTCGGAAATCAAAAATTTCCGGACTGCACTCTATCCCCGCCAATACCGCCAAGTGCTATTGGAAAACCGCTTATAAAGCGGTTCTTCGCCTATAAGGAGTTTTTCCCTCAGCACCTGCGGAGTGGAACAAAATGCGGCTGAACGCCTAAAAAATATTACATTTCAGGTTTAGCGGCAGTCTGGCCACGCGTTTAACGCGTGGTTTTTATTTTAAGCGTACTGAAATTACAGCAAGCATGTTTTGGTTTTTATTTTAAGCGTACTGAAATTACAGCAAGTATGTTTTGGTTTTTATTTTAAGCGTACTGAAATTACAGCAAATATGCTGGAGCATTCCTGCGGTTTTAATTTTATTTCAGACAGCCTGAAAGGACAGCGGGCAGAAAAAGAGCAGTGCGGCGCTTTTAAAGATTTTTATTAATTTTATCGGTGCGAGCCGGCATTTCTTTTTATATCAGTTGTATGAACCTCCATACGGCTTCTTTTGCTTATGTGTTTTTTGTTATCTTTATTTGCACATGTAGGAGACGCTTTTTGATATGATTTAAAGAATAAGCCAAAGGAATTGCGGCTTTAGCAGGGAGGGAAAGCCCGATCCGCCGCCTATTCTTCAAGGCGGCTTTTTTCGTGCGGAGAAAATTTTTTAAATTAAGCGGAACAGCCTGCCGGAGCTTTGTCCTATTCAGCGGGAAACAGAGAGTATAAAAATAGACCGGGTGTATTACAGAATAATTTTTGGAACGCTTGAGGAACTCGGAGGGTATTTTTCGGGAACAGGACATGTATATAATACAAGCCGATAAAAGGCGTAAAGCGCTTAAAATTGATTGGAGGATGTTTATTATGTATTTTGACAAGATAGCTAAAATTATTTCAGAGCGTACCGGCTGCGATATCGCGGATATAAAGCCTGAAAGCAAGTTTTCCGATCTGGGCATTGATTCACTTGATACCGTAGAACTGCTTATGAGCCTTGAAGATGAAATAGGCATTGAGATAGAACTGGACCAGAAGGTGGAAACAGTAGACGACCTGGATAAATTCATTCAGAGCAAGCAGGGCTGAGAGATATGATTAAATCAAGAATTTGCGATTTGCTGGGCATTGAATATCCGGTATTGCAGGGCGGCATGGCCTGGATTGCCGACGGAAATTTGGCGGCGGCGGTTTCGGAGGGCGGCGGCCTGGGCATTATTGCCGCGGGAAACGCCGACGGCGAATATGTACGGGGGCAGATAAAAGAGGCCAAGAAAAAGACCTCTAAGCCTGTGGGCGTCAATATTATGCTTATGAGCCCGTATGCGGACGAGGTGGCCAGGGTGGTTGTTGAGGAAAAGGTGGAGGTTGTAACCACTGGCGCCGGCAATCCCTCAAAATATATGAAGGCCTGGCTGGAGGCGGGGATAAAGGTAATCCCGGTTGTGGCTTCGGTCGCAATGGCTAAATTAATGACCCGGCTGGGCGCTTCGGCGGTAATAGCCGAGGGAGGAGAGAGCGGCGGCCATGTCGGAGAGCTGACCACAATGGTGCTGGTTCCGCAGGTCTGCGACGCTACGACGCTGCCGGTTATAGCTGCCGGCGGCATAGCAGACGGCAGAGGCTTTGCGGCGGCTTTGATGCTGGGCGCGTGCGGCGTTCAGATGGGAACACGCTTTTTAAGCGCCTGTGAATGCAATATCAATCCGGTATATAAGGAAAAGATTCTTAAGGCTAATGACCTCTGCACTATGGTAACAGGCAAGCGCCTGGGCCATCCGGTTCGCAGTCTGCGCACCCAGTTTGCGCGGGATTATTCTGCGGCTGAATACGGCGGCATGCCTGATGACGAATTAGAAGCTCTGGCCGTAGGCGCGCTGCGCCGCGCCGTAAAAGATGGAGATACCGAAAAAGGCTGTTTTCTGGCCGGCCAAATTGCGGCTATGGTTAAAAAAGAGCAGCCTGCGCGGGAAATTATAAGGGAAGTTGTGGAGGAAGCAGAGCCTATCCTCCTGAGGGCGTCGTCATGGGTAGAATAGCGTTTGTTTTTTCAGGTCAGGGCGACCAGCATCCCGGCATGGGAAAAGAACTTTTTGAAAAATATCCCGCCGCTGCGCAGGTTTTTAAAATGTGCGACGGTATCCGTCCGGGCACTTCCCGCCAATGCTTTGAGGGTTCGCAGGAGGAATTAACAGAGACAGCCAATACTCAGCCCTGCCTTTTTGCAATGGAACTGGCGGCGGCCAGGGCTCTTATTGATATGGGCGTAAAGCCGGCAGCTGCCGCCGGCTTTTCTCTGGGCGAAGTAACGGCCGCGGCGGTATGCGGGATTTTTGACGATGGAACCGGCTTTAAGCTGGTTTGCAGGCGCGGAGAGCTTATGCAGCGGGAGGCGGAAAAATTCGACACATCTATGTATGCTGTAGTTAAACTGCCCCCCGAAAAAGTGGAGGAACTGTGCGCCGGGCATCAGAACGTATATCCGGTCAATTATAACTGTCCCGGCCAGATTTCAGTTTCAGGCCTTTCTCAGGAAATGCCGGCATTATGTAATGAAGTGAAGGAGGCCGGCGGGCGGGCCATACCCATTAAGGTCAAGGGCGCTTTTCATTCTCCCTTCATGAAATCGGCGGCCGAGGATTTTTATAAAGAGTTGCAAAAAGCTGATATAAAGGATATGAGCATTCCTCTTTATTCGGATATGACGGCGCTTCGGTATTCCAAAAACGCAGCCGAATTGCTGTCTAGGCAGATATGCAGCCCGGTTAAATGGGAAAGCCTGATACGCAATATGATAGCGGACGGGATAGATACCTTTATTGAAATAGGCCCCGGCAGGACTCTGACTAACATGATAAAGAAAATTGATGCGCAGGTAAAAGCGTATTCATTAAACGAATATTTTGCGGAGGTAGAATGATGCTTAAAGGAAAAACTGCCGTCATTACCGGCGGCTCCCGCGGCCTGGGCGAGAAAATAGCTTATAAATTGGCCTCTATGGGAGCGGATATCGCAATTATTGATATAGGCTCCCCAGCCCTCAGCCAGGGGGTATGCAGCAAATGCCGGGATGAATATAATGTGAAGGCTGACAGCTATGCATGCGACGTTTCAAATTTTGAAGAGGTAAAAGAGACTGTCGCAAAGATTAAAGAGGATTTCGGCACCGTGCATATTCTGGTAAATAATGCGGGCATTACAAGGGACGGCCTGATTGCCATGATGAAGGAAGAGGATTTTGATAAGGTTATAGCTGTAAACCTTAAGGGCGCTTTTAATATGATAAGGCATACGGCGGGGCTGTTTATACGCAACCGTGAAGGCTGTATTATAAATATTGCCTCGGTTGCAGGCATTATGGGAAATGCCGGACAGTGCAATTACGCGGCTTCCAAGGCGGGAATTATTGGCCTGACCAAGACCATTGCCAAGGAGCTGGCTCCCAAGGGAGTGCGCTGCAACGCTATCGCTCCCGGTTTTATAGCTACTGATATGACTCAGAACCAGACGGATAATCCTTTAATAAAAATGATTCCGCTGGGCCGGATGGGCCGGGCTGAGGATGTGGCCGAGGCGGCGGGGTACCTTGCGACAGCTGAATATGTAACGGGTGAAGTGCTGCGCGTAGACGGCGGCATAGCCATGTAAGGAGAATTTATTTATGAATAGAAGAGCGGTTGTTACCGGCATGGGGGCGGTTACCCCCGTAGGTAATAATGTAAAAGAAACCTGGGAAAGCTTAATATCGGGAAAAAACGGCATCGCTCCCATAACCTTGTTTGATACGGCCAATTATAAGGCCAAATTGGGCGCGGAAGTTAAAAATTTTGAGCCCAAGGACTATCTTGAAGTCAACGATATTCTGCGTACCGACCGCTATGCGCAGTTTGCGGTTGCCGCGGCGCAGCAGGCGGTAGAAGAAAGCGGGATTGAGGGAAATATAGAGCCTGAGCGCTTTGCCGTGCAGTTTGGTACGGGCATAGGCGGGATAGGCACTTTTGAAAAAGAGCATACAAAGCTTTTGGAAAGAGGCCCAAGAAGGGTTTCCTCCCTTTTCGTTCCCATGATGATAGCCAATATGGCGGCGGGAATGATAGCTTTAAGGCATGACTGCCGCGGTTCGGCGCAGCCTTCGGTAACGGCATGCGCTTCAGGTTCTAACGCCATAGGCGAGGCCCTGCGCATGATTCGTCATGGATATGCCGACGCTGTTATTACTGGCGGAACTGAGGCGGCCATAAACGCTTCGGCCATTGCCGGCTTTGTAAACATGCAGGCGCTGACTGTTTCAGAGGACGTCAATGCCGCATCCCTTCCCTTTGATAAGCGCCGGGCGGGTTTTGTAATCGGAGAAGGCGGAGTAGCGCTGGTATTGGAAGAATATGAGCATGCCAAAGCGCGGGGGGCCAAAATTTACGGCGAGGTCTGCGGCTACGGCTCCACCTGCGACGCATACCATATTACCGCGCCTCATCCCGAAGGCAGGGGCGGCGCGCGCGCTATGGAGGACGCCATGCGCGAAGCAAATTACAATTCGGGCGACATTGTATATATAAACGCTCACGGCACGGGCACTCCCATGAACGACGCTATTGAAACTATGGTTATAAAGAAAGCCATGGGAGAAGAAGCGGCCCATAAGGCTTATGTAAGCAGTACAAAATCCATGACGGGGCATATGCTGGGCGCGGCGGGAGCCGTGGAGGCTCTGGCCTGCCTGATGGCGCTGAACGAGGGGATCATTCCTCCTACCATTAATTTAAATGAGCAGGACCCAAACTGTGACCTTAACTGCGTGCCCAATAAGGCGGTTAAGGCGGATATTACCCTGGCGCTTTCCAATTCGCTGGGCTTTGGCGGACATAACGCCTGTCTTGCTTTTAGAAAGGTGTAAGCCATGAACGAAGCTGATATTAGAAAATATGCGGGCCTGATGCAGGAACTGGGCCTTACCGGCCTGGAAATAACCGAGGATAACAAGGTGGTGCGTTTGGAGCGCACGCCGCCGGCAGTCCTGAAAGAAACGGCGGCGGTGCCTGTTTCTCCAACGGCCGCGCCTGCCGCTGACGGCGCTGATTATGTGAGCGTTAATTCCACAATAGTGGGCGTGTTTTACGCCGCTCCGGCTGAAAACGCCCAGCCCTATGTTTCTATAGGGGACCGCGTGAAAAAGGGGCAGACCCTTTGCATAGTTGAGGCTATGAAGCTTATGAATGAAATTACCGCCGACTGCGACGGTACCATCGCTGAAATCTGCGTGACCAACGGGCAGGTAGTGGAATATGGGACTGAATTGTTCCGCATAAAGAGGTAAAAGCATGAATAGGGAAGACATTGAAAAAATACTGCCTCACAGGGACAATATGCTCCTGCTGGACGAGGTGGAAAGTGAAAACGGCGAAAGCCGGGGCAGATATACTGTGCGCGGAGATGAATTTTTCCTTCAGGGGCATTTTCCGGGGCGTCCCATAGTGCCGGGCGTTATCCTCTTGGAAATACTGGCGCAGTCCGCCTGCATCCTTTTGCAGGATGTGCTTAAGCCGGGCGATATCCCGGTTTATACGGGCCTGAATAATGTTAAATTCCGTTCTCCGGTCAAACCGGGGGAGACGGTCACGGCGAGCTGCCATATAACAAGGGTTAAGCATCCCTTTTATTTTGCACAGGGCAGTGTAAAAGTGGAGGACAGATTGTGCGCTTCGGCCGAATTTTCCTTCGCAATTACAGGAGAATAAATTATGTTTTCTAAAATACTTATTGCCAACCGCGGCGAAATTGCCGTGCGCATAATACGGGCGTGCAAGGAAATGGGCGTTGCGACGGTGGCGGTATATTCGGAGGCGGACAAAAACGCCCTTCATGTAGCGCTGGCCGACCAGAGCTATTGCATAGGGGGTGCCGAGGCCGCAAAAAGCTATCTGAATGAGAATCAGATAATCAGCACGGCCATCCTGGCGGGCGCTCAGGCCATACATCCGGGCTATGGGTTTCTGTCCGAAAACGCGCATTTTGCACGGCTGTGCAGGAAAAACGGGTTGGTTTTTATTGGCCCGGAACCCGACAGCATGGAGCATTTGGGCGATAAGGCTGTGCTTAAAGAGCTTTTTGGCAATACGGGCCTGACGGTCATACCCGGAACTAAGGCCCTTTCTGCCATAGAGGAAGCTAAGCAGGCCGCTCAAAGGATAGGCTATCCTGTTATGCTCAAGGCCTGTGCCGGCGGCGGCGGCCGGGGCATTAGATTAATAAGGGAGGAAGAGGAGCTGGAAGAGGCTTTTCTTCAGGCTTCCAATGAAGCCGCCAGCGCTTTCGGGGACGGCTCCCTTTATCTTGAAAAATACATATTTCCCGCCCGGCATGTGGAACTGCAGATTCTTGCCGACGAATACGGAAACGCCGTTTGCCTGGGGGAAAGAGACTGTTCTCTGCAGAGGCGCAATCAGAAGCTTATAGAAGAATCTCCTTCGCCCGCCGTAAATATTTCCCAGAGAAATGAGATTATTAGTCTTGCTTTGGAGGCAATCAGAAAGATAGTGGGCGCGGGAACATTGGAATTTCTGCTGGATAAGCAGGGTAATTTTTGGTTTATGGAAATGAACGTCCGTTTGCAGGTGGAACACTGCGTAACCGAAATGCTTACGGGCATTGATATAGTAAAGTGGCAGATACGCATAGCCGCGGGTATCCCGCTGAATTTTGAGCAGAAGGACATCCGCTTGACGGGTTCCTCCATAGAATGCCGCATTAATGCCCGGAACTGCGGCACGCTTGAAATGCTGCATGTGCCCGGAGGCCCCTGCGTGCGTTTTGATACCTGCCTGATTCAGGGGACGGCCGTTTCTCCCTATTATGATTCCCTGCTTGGTAAATTAATAGTATATGCCGGGAGCCGGGATGAAGCTTTGCGCAAGCTGCGGGCCGCGCTCTGCGAACTGGTTATAGAGGGAATACCTACTAATATCCAGGAGCAGCTTAATATTGTGGAGGATGAGCGGTTTACTTCGGGCAATTATGATTTAACCTTTATGGGCAACAGGTGATTTAATTATGGCATTGATTAATTTTTTAAAACCCAAAAACCAGCTGGAGGAGGGAGGGCGCACGGCCGCTCCTGTGCAGCGGGATGACGGCGAACCCGAAAAAAACTGTCCTAACTGCCATAAGGATATAGCCCTGAGCCGCCTTTGGGCTAACGGCTTGGTCTGCCCGTGCGGGTATCATTTCCGTATGACTGCCCGCCAGAGAATTGCCGTACTGACAGACAAGGACAGCTTCCACGAATTATATTCCGGCCTTAAAGGCGGGAACCCGCTCAATTTTCCGGGCTATAAGGATAAGGTGGAAACGGTGCGCGCGGCAAGCGGAGAAGTGGAGGCGGTAGTGTGCGGCACAGCCAAAATAGGCCGGCAGAGCTGCTGCCTGTTTGTAATGGAGCCTTATTTTATGATGGGTTCTATGGGCAGCGCTGTAGGAGAAAAAATAACTTTGCTGTTTGAATATGCTTCAGAACACCGCATGCCTGTTGTGGGCTTTACCGTTTCGGGAGGCGCACGCATGCAGGAGGGGCTGCTCTCTTTAATGCAGATGGCCAAGACCAGCGCCGCCGTTAAAAGACATAGCGACGCGGGGCTGCTTTATATAGCAGTGCTGACCGATCCTACTACGGGCGGTGTTACGGCCAGCTTTGCCATGGAAGCGGATATTATCCTGGCCGAGCCGGGAGCGACGGTCGGCTTTGCCGGGGCGCGGGTTATCGAGCAGACAACTAAAAAATCCCTGCCTGCTGGGTTCCAGAAATCCGAATTTGTAATGGAGCATGGATTTATCGATGATATAGTTGCGCGCTCCAATCAGAAAAAGCTTTTAACAGAGCTGTTAAAAATACATAACGGAGGTTGAAATCTTGAGCCAGACGCCTTATGAAAGAGTTAAGCTTGCGCGCGAAGGCAGCAGGCCGACGGGCCTTGATTATATAAAAAATATTTTCAGCGGCTTTATAGAGCTGCACGGCGACCGCCGCTATGCGGACGATCCTGCCATTGTGGGAGGAATAGCACGGCTTAACGGCAATCCGGTTACGGTTATAGCCATAGAAAAGGGCCATACGGCTAAGGAGAGGGTCTTTAGGAATTTTGGGGCGCCTAATCCCGAAGGGTACCGCAAAGCGCTCAGGCTTATGAAGCAGGCGGAAAAGTTCGGCCGGCCGGTAGTGTGCTTCGTGGATACTTCGGGCGCGTTCTGCGGCATAGGCGCTGAGGAGCGCGGACAAGGGCAGGCCATAGCGGAAAATCTTATTGAGATGACCACTCTCTGCGTGCCCATTATATCCGTGCTTATAGGCGAAGGCGGAAGCGGCGGAGCGCTTGCGCTGGCTGTGGCCGACCGTGTATGGATGCTTAAAAACGCAGTGTATTCGGTTATTTCACCTGAGGGCTGCGCGAGTATTTTATGGAAGGATTCCTCCCAGGCGGAAGCGGCTGCGGCCAGCTTAAAGCTTACTGCGGAGGATGCAAAAAGCTTAGGAGTTATTGAGCGAATCCTAACTGAAGAGAATATAGGAAAGAAAGAATTTTATGATAATATCCGCTCCCTTTTGAGCGATGAGCTGAGCGAATTAAATGAAGATCCCGATTTAGTGGGCAAAAGATACGACCGCTTCAGGAACATAGGCGTCCGTGCGGTGGCTGAATAAGGAGTCATATGAGCGTTTATAAAAGATATTGTACTGAAACTACTGACGAAAAGGGCAATCTTACAGGCTTTACTCTTAATTATCCCGATGATTTTAATTTCGGCTATGACGTTGTGGATGCCATAGCTGATGAAACCCCTGAAAAAAGGGCTATGGTTTGGTGCAATACCCAAAATGAGGAGCATATTTTTACCTTTTCGGATATAAAGAAATACAGCAATAAAATGGCTAATGTATTTCGGGAGAACGGAATCAAGCAGGGAGACAGGGTAATGCTGGTGCTTAAGCGGCACTATGAATACTGGTTCGCTGTTGTGGCGCTGCACAAGCTGGGCGCCGTAGCCATTCCGGCCACTCATATGCTCACCCAAAGCGATTTTATTTACCGCATAAAAGCGGCTCAGGTTAAGGGAATAGTATGCACCTGTCAAAATAACGTCCCCCAAACGCTCAGGGCAGCGCTTAAGCAGTTGGGCAGGACGGCCCGGCTTTGGTGCGTGCAGGGGGAGGCTGAAGGCTTTGACAATCTTAACGAGGCTATGGAAGCTGCCCCGGATGTTCTGGAGCGCATGCATACTCTGGCGGATGAGCCTATGCTTCTGTATTTTACATCGGGAACTACCGGTTATCCTAAAGGGGTCATTCACGATTTTTCTTATCCCCTTGCCCATATAGTTACGGCAAAATACTGGCAGCAGGCTCAGGATAACGGCCTGCATTTAACTGTGGCGGAAACGGGCTGGGCCAAGGCTTCCTGGGGGAAAATATATGGGCAGTGGCTGGTAGGCTGCGCCGTTATGGTCTATGATTTTGATAATTTTGATCCCAAGCAGCTTACGGCTGTTATCAACCGCTACGGCGTTACCTCTTTCTGCGCGCCCCCTACTGTTTACCGCTATCTGGTGCGCAAGGGCGTCGAGCCTATGCCTACTCTGAAAAATGCCTCTACGGCGGGCGAAATGCTTGCGCCCGAAGTGTTCCGCAGGTTCACCGAATTGACCGGGCTTGAACTGCGTGAAGGCTACGGCCAGACAGAGACCACTTTGTTAATGGCCAATTTCAAGGGACAAAAGCCTGCTGAAGGTTCTATGGGGGTGCCCTCTCCCTTTTACCATATTGAGCTGCGCGGCAAAAACGGAGAAAAGGTAAAGGAAAATGAGGTGGGGGAGGTTGTGATTGTCCCTCCTAAAGATAAAAAGCAGCCGGGTATATTTACCGCATATTTGGATAATGAAGAACAGTATAATCATGTCTGGAGGGGCGGCGTATATCATACGGGAGATGCGGCGTATATGGACGAAAACGGGCGTTATTGGTTCCATGGCAGGTTTGACGATATAATAAAAACAGGCGGGTTCCGTATAGGACCCTATGAAATTGAAAATGTTTTAATGGAGCATCCTGCCGTAATGGAATGCAGCGTTATCGGCGTACCCGACCCGCTTCGCGGTCAGGCAATAAAGGCAGTTATTACTTTGAATTCGGGTTATATGCCTTCTAAAAAGCTGGAGCTGGAGATAAAGGAATACTGCAACAGGAAGCTCGCCGAATACAAATGGATACGCGCCGTGGAATTTGTAGAGGAGATGCCTAAGACTATAAGCGGTAAAATCCGCAAAACCGTGCTTCGCAGCCGGGCGGCTGGCAAAGCGCAGTAAGACTTAATTGTGCTCTAATGCGGCGCAGTATGGGTATTTAACGCTTTTGAGAACAGCCTGCGGGCCGGGCTTTGCGATGCCGGCTGCGTATGAAGGCTGTTTTTCAGATTGTATTGCTTGGCGTTGCGCAGTATACAATAATATGGTAAAATAAATTATGGTGGATAAGGTTTGTATGGCAAAGGCTTGCGGCTGGGCTGATGTGTACTTTAAAAAATTCTATTTGCTTTATACTCATTATGCGCTTGCATGCCTCAAAAGCGCATATAAGGAGATGCTATGAAAAGTATGTTGGGAAATACGGAGGAAATATTAAATTTTAATATCAGCGGATTTCATCAATATGTTTTGACTGAACCGGTGCATTTAAGCTTTGTCAGCCGTAATCTGTGTGAAATGCTTTGTATTGCTCAGGAAGAGCTATTAAGCGAAGATAAAGATTTATATCTGCCGTTTGTGCATCCTGCCGATAGGGAAAGCTATTCAGAGTTTTTGCACAGACTTAAATCAGAAGAACAGGAGCTTACGGCGGAATACCGCATAATTAAAAAAGACGGTTCGGTTATATATGTAAAGGATACGATGACGTCAAAGCGCCTTGACGGCGGGATAATGGCTGGTTATTCAGTTCTGACCGATATAACCAAGCTGAAAACTGAGAATAATGATCTGCGTTTCTTAAATGATACTATTCCCTGCGGATTTTTAAAATATACCTGTGAAAAGCAGCCCAGAGTCACCTATATTAACGACCGCATGCTGAAGATATTGAGGTTCCCTGAAATCAAAGACGGAGAGACGGATTATCTGGAGCTTTGCAAGGAAAATATTTTTCTTATGATTCCTATGGAGGAAAGGCGCCGCTTCACTCTTTATCTGAACCGCGTTTATACCGCAGGCGTGCCCATGGCCGGGGAAATACCCGTTCTGCGCTGCGACGGCACCAGAGCGTATATTTTCGGCTGGGTTACGAAATGCGTCAATGAACAGGGCGTGGAGGAATTCCAGAGCGTGTGCATGGATATAACCCAAAGGCACCATGTAAAGAAAGCTAATGAAACCAAGCGTTATATTAAGGCTTTGAGCGACGTTTACGATAAAATATTTGAATATGATTTTGCAAACAATACTGTCAAATGCCTGTATGCCCAGGATTATTCCATGTTCAGGTGGATTGAAAATATTCCTATGCAGATGGAGGAAGCTACCGAAAAATGGATAGCCGGTAATGTGGTAGAGGATGAACGGGAGAGGGTAAGTTCCTTTTTCCGCGCTTTTTGCCAGAAGAATTTAAAGGAAACTTCTTTTATGCCTCCGCAGATAGAATACAGGGCACGTTCTTCCAAGGGAGATATTAAGCTTTACAGGGGTATATTTTTAAAGATGGATGATAATATAAGCCTGTATTGCTGCCGGAATGTACCTGATTTGGAAGAAGCGGACTTTTTGAGAAATGAAAACATCTCTTTAAAAGAGAATATGCATGAATTAGTTATGCGCTTTAAGGACGGTATTGCCGCTTTTGAGGTGATAAACGAGCAGGTAACGCCTCTTTATGCCAGCGATAACGTCTGTGAGTTTTTTGGTTATACTAAAGATGAATGGCTGCGCTTGATGAAAGCGAGTACTCCCATGAAAAGCTTTGTATCGCACAGTAAGTTTGCATACGAGGATTTTGTGGAGCTATTGCAGAATGGAGAGGCAGAATATACTTATTTTGATTTGAATACTCAGACCGAGCGGCGCATTAAAGCTATCTGTTCATCTAAGTCGCCCGGCGGTTCGTCGCCCAGGTATGTGATGCTGTATAATGTAGACGATACCCCTCTTGAAATACAGCCGTCAAGGGAACGCCGGGTTTCTATTCGCACCTTTGGATATTTTGATGTTTTTGTAAACGGCAAGCCCATAGCTTTCCGCAATAAGAAATCCAAGGAATTGTTCGCGCTGCTGACCGACCGCCGCGGCGGGTTTATAACCTCAGAGGAGGCCATAGGCTTTTTGTGGGAGGATGAGCCTGTAAGCCCTGTAACGCTGGCTCGGTACCGCAAGGTTGCGTTAAGGCTCAAAAATATTCTGGAGGAGTATGGCATTTCGGATGTGGTTGAGTCAGTAGACGGAAAGCGCAGGATTGTTCCGGAAAAGGTGCAGTGCGACCTTTACGATTATCTTTCGGGAAAGGAAGAGTATGCCCAGCTTTTCAAAGGAAGCTATCTGACCAATTACAGCTGGAGTGAAAATACTTTGGCTGAATTGACAGGCAAAATTATATATTAAAGAGGGAAAATAAATTGCATACCTATATTCATCAAGTAAAGTATTATGAAACGGACAAGATGGGCATTACTCATCATTCCAACTATATAAGGTGGATGGAAGAAGCGCGGATGGACTATTTAAAGAGCGCCGGCTATGGGATGAAAACGCTGGAGGAAAAAGGATTTGCTTCCCCCGTAGTTTCTTTGGAATGCCGGTATATTCAGCCTACCACCTTTGATGATTCTATTAAAATTGAAGTATCTTTAGTGAATTATACAGGCGTGAAGCTTGAAATGAGCTATGTTATGTCTGAGCTTGAAACGGGCAGGACGGTCTTTACGGCTAGTTCGTCCCATTGTTTTATAGGAGAGGACGGGCGGCCAATAGCGGTTAAAAAGTTTTTTCCTGAATTTGACGCTGCGCTTAGAGAGCTTTTGGGGAAATAGTTTTTTAAATCGTTAGCTGGGCTGTCTTTATGGTTAAAGCGGCTTTCCGTGCCGTTTTTGTGGGCCGCCGGAGGGCTGATTTTAGCGGCAATGGTGCTTTCTCATATTGCCGGTCTGACCGTAT
>OMGY01001693.1_pt1 | contig 18599 bp, 18 predicted proteins | sample 1674461 | NCBI WGS metagenome assembly OMGY01 (sample SAMN05578579, study PRJEB25193) | human gut metagenome | biome: Human Microbiome; feature: human-associated habitat; material: feces | host: Homo sapiens | place: USA:Birmingham
CGCCATCCCACCTGTTCCAAGGATATCCAGGATTTCATAACGATCGTCGAGAAATTTTCCTATGTACTGATCCATAGTATTACTCCTCATATTTCTTATCTTCTGGCACATCCAGCGCCAGAAGGACTGCAGTTACATTGTCAGTTGCGCCGCGCTGCAGCGCCAGGTTCAGAAGGCGCTGGCAACATTTGTCGCGCTCCCCTCCGTGTAGCGCTTCAAACAGAATCTCCTGATCCTCCAGCATATTGCTCAGTCCGTCACTGCACAACAGGAGCATACTGCCGGGCTCCATCTTCCGGCTGAACAAATCGCCCTCCAAACGGCGGTCTACCCCCAGGGCCCGTGTGATCACATTTTTGTTAGGATGGTTTCTAGCCTCTTGAGGCGTAATATGGCCCCGCTCGATCAGATCCTCTACCAAGGAGTGATCCCGGGTGATGCGTTCAATCCCGTTTTCAGAGATATAGTAGGCCCGGCTGTCCCCAACGTTGATGATATAGGCGATATCCCCTTCCACCAGGGCGCCTACCAACGTCGTTCCCATGCCCCGGCAATCCCGTTCGGTCCGGGCGTGTTGAAAAACCCGGTTGTTGGCCGCCGCCAAGGCATTTGTCAGCCGTTTTGCCGGTGCCTGATGGCCATGGAGCATCATCTCAGAAAACGCCTGCACTGCCAAAGCGCTGGCTACATTTCCGGCTCTGGCGCCGCCCATTCCGTCACAGACTAAAACGGCGCCGTTCTTTCCATCCGTCCACTTAAAAAAAGCATCCTGATTCTGTTCTCTCACCGCACCGCGGTCTGTGAGTCCCCAAACATTCATGTTCTTCGCCTTATTTCCCCACGCAAAACTCTGTCTCATCTCCGGCGTGGCCTGGGAGAGGAGCTCTGTCATCTAAACTCTGTTGCTGCATCGTCTTTCTGCGCAGCTGGCCGCAGGAGGCGTCAATATCGCCTCCCAATTTCCTGCGCACTGTGCAGGTTACACCATGGCGCTCCAACCGTCGCTGAAACTGTGTCACCCGACGGCTGGGCTTCAACGGGCTCTCCTGCACGTTATTGAGCGGAATCAAATTGACGTGGCCGGGCATTCCCCTCAAATGGCTGGCCAGCAGATCCGCCTGCCAATCGTGGTCATTCACACCGTCCACCATAGCGTATTCGTAAGAGATCCGTCTGCCTGTCCGTTCAAAGTAACGCCGGCAACAGGCAAACAACTGCGCAACTCCCACCGAGCGATTTACCGGCATCAGCTGCGACCGGGTCTCATCATCCGGCGCGTGCAATGAGACAGACAATGTTAATTGTAACCGATAATCGGCAAGTTTGTCAATCTGCTCTACCAGCCCACAGGTGGACAGGGAGATATGCCGCATTCCGATGTTCACGCCATCCGGGTCGTTGACCAACTCCAAAAAGCGCAGAACCGCCTCAAAATTATCCAGCGGTTCACCGATTCCCATCAGCACAATATTCGAGATAGGCAGTCCGGATTCCTTCTGTGCAAAGATCACCTGATCCAGAATCTCCGAGGGCTGGAGACGGCGAACCAATCCTCCCAATGTCGAGGCACAGAAGGCGCATCCCATGCGGCACCCCACCTCTGAGGAAACACAGATGGTATTGCCATGCTTGTAGCGCATCACAACCGACTCAATACAGTTTCCATCCGCCAACCGCCACAGATACTTTATCGTGCCGTCCAGTTTTGAAACCTGTTTTTGCTCCACCGCGGGAACTGTGATAACACAATTTTTCTTCAATTTTTCCCGCAATGCCTTTGACAGATTGGTCATCTCGTCAAACTGCTCCGCGCCCCGATGCAGCCATTGAAAGACCTGTCTTGCGCGGAATTTCGGTTCGCTCAGTTCCGCAAGATACGCTTCCAGCTCTCCACGGGTCAGAGATTTCAAATCAACCATGCTTTTTCCTCATTTTTGCCATAAAGAACCCATCTGTTCCATGAATATGAGGCGATAACGTAATATACCCCTCTGGAACTGGTCCAATACTTCCAGGCAACACAAATTCTTCCAGAACAAATTCCGGGTGCCCCTCCAGAAAATGACGGACAACTGCCTCATTTTCCCGCTTCAGCACCGTACACGTGGAGTACAGAAGGGCCCCGCCCTCTTTGACATAGGCGGAGACATTGTTCAAAATGTCCTGCTGTACCGCTGGCAGTCCCGTCAGCGGTTCCGGCTCTTTCCAACGAATATCCGGTTTTTTCCGAATAATCCCCAGTCCGGAACAGGGCACATCGCAGAGCACCAGATCAAACCCCCCCACCAAGTCGGGCCGGTACTCCTTTGCGTTTGCCGTCTCCGCGTCAACACAATTTAGCCGCAGCCGTTTGGCACCCGTCCGAATCTGCCTCACCTTTCCCGCATGAATATCACAGGATAATATCCGCCCCCTGTTGTCCATCTGCATCCCGGCAGAAAAGCTCTTCCCGCCCGGGGCCGCACAGGCATCCAGCACCTGCATCCCCGGCTGCGGAGCTGCCGCCAAGACCGCCAGCTTGGAGGCGGCGTCCTGAACCAGAAAATGCCCGCTGCGAAACGACTCCAACTGCTCCAGGTCGCCTGTTCCCCGGATGGTAAAACATCCATCCAGCCAGGGGTGCGCCTCTGCTGTCACCCCCTGCTCCTCCAGTTCCGCCTTCAGTGCGCCTGGCTGAAGCAACAGCGTGTTGGTTTGAATGGTGGTAGGCGGCTCGCTGTTGTTGCAGACCAGCAGTTCCTCCACGCCGTGATGGTGCAGTTCTCGCTCCAGCAGCGTCACCAGCCACTGAGGGTGGCTGTAACGAACGCTGCGTGTCTCGGGCTGGGGGAGCTGTCCCGCCTGTCTGCAAAAGGAGCGGAGAATCCCGTTGACCAGGGCGGGAGACCGGGGATTTCTGCTGCTGTGCCTGGCCAACTCCACCGATTCATTGACTGCCGCCCGCTCCGGGATCTTGTCTAGCATCCTGATCTGGTACATGGCCATCAGAATGGCGATGCGAACGGCCGGTTCCAGTTTTTCCGGCTTCACTTTGGAAAAATGCGCCAGCCAAAAGGTCAGCAGCATCCGGTTTTGACAGACACCGTAACAGATCTTACTGCACAGTGCAGCATCCCGGGAAGAAAGCGCATTGGAACGTATCTCGCTTTTCAGCGCTCCATCCAGCCAGGCCCCTTGCTTCTCACAGCGCAACAGCACTGCCAGTGCAACGGCTCGAGCACCGTTTGGTTTTTCACCCTTTTGCAAATCCATTTCTCCTCACAAGCCCATCACAGAATGGGATGTCCTCTCAGATAATCTGTCGCTTTCATGCGCTTTTTACCCGGCGCCTGTACCTCCGTAATGCACAGGACACCGCCGTCACCGCACACTACACGAATCCCCTTCTTGTCGGCACCTAACACGGTTCCTGCCGGCTGATTCTCATTTTCGCCGGTCAGCAGAGAGGCAAACACCTTAAACCGAGTCCCCTTCAGCTCCATTGTAGTGGCGGGCCAAGGCACCAGCCCGCGAATCTGGTTGTGTATTTCCAGCGCAGAACGCGTCCAGTCGATGGGCGACAGCTCCCGGCTGAGCATGGGGGCATAGGTGTGCTGGCTCTCATCCTGGGGAATCCGCGGCGCAGTTCCCGCTGCCAGCTCCGCAACCGCCTGCCCCAGCAGTTCCGCCCCCATAACCGCCAGCCGGTCATGGAGCTGTTCCACACTTTCGTCCAGGTCAATCGGCGTCGCAGCCTGAAGGATGATATCCCCGGCGTCCAGAGCCGCCACCACGTGCATAATGGTGACGCCAGTCTCTGATTCGCCGTTGAGAATCGCCCAGTTAATGGGCGCAGCGCCCCGGTACTTGGGCAAGAGTGAAGAATGCACGTTGATGCATCCCACAGCTGGAATATCCAGAATTGCCTGAGGCAAAATTTTTCCGTAGGCAGCCACGACCATCAGTTCCGGCGCCAACGCCTTTAACTCCTGCTGCACAGCCTCATCCTTTAGGGTTTTGGGCTGAAATACCGGGAGATTGTGTTCCAGCGCTACCACTTTCACCGGAGACGGTGTCAGTTTCATCCCCCGGTTCTTGGGCTTGTCCGGCTGGGTATAAACGCCGACGATTTCATGGCCGTCCTGAATCAGCCGCTTTAGGGAAGGCACCGCAAAATCCGGTGTCCCCATAAACACAATGCGCATCAGTTGGCCTCCCTCTTTGCATCCGCTGCCGCATCCTCGAACATCGCCTGAATCTCCTCTGCCGTGTACAGTTTATCGCACAGTTCGTCGAACATGTGTCCATCCAGATGGTCCAGCTCATGGCAGAAACAGCGGGCGGTGAGTCCCTCATCCTCAATCTCAAAGGCATTGCCGTCCCGATCCTGTGCTTTGACGCGCACCTTCATCGGGCGCGTCACCTCGCCCCAATATCCAGGCAGAGAAAGACATCCTTCCAGGCCAGTCTGCTCACCGGAAGAACTGACAATTTCCGGATTAATCAGTTCAATGATCTCCTCCGCCTCGTTCATGACGATTACAACACGGCGGCAAATGCCCACCTGAGGCGCGGCCAGCCCTACGCCGCCGGATTTTTCCAATGTTTCCTTCATGTCCTCCAAGAGGAAACGCAATTTATCGTCGAACTTTGTAATAGCGTGGCACTTTTTCCCCAAAACGGGATCGCCCTTCTGAATGATCTTTTTCAACATATCGTCAAACGTCCTTTCTATCCTAACACTTCTATTTAAATGGAATCTACAGGATTAAAATCTACTGTAATGGAAATTCCTCTGTTGCGCTTGTCTCCTTTGGCTCGGGTGATGATATAGCTGATCATGTCCCGCATTTTCCGACAGCTTTTTCCGCTGAGGGTCAGCGTATAACGGTAGCGGTTCATCACCTTTACTACGTTGGCGGCAGCGGGCCCCATGATTTCAAACGGCGTGTCTGCCATAGCCTGGTCCGTCTGCCAGGCTGCAAACCCGCCCCGCAGACGGATACAGCACTCCAGAACACCGCTCTCCTCAGGACCGGCGACCTGGAGTACATACAGGTCCTGAAACGGCGGGAAATGCCTGAGCCGCCGCTGTTCAATTTCCTGTTCATAAAAACGGTCGTAGTCCTGACGGGCGGCACAGGTGATAATATCGCTTTTTGGTGTAAACGTCTGAAGCACGGCAAGTCCCTTGCGCTCCCCTCTTCCTGCCCGGCCTACTACTTGGGTCAGCAGGGAAAAGGTACGCTCCGCCGCCCGGAAATCGTCCACATACAGGGAAAGGTCCGCGTCAATTACTCCCACCAATGTGACGTTGGAAAAATCCAACCCTTTGGCCACCATCTGCGTGCCGATGAGGATGGGAATATTCTGCCGCTCAAACTGGGCCAAAATCTGCTCATGGGTATGGGAGGCAGAGACAGTATCTGCGTCCATCCGCAGAACGGATACATCCGGAAACAGCGTTTCCAGTTCCTCCTGAACCTTTTGAATTCCCACGCCAAAGAAGGTCAATGGACCGCCGCACGCCGGACAACGCTCCGGCAGCGGCTGGGTAAATCCACAGTAGTGACACATCAGCCGTCCGTTGGCGCTGTGGTAGGTCAGCTTTACGCTGCACCGGGGACACTCCGGCGCCTCGCCGCACTGGGCGCACAGCGCCATGCGGTTGGCGCCCCGCCGGTTGAGAAACAGGATTACCTGTTCCCGCCGCTGGACGGTCTCCGCAATCTTTTCCCGCAGCAGGGCGCTGACAGCGCCGCTGTTGCCGCTGCGGAGCTCTTCCTTCATGTCCGCAAGCAGCACCTGGGGCAACGCTTGATCATTGTACCGTTTGGTCAATTGAAAAAGCTGATACGCACCGTTTTTTGCGCAGTACATACTCTCCACCGACGGAGTCGCGGAACCGAGGACCAAAACTGCCTGATGACGGCTGCACCGGTACTTGGCAATCTCCCGGGCATGGTAGCGTGGAACCGACTCCGATTTGTAGCTGCCCTCATGCTCCTCATCTACAATAATCATACCCAGTTGAGAGAGGGGCGCAAACACAGCAGAACGGGTGCCTACCACCACCCGGGCGTCACCCTTTCTGGCCCGCTTCCATTCATCATAACGGGCGCCAGCGGAGAGGGAGCTGTGGAGAATGGCCACCTGTTCCCCAAACTGGGCTCGAAAAATCCGAAGCATCTGGGGTGTCAACGCGATCTCCGGCACCAACACCAACACCTGCTGCCCCAGCTCCAGCACCCGTTGAATCAGATGGAGGTAAACCGGTGTTTTCCCGCTTCCGGTCACACCGTACAGCAACGCACATCCGGCCTGTCCCAGCATAGCAGAAATCCCCTGAAAAGCGTGCTCCTGTTCCTCGTTCAGCTGCGGCATGGAAGCGGGCAGCACTGGTTGCGCATCGACCTGCCGGTAGCACTCCCGCTGGCTCAGCTGGACCACGCCCTTGCTTTCCAGCGCATACAGGACCGACCGCTTTCCGCCGGTAAAATAACCGATCTCTTTTGCCGAAGCCATGTGGACTGTATCCAGAAAACGAACCACCGCCTGCTGGGTTTTGGCCCGCCCGCCGACGGCTTCCAGCGCCTGATCCAACGGCAAGACCAGCTCCGCCACTGTCTCCAGCTTATCCCCCACGCCCCGGGAGACATCGGTTTCCAGCGCCACAACCCCCTTTTCCAGGAGGGAACGCAGTACCGTTCCGGGAGAGGCAGGGGCAAATGCCTCATAGAGTTTTCCGCGCTCCAGGCTTCTTCCATTGTAAAAGAGGAGATCTAGCAGCTTTTTCTCCCGTTTTCCGCCGCCCGCCGCACGGTAAGCCGCTTCCTCGCTGACTTCACTAGGCACAAAGTAAACATCCCGCAGGGAAAAGTACAACCCTGCCGGAAGCATTGCTTTCACCGCTTCGTAAACTGTACAGAAGTATCGCTCCCGCATCCAAAGAGCCAGTTGAATCCCCTCCTGATCCAAAACGGGCTGGTCGTCTAAAACCGAGAGAATCTGTTTGCACCGCTCCGGCTTTCTGCCCCGTTCCATAGTCAGAAGCAGCCCCTCCGTATGGCGGTTTCCCCTGCCGAAGGACACCATCACCCGCATCCCGGGCATAAGCTCCGGGGCAAAGGACTCCGGAATCCAATACGTATAAGGTTTGTCGATGGCAAATCCGGCAACTGAAACGGCAATCTTTCCCAACAGTGTCTCTTCCAATTACCGCTCCTCCGATCTCTTTGGCATTTCCGGATACGGACAAAGGCAAGAAGCCGGTGGAATCCCAGCCGCTTGCCTCACTTCCGATCGCAATTACACTTCCATCTCTTCCTGCTGCGGCACTAAAGTGCCCGCACTCGCCTCTTCCAGCGCCGTAGTAACCGGCTTTTCTTTCAGCGGAATATTTGACTCATCCGCCTCGCTGGACAGTTGGCGCGCACGGTGGGCAACCAGATTTACCAGCTCATAGCGGCTGGACATTCCGCCCAAAAGTTCGTTGATCGGATATAGTTTCATGGTTTATTCTCCCTCCATCTTCAGATACCGGTTGTCAATCCAGCAGTGCTCCGCAGTCAGAATAGAAATAATGTCATTGGCCGCTTTTTCCACAGAATCATTGACCACCAGATAATCATAATTCGGAATTTCCCTGATTTCCTCATGGGCGCGCTTCAGCCTGCCCTGAATTACCTCTTCACTTTCGCTTCGGCGGCCATACAGCCGGCGGGACAGTTCCTCAAAGGAAGGTGGGGCAACGAAAATCAGAACCGCATTTCTGCTCTTTCTGCGCACATTGCTTCCGCCCTCCACTTCAATATCCAAAAGCACATCACAGCCGGAATCCAGCTCTTCCTGAATTGCTTTCAATGACGTGCCGTAGTAATGGCCCTGGTAACAGGTATACTCCAACAGCTCGTCCGCCTGGATCATGCGTTCGAACTCTTGCTGATCCACAAAATGATAGTTTACACCGTCCTGTTCCCCGGCCCTCGGCCCGCGGGTTGTATAAGAAATGGAGAAGGTCAACCGCTCCCGCCGGTGCATCACTTCTGCAATAACCGTACTTTTTCCAACGCCTGAGGGACCTGAAATGACAATCAACTGGCCACTTTTTCTCGGCTTAATCATGGTGGTTCTCCTCCTCTTCCACAACCTCTTTGCCGTTGAGTCTAGCCGCTACAGTGTCAGGCTGGATCGCAGACAGAATAATGTGATCGGAATCCATAATGACAACGGAGCGGGTTTTTCTGCCGTAGGTCGCGTCAATGAGCACCCCCCGGTCACGTCCCTCTTGAATCATCCGTTTAATTGGAGCGGAATCCGGACTGACGATAGCGACCAGGCGCTCTGTGGATACCATGTTGCCAAACCCAATGTTTAATAATTTCACGGATCATGCTCCCCTGTTATTCAATATTCTGAACCTGTTCCCGAATTTTTTCAATTTCAGCTTTCATATTCACAACGACGGTCGAAATCTCCAAATTATTGCACTTCGATCCAATGGTGTTGGTTTCCCGATTCATTTCCTGAATTAAAAAGTCCAGTTTTCGCCCCACCGGACTACCTTCCGCCAGCATACCGCGGAATTGGGCGATATGACTGCGCAGCCGGACCGTTTCTTCATCGACAGCTACCTTATCCGCAAAAATCGCGGCCTCAGTCAGAATGCGGCTCTCCTCCACCTGACGGTCCGTCAGCACCTCCTGGATTTTTGCGGTGAGCCTGGCCCGATAGTCTGCAACAGTTTGAGGCGAGTGCTGCTCCACCATTCCGGTGTAACGCTCCAACGCATCCAGACGTCCGTCCAGATCGTCAGCTAATTTCTGTCCTTCCTTGGCACGCATCCCATCAAAATCCTCCAGCGCACACTCTGCCACTTGGTGAATATCTGCCGCCAGCTGCTCCAAATCCTCCGGCACCTTGTCCACCCGGAACACATCCGGAAAACCAGACAGCAGGCCGACAGAGAGCTCCCCCTGTAACTGGAATGTCTCCTTCATAGTCCGCAGCGCCGAAAGGTATCCTGCCGCCACAGATTGATTCAACGTCACGGAGACCGCATCTTCTGATGTGTTTTCGATATTGACATACACATCGACCTTCCCGCGGGAAATTTTCTGTTTGACTCTGCGTTGAACGCCGTCTTCCGCACAGATATAAACCCGCGGCAGCCGCACACTGCAATCAAGATAGCGGTTGTTCACACTTTTTACTTCTACTGTCAGCGTGCGGCCGTGGACAGAGCTCTCGCTTCTGCCGTAGCCGGTCATACTTTTGATCAAGGAAACCCCTCCAGCTTTTTCTTTTATCTATCTATTTGTCCATTGCTTGCCGATCATCGCTCCAGTGTCTTAACTGACATAGACCGGAACCTCATACGTGCCAACGGCGCCGATTTCGGTGAATCCGCGCAAAACCACTTTGGCGGGCACCGTATAGGTTCCATAAGAATTGTCATCCAACTCACTGAGATCCACCTGGACAGAAATGTCGCTGCTGACCAGCAAGTCCAGTACCTTTTCCGCACCGCGAATCCGCACTTCCAGCGAATGGTTCTGTAAGGTTGCCGTTTTCGTCTTTGGCACATTGAGCAGCTCGAAGTTACTCGTCTTTCTCTTGATTGTCGTCAGCTTTGGCAGCTTAACACTGACACTCACCGTTTTTTCACCGCTTTCACAGGAAACCCCTTCGGGCAGATCAAGCTCAAAGGCAATCTTCTCTGTGATTACCTTTGCCAAATCAACCGTCCCCAGATTCCACTCATCCAAGGCGTCCAGCGCCTTTTCCGAGCCAGAGACCATAATGGTTTCCGGATCAATGGTATAATTTACATCATCTGCTGTAGCACCACCGCCATCCTGAATGGTCACTGTAAGCGGCAACTTCTTGATACGACGAACCACCAATGTAACGCTTATTTCATCATGGGACAGGTCGAGCCGTTCATCTTTGACCTCCCTCCCCGCCTTGTCCACCAAGGTAACGGGCAGGGTCCCCTGCCAATCTGAGGTCAGCTCTGTCTTGTCCATGGTAACCACGGCGTGATCAATTCGATCCACCACAGACTTATCCCCGCTGACATTGATCAAACGGTGCTCTAGCTCAAATCCGCCCTCCATATAGCCTTCACTGACAGAACCGGTAAACTCCCCCTTTACAGAAACAGACTTTGTACTGGCCTGCACCACAGAAACATCAATGGTTGTGACGCTTCTGGATTTAATCTTCACACTGCTGCCAACCACGGTGTTGGGAAAGGAAACAGCATACTCCAAAGAGGGGACTGAAGCTCATGCTTTAGCTGAGAAAAAGCTCAACAGCTGGATCAAGTCCGGCAGAAAAAACAAATTCAAAGCCCCAAATGGGGAGATGGATGAGTACACCAATAACTATCGAGACTACGTTATTGAAGTATTCAACACTGAAAAAGCTAAAACATCTGATGCTCAATTATTGATCGAGCAGAGATTAGATTTCTCTGAATGGGTACCAGATGGCTTTGGAACCGGCGACGCTATCATCATAGGTGATGATACGTGTCATGTAATTGATCTCAAGTATGGTGCTGGAGTTCTTGTACAGGCCGAAGGTAATACCCAGGCCCGATTATATGCAGCCGGAGCATATAGTACGTATGGTCTGCTTTACGACTTTAATAAAATCGTAGTACATATCTATCAGCCAAGAATGGATAACATCTCGACATGTACATACACGGTGGATGAACTGAAACAATGGCTAGAGTCTACAGTAATGCCTGCTGCACAATTAGCTATCAAAGGTGAAGGGGCACAGAACCCTGGCAAATGGTGCCAATTCTGCAAGATCAAAGGCAATTGTAAAGCACGTATGACTAATACTCTTAGGTCACTGATTAATGCTGGGTTCAACTCAGATGCCAAAGAAATGACGACTGAGGACATCGAAACAGCATTACCATTTTTGGACGGTATTACGAAATGGGTCAAGGACCTAGAAGCCTATGCATTGGATCAAGCTTTGCAGGGCACAAGATACAAAGGATACAAACTTGTAGAGGGTCGATCAATTCGAAAAGTAAAAGACGAGCCAGGATTGATCGAAGCCTTGCACAAGATGAGCTATCAAGATGATGTCATTATGACCAAGCCTAAATTAGAGTCAATATCTACTCTTGAAAAGGCTATTGGTAAAAAGATGTTTGCTGGTATATCAATGCCGTACATCGAAAAACCAAAAGGCAAACCTACGTTGGTTCCTGTATCCGATAAACGTCCAGAATACAGGAATGAAGAAAAGGAAATGGACGATTTTGCAGATGAATTCAAGAAAGAAGGAGAATAATAATGCCAACACAAAGATTAAACACAGAAGTTAAAACCGGAGTCGTAAGACTTGTATACCCACATTTATTTGAACCACAATCGTTTGATGACAACGCAGCTAACGCTAAATACAGCGTTATGGTGCTAATTCCTAAATCCGATCAGACTACTGTCCAGGCAATCAACCAAGCATATGAAAACGCCAAACAGAACGGAGTTAGTCAATATGGTCAAGGTTTTGCTTCTAAAGCTACTCCATTAAAAAGACCGGTAGGATCCAACTCAGGTTTGATTCGTGATGCCGATGAATGGCCGGATTTCCAAGACGATCCAAATTTCAAGGGTCACTACATCATGAGTATCAAGAGTACACAGTCACCTCTTGTCATGGCTACCGAGGCCGGCAAAAGAAAGCTGGAAGAACAAGAAGGAAAAGAGCTTGTCTATTCCGGATGCTACGGAAGAGTTAAGTTCTCCATCTTCCCATACAACAAAGTAGGAACAGGAATTACATGTGGTCTACTGACCGTGATCAAAACTAAAGACGGCGATTCTATTGGCGGATCACATGGAAGTATCAATGACTTTGACGATGAGTTCGAACAGAGCTTGAGTGACCTGTTATAGGATCATGCCTAGCGTGTTACATATCGACTTGGAGACTTATTCCAGCGTCGATCTAGGCAAGAGCGGTGTCTACCGATATGCAGAGAGTGAGGATTTTGAGATCCTGCTCTTTGCATATGCTTTTGATGATAATCCAGTATCAGTAATCGACCTAGCTCAAGGCGAGAAATTACCTGATTTTATCGAAGCATGTATAAAAGATGGATCGATTATCAAGGTTGCACATAACGCAGCTTTTGAACGTATCTGTCTTAGTAAATATCTTTGTAATCCAGGACAATACATGGACCCAAGGCAATGGCGATGCACTATGATCCACGCCTGTGAACTTGGTCTGCCGGCGTCTCTTGCCAACTTGGGCAAGGCGCTAAAGCTTGATGAAGATAAGCAGAAACTAGAAATAGGCAAACGTCTTATTACTTATTTTTGTAAACCGTGTAAGGCCACTCTATCCAATGGCGGTAGGACGCGGAACCAACCAATACATGATGTAGAAAAATGGAATCTTTTCAAAGAATACAACCAAAGAGATGTAGAAACCGAACAGGCGATATACAAACGTCTGATGAAGTATCCGGTACCTGAATCAGAATGGAATCTATGGTTCCTGGATCAAGAAATCAATGATCGAGGAATCGGTATTGATACAGACATGGTCGATACGGTCGTCAAATTTGGTGAAGATCACGAAACTAGGTCAAAAGAACGTTGTATTGAGCTGACGGGTGGGATCAATATCCATTCGGTCATCCAGCTGAAGCAGTGGATCTCCGATCGAGAAGGCAGAGAGATCACAAGCCTCAGAAAAGAAGACGTTGATGATCTTCTATGCCAAGATATCCAACCAGAGACTAGGGAGCTACTCGAGTTACGACAGGAAACCGGGAAAACATCTGTGAAGAAATATGAAGCTTTCCAGCGAACAGTATGCAGTGATGGCCGGGTTCATGGAGCGTTCCAATTCTACGGAGGTCGTACAGGAAGATGGGCTGGACGTTTGATTCAGCCGCAAAACTTTCCTAGAAATGAATTCGATGATTTTGATTTAGCACGAGCCATCGTCAAAAGGAAAGACTGGGACCTAATTGAAGCACTATATGGATCACTGAATGGCGCATTTGCTACACTGATCCGAACGCTGATCGTACCACGTCCTGGATTCAAGTTTGCCGTTGCTGACTATTCAGCCATCGAGGCCAGGGTGATTGCTTGGCTGACCGATGAGACCTGGCGACAGGAGGTATTCAAAAATGGTGGAGACATCTATTGTGCCTCCGCTACACAGATGTTCCATGTGCCCGTAGAAAAACACGGACAGAACAGTCACCTCCGAAAGAAAGGCAAGGTTGCAGAACTTGCTCTAGGCTATGGTGGAGGGGTACCCGCCTTAGAAGCGATGGGCGGCGCTAAGATGGGGTTGAGTCAACAGGAGATGACAGAGATAGTCCAGAAATGGAGAGTAGCATCGCCAAGAATCAAACAGTTTTGGTACACCTTGGGGGATGCTGAAAAAGATGCGGTTCAGTTTAAAAAGGTTGTACCTTTACCGCATAACATGTGTGTCTACTGTGAATCTGGATTTCTTTTCATTCAGATCCCTTCTGGACGTAAACTGGCCTATGCACAGCCACAGATTGAACAAGACGGAGAGATCACCTATTCCGGTATGTTGCAATCGGGTCATAAATGGACGCGAATTAGCTGTTGGGGCGGTAAACTCACTGAGAACGTAGTACAAGCTATTGCCAGGGATTGCCTAGGAGAAACGTTGAAACTTCTAGCTATGAACCCTAGACTCTTTCGGATTGTGATGCATGTGCACGACGAAGTGATCGTAGAAGTGCCATCTAATGAAGCTGAAAATAGACTGGCTGAGATGGAGACTATTATGGCCAAACCGATACCGTGGGCACCGGGGTTAATATTAACTGCCGATGGTTTTACATCGGACTATTACAAGAAGGATTAATTTATGAATGCTAGTCAATTTTTATGACGGGGGGGGGGTAAGAATATGAACATAAAATTTAATATTGCTACCTGTAAGACCCGCCGAGATAAGACCTATATAAATCAACAAATGACCTGGAACGAATTCGTCGATCGTGTCAAAGAGACCTATCGAACAAGGGAGACCGTCCAGGAATACAAGGCCATGTCCAAATCAAAACAAGCCGATATCAAGGATGTTGGAGGTTTCGTAGCCGGGCAGCTAAAGGACGGACGAAGAAACAATCTAAGTGTGATAAGTCGATCCATGATCACACTAGACCTTGACTTTGCTCCAGCTGATTTTTGGGACATGGTTGATATGTTGGACGATATGTGTTGCTGCATGTATTCAACACATAAGCACACACAACAGACACCAAAATATCGCCTGATCATTCCAGCATCTAGGGATATGACACCAGATGAATACGAAGCGGTCAGTCGAAAAATTGCCAGTCGCTATGATATGGATTACTTCGATGATACGACATATCAACCTGCTCGTATGATGTTCTGGCCATCAACATCAAAGGATGGACAATATGAGTTCCATCAAATGGATGGACCCCTGTTAGATGTTGATTCAGTCCTCGCTGAATATCCAGATTGGAAAGATATCAGCTTCTGGCCACGATCATCCAGAGTGGACGGCGTCCGACAAAGATCGGCCAAGAAACAAGGAGACCCATTAGAAAAGGATGGATTGATTGGTGCTTTCTGCAGAATCTATACGATCCAGGATGCCATCGAGACGTTTTTACCGGATGTATATACACCGACTGAAAAACCTGATCGATGGACCTATGTAGAAGGATCTACAGCTGGTGGTTTGGTGATTTACGATGACAAGTTTGCTTATTCACATCACGCCACAGATCCAGTGAGTGGAAAGCTGTGTAATGCGTTCGATCTTGTCAGGATCCATAAATTTGGTGAACTTGATATTGATGTTCAACCAAGAACGCCGACGGTCAAATATCCATCCTGGACCAAAATGATCGAGTTCTGTGGAACGGATAAGGCTACGGTCAAAGAACTGGGCGCAGAACGTTTGCAGGAAGCGCTAAAGGACTATGAGGAAGATTTTAATGAAGTTGATACGGAATGGCTCAGCCAACTAGAAGCGGATAAAAAGGGAAACTACAAGCCGACAACGGATAACATTGTAATCATACTGGAAAACGATCCACGCCTTAAAAAGAACATAGGCGGTGTAGACCTATTCAATCAAAAACCGGTCAAACTAGGGGATCTTCCCTGGGCTAAGCATGACCCTAATAATCCAACGTGGACGGACGATGATGATGCCGGGCTACGTTACCTGCTGGAAAAAGATTATGGGATCGTGGCCAAGGGGAAATGTGATGATGCAATCACATACGTACACAAACAGCATGCTTTCCACCCAATACGTGACTATTTGAACAGTCTGACATGGGATGGTGTAGAAAGGCTAGACAAACTCTTTATTGAGTACTTGGGATCACCGAATACCGAATATGTAAGACAGGCTACCAGGAAGTCCTTTACTGCAGCAGTAGCCCGAGTCATGTCACCTGGATGCAAGTATGATTATATGGTCGTCTTGATCGGTAAACAGGGAATTGGGAAGAGCCACATACTGTCTATCATGGGACAACAGTGGTTTAGTGACTCTATAACCACAGTATCCGGAAAAGAAGCATATGAGAGTTTACATGGCTCCTGGATCATCGAAATGGCCGAACTAACAGCGACCAGGAAGTCCGAGATCGAACAGACGAAACAATTCATTTCAAAGCGCGAGGATCGTTACAGGAAGGCCTATGCACGAAGGGTGACCGATAACCCAAGACAGTGTGTTTTCTTCGGTACGACCAACGAAGCGGAGTTCCTGAGAGACTATACAGGGAATCGTAGATTCTGGCCGATCGAGACCGATGCGGAGCGAGCGACAAAGAGTATCTTTGACGATCTGACAGATTATGTGCGTGATCAATTGTGGGCGGAAGCAGTCGTTAGATACAAAGCACACGAGCCATTGTATCTACAGGATGATGTGGCCAAAGAAGCACTGATGGCGCAGGACGCACATACATATAGATCCGTCAAAGAGGACCAGATATACAACTACCTTGAGCGTAGATTACCAGAGAACTGGTACGAAATGTCGCAGAGGGAAAGAACTCTGTGGCTTGATGATCCAGACAATGTTGGAACATTGCGACGTGATAAGGTCTGCCTGATGGAGATCTGGATCGAGGTATTCAATGGATCAAAAGGTGTATTTCCTAACACGGAGCAGCGTGAGATCAATGCTATACTAGATCATCTGGGCTGGGAAAGAACCAAGAATCCAATTTGGATCGATAAGAATTTTTATCTAAAACAAAGGGCAAGATTACGTCCGAATCCTGGCAACAGTGACACTTTTTCTGGCAACAGTGACGAGGAGCAGTAAAAAATTACTGGAAACACTTGGCAACAGTGTGGAAACAGTAAGCGCAAATGAGTGTTGCCAACGAAAGTGCGCATAAATACTGAATATTCGACTTCATGGAAACATTGGAAACAGTGAAATATATAACTTAGCAAATATATAGATATATAGAGAATATACGTATATGTACGCTATACACGCGTAATATATACGCGCGCGAGAGACTGTTTCCACTGTTCCAGGGCAAAAAAAGGAGGCACAAAGACATGTTGGAAAAACAAATCGAAAAGTACCTGAAAGAGCAAGTACAGGCCCGAGGATGGCTGTGTTGGAAACTGGTGTCTCCAGGAACGAATGGAGTACCGGATCGTATCGTCATCGGGAATCATCAAATCGTGTTCGTAGAACTGAAGAAACCGGAAACCGGTCGAGTATCCAAAGTCCAGCAGTTCCGACTGAACCAGTTGCAAGGTCTGGGACACTCGACGAAGATTATTGATTCCAAAGCCGGGGTAGACAGTTTAATCAAAGGGCTGACAAAAGGAGTGTACGCACATGATCTTTAAACCACATGCATACCAAAGTGAAGCAATTCAGTGGGGCTTGGATCACAAAAAGTGCGGTTTACTGTTACCAATGGGAGCCGGAAAAACAGTGAGTACACTGACCATAATTCATCAACTGATGTACATCGAAGTGTCGAAAGTACTGATTATCGGGCCGGTACGAGTCATCCAATCAACCTGGCCGGATGAAATATGCCAGTGGGATCATACCAAAGATCTAACTTACACGATCATCGACGGACCTATGGCAAAAGGGAAAAATCCTATCAAGTTTGATACCGACCTGTACCTGATTGGAAAAGAAAATCTGGCCGCTTTAATCGAAACGTACCAAAGAGACTGGCCGTTTGACATGGTGGTCATCGACGAGCTGTCTACTTTTAAGAATCCACAGTCCAAACGATTCAAAGCCTTACGGAAAATGATGCCTTTGGTTGATCGGTTCATTGGTTTGACGGGGACACCTGCACCGAACGGATTACCCGACTTATGGAGCCAGATCTACTTGATGGACCGAGGAGAGAGGCTAGGAAAGACCTTATCTGCCTTTAGGGGAAGATTTTTAAAACCGGGGAGACGAAATGGTTATGTAGTCTACGAATGGAACCTACAGGATGGAGCCGAGGAAGAGATTTACAAACGGATTGGCGATATCTGCATGTCCATCCAACAGGGCGACTGTACCAAGCTGCCGCCATTGACCGTCATCGATTATCCGGTGGATCTAAAGAAAGCAAAGCGAGGCTACGATCAGTTCAAGCGGGACAAGCTACTAGAGCTGGGTGATGACGAAGCTATTATCGCAGCCAACGCCGGAGTCCTGTGTGGACAATTATTACAGTATGCCTCGGGACAGATCTACCAGGAGTCGGGATCAAGCAAGACTGTTGACATCCACCATCACAAGCTGGATGCCTTAAATGACCTAATCGAGTCAGCAAACGGACAGCCGGTCATGGTGTTTTATTACTTTAAACATGAGTTAGAGCGACTGACCAACCATTTTGTTGAATCAGACAAAATGGTAAGAACGGTCAAAGGACCAGAAGATGTTCGTGATTGGAACGACGGTAAGATAGATATTCTGTTGTTGCATCCTGCATCAGCAGGACATGGGCTGAATCTTCAGCGCGGTGGCAATATAGCTATCTGGTATACACTCCCGAACTGGAATTTGGAACTGTACCAACAGGCCAATGCTAGAATCTACAGACAGGGTCAGCAAAATGCAGTTACCATATATCATTTGATGGCCAAAGGCACAATTGACGAAGATATGATCGAGGCCTTAAACAGAAAAGATGTTACACAAAAAAGGCTTATCGAGGCCCTAAGAAAGGAAGTATGACATGAAAAAAGAAATGATCAGGATAGAAAATCTTATTTTCTTGGGAACATATACGAATGGTTATCGTATACTTCAAAAATTGACGAGATATATCATGACGAAACTAACAAAAGCTAACATTGCCTGTGTACGGAGAATAAAATGAAACATATGGTTCAGTTCAGCGGTGGAAAAGATTCTACTGCGATGCTAAAGAAAATGATTGAGCAAAAGTGGGATATCGATGAAGTCGTGTTTTTCGATACTGGCTGGGAATTTAATGCAATATATCAATCAATCGAAGATATGAGAATTTTTCTCAAAAAGATCGGTATAAAGTTCACGATTCTAAAGCCCGAAAGATCTTTTGATTATCTGGCTTTTGA
>OMGY01001694.1_pt1 | contig 18588 bp, 11 predicted proteins | sample 1674461 | NCBI WGS metagenome assembly OMGY01 (sample SAMN05578579, study PRJEB25193) | human gut metagenome | biome: Human Microbiome; feature: human-associated habitat; material: feces | host: Homo sapiens | place: USA:Birmingham
TGTTTCGCTGCCTTTTCCTTTTGGATTTTCGCAAGCTGTTGACCGCACATAGCTAAGTCTACTTTCGTACACTCCATCTTGCGTACAGCACCGAGTTCATCAATTTTTTCAAATTCATGAACCAAGAAATTTTTGAATTTCTCTGAATCCAAATCCTTGTCAACCAGAGAAATCGTTCGCTGCCATGACATTCGAGGGTTCATTGATAACATTCCAAAAAGACCGCCTTCTTCAATGTATCCCCAACGATACCCCGCAGCTTTTAAAGCTTCTTTGTGTTCGCGAGTATTTCCGCTCGCCGTCAAAAGAATCTGAGGCGGATATACTCTAACATTCACCTCAATCGTAAGAGGTTTTTCTGACTCCTCTTTTCGCATCCTTTCGCTATAACAAGTAGGACACTCATCAAATGTTTGAGATGCCCACGCCTTCCAGGAATCAGCATCTTTTCTGTTATAGCAGGTTTTTTCGCGGTAAAATGTTTTCCCACAGGATTGACACCTACAAATTGCTCTTGCTTTCGCCATTTTTTTCCTTTCTTCCGCTACCTCAGCGGACTCTGTGATACCCACGGCACTTATGTGTGGCAGGTATCACATACCCAAAATCAATGCATAACACAACAGGCAGAGGTGTATTTCCTCTGCCTGTTGTCGGTAATTAAACATTAAAAATTACAAAAATTACGCATTGATCTGCTTATCCAACTGTATAACCTCATCAGCTGTTAATCTTGACGTTTTTGCGATATCCTCATATGTCAACTTCTCATTGTTTTTTCTGATTTCAAGCATATCCATTGCTATTTCAATATTTCTTTTTCTTACTGCCTCGTTTCTCATTTCCTCCATTGCTCTGCACATAATTGCCACTCCTTCCTCGTCTTCCTTAAAATAATGCACTCGATCTGCCAACACCTTATAATACATGTTTTCCGCTTTCTTGCATGAAAAATCATGCATCAATTTTCCAAGCGCAGTATCGTCTTGAATCTTTGAGTTCACATATATGATATGTGACTCATCCTCAAATACTTCGCCAGTCTCTCTGATCACTCGATCAATGTGGTAGATGGGAAGCTTTCGCTTTAGTGCATCATTTTCGGTGATAAAAATTACATAGGTTTCGTTCAAGTTCTCGTATTGATCACCAGGTTGTGTAAGATTTGCATCAAGGATGCTACTATTATATCTAGCTCTCTTAACACCTGCGCCCTTATCACTACGCTGAACTTCGATGTTGTATACATGTTTTTCTCGATCAACTGCCAAAATATCCAATCTCACGGATCGTCCCTGCAAGTTTTTGATACTGTACTGGCTAGTTGATCTTACGACGATCAAATCATCCCTCTCAAGAATGATCTGAAGCAAAAATTCTGCACATTTCTCATCTTCAAAGACTTTCGTCATAAAGTCGTCGTCCAAAAGTCGGAAGTTTTGAAGACGTTTGAGATCTTCCTTGTGGCTTTTTTCAAAATTCAAATTTTGCGAGGGTGTTTTCTCACATGCCTTCATTTTCATTTTACCATCTGTTTGCGAACCTTTCAAGGCATTTTGCTGTTTGTTTTCTGACATAAGATTCCTTTCTCTGCCTAATGCTTTGCTTATAGTTTGTACTTTGTTGTAAACTGATAAGTTAGGCAAATCATGTTACTGAATTGCTACCTTAACCAGTTCTCATTTTGGGCAAAGACTCAATCCTCACCCATGACTACTTTTATCATAACTTTCTCCTTTCTTTTTTGGCACAAAAAAAGCGCCTCACGACTGTTTGCCGTAAAACGCTTATCTGTGATACAATATTTCTTTTTTTCGTAGCTGTACAGTAAAAAAGGTACAGCAAACAAACCCAACTCATTTCGGGAGTTTTGCATCTAGTGGAACACCCTCTGCCCCACTTCCTTCTTCGTCGTTACCTGTACACTGACAGTATAGCAGAGGAATCAGGCAAATGCAAGCAATTTCGACGCGCTGTCTAATAAACACAAACAAAAAGAAAGTAACAGGCAAAACAACAAAAACCTGCTACTTCCTTTTTTGACCCATTAAGAAGAAAGGAAAATATATTTTTTGAACTGCGAATTCAAAAAACAGGACTCAAATCCTGTTTTAAGGATATACCAACGATTCGCACACGTCAAGTTTTTTTGCCAAATTTTCAATTTTTTCGTGTTTTTCTCCCGAGGGCATCTTTCTTCACCCCTTTTTCGTTCCAAAACATATCAGAAACCTTTGTACTCGGTGTTCTTTTGTGCTATACTAGACTTGAGTATACCATTTTTGTGTAGCATAAAGAGACCTGCTTTCTTCACAACAGGGTGTAATAAACATTTATGTAATAATGATTGTAACATACTTGTCTGTGGTTTGCAAGGCTTTTTAATGGTAAAAGTGGAAAAAAGTATGGTTTTTGTAAAAGAAAGGGGTTTTTGCTATGCCGAAGAAAGATGAAAAGAAAGCCTGTAAGTCATCATCGGGTCACAAAATGATCGTATGTAAGAACTGTGGATCGTCAGTTCCGGCCGATAGGGATGTCTGCCCATATTGCGATGCTCCAATAAAAAAAGGCGCATCTTCGAAAAAGGGACTAATCATCGGAAGTATCGCTGGGGGAGCTGCCGTTATCATTGGAATTGCTGCTGTTGTCGCTTCTTCTAGTGGAAAGCATCGAGACACTGATCCTGCCCTACTGGGTTCAAAGGAAGATTATAGCTCAATTCTTTTTGGAGAAGAATTGAGCAGCGAATTTGAGACTGAGGAATTAGAATCAACCTCTGCCGACGAATCGCTCATTAATAATCCGTTTCTTGTCAACATGCGAGAAATTGCATCCGGTGAATCTACAGATGAAGAAACAGAGAGTATTTCCGATAGCCGTACCATTACGGTAGATGGCAACCAGTATCAGATCATAGATGGTGAAGCACATTTGGCTCATTGGGGCGTTACCGCAGAAACGGTTGCCCGTATTCCTGCTGCAGTTAATGACTATCCAATTGTATCAATTCTGGCAAATGCCTTTGCAGACTGTCCAGATATGCGATACGTTGCGATTGGCGACAATGTGATAACGATTGAACAATATGCATTTTACAAATGCTCGAAGCTGCGTGAAGTATACTTCCCAAAAACAGTTACTTCAATCAAGACGTATGCCTTTTCTTCTCTGCAACGATGCGTAACACCAAAAGATTCCTACGCATGGCAGTATATGTCGCTATTTGCAAAAGAAGTCGTTGAGGGCACTTGTCTGACTATCGACAAAGCCGACGAATCAACAAAGGCAACTCTTCCTGCTACAACCACTACTGCCGAAGAAAATTCGAAGAAAGAAAATGGAAAAGGAGAGACAGAGAAGGAGACAGATGCGGAAGAAAAGACAGCCCCTGATGCATCCGAGTCAACTCAGCCAACTTCTAGCCATCCGCAGCAATCATCGCACACTCCTACTTCTCCGACTACCATTGCTAGGACAACAGGAAAGAAAGACGATGATTCAAATTCTACGGAGTCCTCTGCCACCAGAACGACAGCATATGTACCACCTACAACCACAGCGTATGTTCCGATAACGCGTCCAAATGTATCTCCAACATACTCGCCAGTGTTACCAAGTTCGTACACGCCGACACCTACCACGGCATATGTACCACCTACATATGCGCCAACTACTGCACCTACAACCGCTCCAACTACCGCTCCAACTACCGAGCCAACGACAGAAGCTACCACAGTTGAATCTACAACTGAGACAACCACTGAACCGTCTACAACAGCAGAAGAATTAACCACAATTCAAGAAACTTCTGAAGAAACAACTCCTGTACCTACTACAGAGGAGATACCAGAAACCACTCCTTCTGAAGAAAGTACGCAGGAAAGCCCTGTTGAACCTACTACGGAATCAACAGAGGCTACAACAGAAAGTATACCAGATACCACACCTTCTGAAGACCCATCTTCCGAAACGCAGGAGCCGACATCTGAATCAGAATCTTATGATCAGCCGACGGAGCCTTCGTCTGATTTCAGTGAGCCTAGCAGCAATCAGTCCGAACCTTCATCTGGTCAAGAATCACAGCCTTCTTCTGAATCACAGGAGTCTCAGGAACCATCCTCAGCAGAGGATTCCTCGGCTGTTGAGCCAACGGAAGATACATCACCAATTGATCCTACAGAAGACACTTCTCCAGTTGAACCAACTGAGCCAGAATTTGTCCGCGACCTGGATCATGTCTGGTCCGTAATCGCCCAGTATGCACAGAGAGATCCGTCTGCAATCTCCGCAGGATCGGTTTGGATTGATACCGCAACTGGCAGAGAGGACTTTGTAGGTCTTTCCCCAAATGACGATGGGTCAAAGACACTTTGGTTTGTCGGTGAGAACAATGTCCCAACAGTAATTGCTACCCTTCCAGGGTCTGCAACTCTGCCAACTGATCCTTTCTGGTACGGAGAGACCCTTACCCTGGTATCGAAAGTATACGATGATGCCGGAAATGTAAGTGGTGTATATTTCTTTGCTTACCAAAATGGCAGTTTGGTTAATGTGTTGACGCTCTCCGGCGATCTGGTAGACAATGGGGATAGCACTTTCTGGCTCTACTACAATGGACAAAAGACAGCTCATGTCTTTATCAAAAACGGTAATTTTGTTGAGCTTGGGTACACACAGCTTTCGAGAAATCAAGCCATCTGCTACACGGGTGCAAGAGAAGCAATTGCTTACACACAATCAGCGACCGGATCAGATGTATCTTACTGGCTATGCGCTGACGACACCTTGGCAATATCAACTACAAGCCAGACATACCGTTTCACGGCTTCAAATGGCAGCTACGACCCTTCGGCGGGGGCACAGGTAGAAATATTAAATGTTGCATGTCAGCCGTCTTACAGCGGCCTAGAAACGACATATCCGAGTGTTGTTGAAGACTATTCTACGATTGGTGTTCGACAGATGTATGATATCCCGGCAGACACGACTGTTTCCTACAACCTTGATGATAATGGAATGCCAGAGCAGTTACAGGCAGCTTCCAACGGAATCCTTTACATCAACGGATCTGCTGCAAAAACATTTGATGGTTGCAGTTCCTATGTCTGCAAAGCCTTCCGTATGGCAGAGGCAGATCCAAAAACCTATCTGCTCTCCCTTGCATCTTATGCCGATGGCACAACGTCTCTGTTAATTGATTGGTTTAATGGCTCGTCACTTGTAACGTCAACCTCGTCATTAAACGTATTGGGAAGTGATCTGACCAATGCAAGAATTGTTAATATGCCATCCCTATCTGACTCTGGAAAGATCAGTCTCACGATTGATACACCAATCGTGCTTCCACTGTTCGGACAGTACAGCATCAATGCCACATTCTCCTTTGCAGACGGATACTTAGTACCGGATGATGCATTAAGTTCTCCCCTTGTATCTGCAGAAAGCTCATTTATCTTTGCAAAGGATACTACCGTCTACTCGGATGCAGCTGGTGGAAATCCAACTACTCTTCCAGCAGGAAGTCAAGTATCAGGCATTCGTTTGGTTCGAGGAGAGTCCACGGTATTCCTCGAAACCGCAGATCATCAATACATTGACTTAATGCCAGCTGACTCAGATTCGATTTTTAAGCCAATTTCAGAGGGATAGGCACAGATTCAAAATTGCAGGAATTTTTGTATTGGCATTAAAACAGCTGACAATGTATAAAGCGAAAATGATGAAAGGACAGGAAACCCTGCCCGACACGTTGGACGAGGTTTCCTGCGAAAAAGAAAGATGAAAAAATAGTATTGATTTTGGGAATGATTGCTGTGATTGCACTTGGCTAGTTTGTAATCATTCAGACCAAAAATGCAAAGCCACGAGAAATTCAGAAACATCTTGAACTGGCACAGAAAAAAAGAGGAACAGCAGATTTACGTAGATGCATTGGCAGAATATAAGGCTGCGTTAGAACTTGATCCAGAGCGTATAGATGTATATCAAAAAGTGGTACTGCTTGACTATAAGATGGGACAGTTTAGCGAGTTTGAAACACAGGCAAATGCACTTTTGACAAAAATGAAAACGGTAAACAGGATAAGGCACTTGCTCTTTTAAAGCAGCTTATAAAGCAGTCACCGAACGATGGAACAATTGCGGCACTCTATAAGGAACGGCGTGGAACCTATACCGATGAGAACTTGTATTTTACTTCCATTTCCGATTTTTGGAATGGGTATGCAGTAATTGAACGAGATGGCAAATTTGGCTTAATTAACGAAAGCGGTTCAATCGTAGTAGAGCCAACATATGATCGAATTGGTGTTTTTGATTCAAATGGTTTGTATGCACCGGTAAAGCTTGGAAAGGAAGAATATTTCATTGATAAGCAGGGAAATCGTAAACTTGCATCGGATAAGGGCTATACAAATTTTGGTATTTTTTCAGAGGATGTAGCACCAGCTGTTTTCGATGGCATGTATGGATACGTAAACGATAAATTCTCACACACGGAATTTATTTGGGAATATCTTGGTCCAATGTACAATGATATGGCTGCTGCAAAGCAGAATGGCAAATGGGGAATCATCAACAACAAGTTTACAGAGTTGACAGGGTATGTTTATGATGAGATTGCAGTTAATGATTTTGGAATCTGTGCAGCACAGAGTGTTGTACTAGCAAAAGAAAATGATAAGTGGGGAATTGTTGGAAACACGGGAGAATTCGTTGTTTCTCCTTACTACGAGGATGTGAAGCCTTTCTATGAGGGTGGCGCATTTGCGGCAGTAAAAAAAGATGGATTATGGGGATTTGTTACCTTTTCTGGACTTGAGCTGGGTTCATTCATTTATGAAGATGCCTTCTTTTTCTGCGGTAGCTTTGCAGCGGTAAAACAGGATGGACTTTGGGGCGTTATTGATGGCAATCTGGAGTGGGTGATAAATCCTGTATTTGAGGATGTGATGACCATGAATGAATCTGGTTACATGGCTGTACAAAAGGATGGTTTGTGGAAATGGATTCATCTGGATGTAGCAAACTAAGTTTTTTACTGCCTGCTAGTTCAGACCCGATTTTTGAATCAGTACCAGAGTGATTTCTAGCCTGTGTATTTTGCTTATGGCAGAGGATTAAGCATACCCTCTGCCATAACTTTTTTACAAGAATTAGGTGGGAAAGTCCACGGTTTTAACCGTGAGATGAAAGCCAAGAAATTTATTTTTTTGTATATTTGTGTATATTTCTCTTAACTTTACACACAGATGGTGCTATAATAAAGGCATGAATACAAAGTACAAAACAACATCAACCACTATATCATTGATCCACTACCATTTTGTATTCTGCCCTCGCTATCGAAGAAAGATCTTTCTGATTGATGGCGTGCAGCGCGAAGGTGGGGAGTAGTTCACGAAAATGAGGTTTAAGAAAATGAGTGCAGAACAATTAACAATCGATAATAGCAAGCAATCATTGTTTACTATTGACAACCAAGCATCAGAAAAAAATATACAAAAATCGCTGATTTGTCCCAAAACAGAAGGTTTTGATTTCTCGCGTTTGTTTCGAGAACAATTGCAAGAGGAACACATGAGCAACGAAAGTTCTTTGGCTGTATTGGGCAATTGCCTTTCGATAATGCAAAAAATCAAGGAAAAATCCATCGACCTAATCTTTGCGGATGCTCCTTATAATATTGGAAAAGATTTCGGAAATAACAGCGACAGATGGGAGTCCGTCGAATCCTATATTTCTTGGTGCAAAGAATGGATCGACGAATGTTTACGTATTCTCTCAGATACAGGAACTATGTATTTGATGACTGCTACACAGCATATGCCTTATCTTGATGTATATGTATCCCAGAAGTACAATGTTTTGTGTCGAATCGTTTGGACATATGATAGTTCAGGTGTACAATCTAAAAAGATATATGGTTCGCTGTATGAACCAATTCTGATGATCAACAAGAAAAATTCAAGTAGATATACATTCAATGCTGAGGATATTCTTGTCGAGGCAAAAACTGGATCTGAGCGAAAATTAATCGACTACAGAAAGAATCCTCCACAGCCGTATAACACACAAAAAGTACCAGGTAATGTTTGGGATTTTAGCCGTGTTCGCTTCAGGATGGAAGAATACGAAAATCATCCTACTCAAAAGCCAGAGGCCCTACTAGAAAGAATCATCCGTGCATCTTCGAATCCTGGTGATATTGTTCTTGATCCATTTTCAGGCTCCTTTACAACATCTGCTGTTGCTGCTCGTTTGGGTAGAAATAGTATCGGCATTGATTTAAACGATGAGTACTATGAAATCGGATTGCGTCGAACCCATATTGCAAACCAAAGAAACGGGAAAACTCTTGAAAAAGTTAAAACTCGCAAGACAAATGCCAAGTCCAAATATGTACGGGGGTAATCGGTATGGAGATCTCAGAGGAATTTGTAAAAGACATTTTGGAAGAAGATTTTCCAAATGAGTACCAAAAGATATATGATGATAGTATGTTGCTACAATATTTAGATCGAAAAATGAGGGCAGTCCATGGTGACAGTAAAACTCGCAGAAGTCTTGCTAATATCTATGCTATTTACTCGATCTTACATTTTTATAAAAAAGATTTTTTCGAAGATAGAGCAAACTATCGCAAATTTGAAGGCTACGACTACATGCAACTATTTGAATATTATCGTGGTCTTTATGGTGGAAGACTGTTGCAAAATCACGCGCTAAATTCGCGTGTCAACGGAGAATTCCACAACAAATTTAAAAATATACTCAACGATCTAATCATTCAGAATGACGGTAAGTACTTGATTCATGTTAGTTATATTTACGTTGATGGGTATGATATAAGTAAGAGTGCATGCAAAATCATCAAAAAATACATAAAATTACTTAAGGAAAAAGACCATACTTTGATTGCTGCCCTTAAAGAATTAGAAACGACCACCGATTACCAGCAAAAACGAGAAAAAATAAATGCCTTGCTAACAGATGATGCAGAAGCTAGAATTTTCGAAATCATTAGCTATGCTATTTTGAAAAATCATTACAGAAATGTCAAAGTTTACTTTGGGTACACATTCGAGACAATTCAGGAAAGGCGGTTAGAATTGTATAAGACAGGAAGGACTAATGCAAATGATGGTGGTATTGATTTTGTCATGCGTCCAATAGGCAGATTCTTTCAAGTTACAGAAGTCAACAATTATGATAAGTATTTGTTGGATATTGACAAAGTTATGCATTTTCCAGTCAGTTTTGTCATTAAGACTACGCATAGCAAAGAATCAATTCAAAAGGATCTGGACAAATACATTGAAAAACGCTCTCACGGAATGCTCGTCCTCGAAAGACGGTACCGTAATGCCATCGAAGAGATAATTACCATCAACGAACTACAAAAATGGATGATGGATCTTAATGATGCAGACATTAACAACATTATACGAGACATTGAACGATATTATCGACTCGAAATGCGTGTGGATGAGGAGGATGACAACCTTGAAGAAGATCTATGATCTTGGAAAAAAAGCATTTGGCAGAGGAACTAGTATATCCTCTGCCAGATGCTTTTTTGATTGGCTCGTTTTCCCTTGTATTCCTCATATCACTTGGATCTTCGTTCTCCCTGCAACTTGACTGGAACAAATCGCGTGCCTGTTCCGGGGATGTACTCAATCCGATACAAGATCTGCGAATCAATGCATGCTCGATCATAGGTGCCATAGATCGGTATTTGGGACCGCTCCAACTCTCGCATCACTTTTGCCATTCCCTGTTGCATCAAATTAAAAGACTCAAAGATCACGATGCCTCGCCACTCTCCTCTTCCAGACAATTGCTCGATCAGAAACAGCAGTCTAGGCAGCAGCTCTTGATTCTGCCGACACGAAATGACTGCATAGGACAGCCGATTCGATCCGTTTCGAATTCTGGCCAGTGGAAATAGTTTGCCCGTCCTATAGCTTACTTTTGTTGCACCAGACACCAAAGATACGATTGAAAGCCACTCCAACTGCTCTTCTACAGTCAATCTCCGTTCATGCATATCTACAATGCCAGCGTGTGAAAGCAGTGTTGCGTTTGAATCAATCTTTCGAAGTAATTGTCCTGCGGCCTCTGGCAGTTTAGAACTAGAATTGGCTCTTGGTGTTTCTTCAAGATATCTAAGCACCGATACCTTTTTTCCAAATCGTTCTTTAAATAGCGAACTGATGGCATAAGCAACACCGCTTCGTTGCTCACCGTGCCAGATTTCTAAACGCGCTAGAACACCTGCACTATACAGCTCATTAAGGGCTTCCTTGCAGCTACGCTCTGGTTTGCTCAAATCTGAGAATATCCAGATAAGAGATTGTGCCGTGAGTGATCCATTCCTTGCGATCTCTCGCACAGTTTCACGCTGCCTTGACGTAAATCCTTTTTTGTAATCGGCAAAATCAATAAAAGTATCATTTTTTTCAAGGCATTGAATCTCTGCCCCATTCGTAGAAAAGATCGTTTGCATGTACTCTTCCTATCCCCTCTCTGATCTCTGAAGTATTTGCCAAAAGTATACCCATGTTTCTCCAAAATTGCAAGAAAAAGGCCGTGGTCACAAAGACCACAGCCTCTTATTGATCTTTTTTTGTTTTGCAGAGGTATCTGCAGGATGTCACTCGTCGATCTCGTCCTCTATATCATCTTCGAAGTTTTCCGCACATTCATCTTCTGTATTTACTCTTGAAACGCTCTGTACGCCATTCTGTGGGCTTTGAGCATTGTTAGTGGTAACACTTTCGGGTGCATCATCAAAATCCGGCAGATGGCTTTCTGTGGCTTTCTGAGAGAAAACGCTAGCACCAGATTCATCTTTCTCTGGATAAAAAGTTGGTGGCAATTCGTTTGGGTCTTCTTCGAGCAAGGTTACGCGGAAATCTTCCTCCGGCTCTTCAAGCATTGCATCCAGCTTTTCTTGAAGCTGCTCAATGTAAGATTTATCCTCTTGTGTTAAAGGAATCTCCTTTGAAATTTTCTCCCAATTGATTTGATGTCTTGGCTTCTTTTCCCAGTCAGTCTTCTTGATAAAGTGTGTCTTTCCTACCTGTGCTGCCAGTACCCGATGATTGTGTAACGTCAAAATTGTAACTTCCGTGAAATCACGGTTTCTGACATCACTTGCCTCGACAATTGGTTTCTGATCAGGTGTGATTCTCTCTGATGTTGTAGAGTTCGGATTTTCCTCAACGATAGACGAAGATGATTTGGATTTTTGAACCACCTCAATCTTCTCTGTTCCAGAAAGATCGGAAATCTCCTTCATTTCTGCTGTAGATGCGCGACCAAAGCAAATGATTGTACCAACACCAAGAAGCAGGTTTTTGAGATATTTGCTCGTATCATTCTTATCAAGCTGTGCCAGTGTCTGCATCGCTGTAAAAAGAACCAGTCCATACTTACGGCCCAAGATTACTGGCATCTCGTCAACATACTCAAAAACTGGAGAAGGGTTTTGACCTCTATCTTTTGGAAGAGTACGATTTAACATTGCCTGGTTGACCATCAGCTGAAATGCAAGGCCAGTTGCAATTGCGGTATCTGTTCCAAGCTTCAGACCATAGTTAACAACAATTACATCACCATCTTCAAAAGATTCTCCAATGTGGATACATTTCGCTTCCGGTGCAGAAAACAGTCTCTTAACATAAGGATTCGCCAAAAATTCATTAACCATGTTTCGGAGACCGTATGCGTAGTCTTTTACTTTCGAACCAGATTCGCTTAAAAGTTCGTCCCAAATGTAATTGAAGGTTGCTTCCCACGGGGTATATTGCAGCGGAACTCCACTCTCACTGCCATGTGTTCCACACAAAATACCATTGTTGTCAAGGGTCCCTTCTTCCTTGCCACGCGATTTTCCTACACACGATCCAAAACGATCTTCAAGCGCTGGTAGCATTCTTCTCAATTCGTTAAAGTCAACAAGCACTCTCTGTACGTCTGTCCACGTCGCATCGCGATCAAGAACATGAGTGCAAAATAAAATACAGATTGAAGATACCACGCTCGTGATGTTGCGGTTGACAGATGAGAAGAAACGATCACCCTTGCCGTTTCTCGAATCAATCATTTCCAGAATGGTTGCGACATTTTTGGCGGTTTCCGCAATGTACTTTGCCTCGGCATTGATATCTTTTTTGATTCCATATGGTACTGCAAATGGATTCAAACCAAACCAGTATTTACCAAATTCTCGCATACGCTCTGGCTCGGACTCTAGTGTCGCATCAATAAAGCGTGGCTGCAAACCTCGTGCCAGTGCAAGACGGGCTACACCATCGCAAAGGTCATTGTCCGGTGCAACTGCGATGATACAGCATGTCTTATACTTTTTGCAAATTTCGTTGTATTCCTTCTCGTATCCCGGCTTCGGAACCACATACCGGTTACGAAAACGCACTCTCTCGCCTTCTGCATGCTCAGGAAGATTTAAAATTGCCTTTCCGTCTCGAACCATCATGTACAATGCCTGCTCGCGCAAATCGTCGTTACGAATCTTGTTATTCATATCAGAGACGATTGCGGGGTAAAATCCGGTTGCCGTCTTACCGGTACCAGTCTGACCGATCAATGTGCAGTGTGTTCCTCGATCACCTTCTTGCACGATGATTGGCTTTCCCGTGCTCAGGTTGTTAACGATACACAAGTCATACAACCATTTCTTATCCTTTCTGATATCAATCACATGAGAAAGCTTGAACACCTGCAGCATATCCATACAAAAATCAGACGTGTAGATTGAGTACAAGATCTTCCCAAACAATGCTAGAATAAGTGTTGGCAGCAGCAAAACCGCAAAGCGACAGAGCCACACCGCCTTATCATACGAGAAGACTTCTGAAATTTTGATATGTTGCAGGATGTACGGGCATATCGCATACAGTCCAAAGCGGAGAAACGGTGTAACCGCCATTAGCAATGCGTTTATCAAGAAGATAGATAAAAACCACATCTTTCGGCTTGTATAATTGAAATTTTCATACTCGGTTGCTCTGATCCAGCAAAAGAACGGTGCGACAGAAAAGACAATCGTATACACCGCGCTATTCCACAGATAGCCAGAATTCAGTGTTGCCAAGAATAATGTCACTCGCACGAGTAAAACAATCAAATTAAAAACAAACAACATATACAATCCTGCAAGGATGATCTCATCCTTGTTACTGGAGAAGTATTTGTTAAATTTCTCAGCAGTTGTCTGTGATTCTAACTTTTCTGTTGCCTCATCTGGCAGTACCACTTCTCGGAATCGGTCTTGCTCCGCTCGAATCTGGAGCCGTCGTTTTTCTGTAAGTTTTCCAAAAATTTGCATACATATTCCTCTCTTTCTGATATATTTTTTGCGTTTGTATACCCAAAGTATAGCAGAAAGAAAGAGTTTTGCAAGAAGTGTTTTCCACAAGGTTTGCGCCTTTTTTGCGCAAAAAAAATAGTCTTGCCGCCATTAACGACAAGACCATAAAGAACCCTCACACCCTGCGTTTGCAGGGAAAATGTACTATATAGGATCACCCCCGCTCGTGCGGGGAAAACAAATACCTACCGAATCAGACCAAGGTATATATCCAGTTGTTTTTCTTCCAATTCTGCAATAAGGTCTGCAAAAGGCTCCAAATTTCCAAGTGTTGCATATGCTTCCAGTGCATTGTAATATTCCAATCGATCTTCTTTTGCAATTGACACGGGTAAAAATCCCGCATACATGAGCTGGTAGTTCATCAGCAATCGGGAGGTTCTTCCATTTCCATCAATAAATGGATGGATTCGAACAAATTCTGCATGCGTCCAAGCAGCATATTCAATCGGATTAAGTGAATCTTTCTTCCATGCCAAATCCTCATAGAAGTTTTTGATCTGAATATACATATCATTTCCAACTGGAGGTGTATGTCCTGCTCCACTGATTCGAACTGGTTCGCTTCGATATACTCCACCCACTATGATATTTTCTGTTAATATGGCATGCAGATCTTTGACAATATGTTCGTCAAGTTTTTTCTCTTCTGCAATACATTTCTTAACATAGCGATACGCTTTTTTGTGATTGACGACCTCATATATTTCACGCAGCTTTTTTCCACCTACGGATATTCCGTCTTCTAGTACTACCTTTGTTTCAATCAATGTAAGTGTATTACCTTCTATGGCAGTAGAGTTGTGGGTATATGTCAGTTCAAAATCTTGTTCGTATGATGACAAAGTAATTGAATCAATGCTACCTTTTTTCTGATTGTACAATTCTTTTTTTTGTTGCAGAGATGCAAAATTCATATAATAAATTCCTTTCTCATCACCATCTTCTGCCGATTACTCAATCAACCGAAACGGGACTGAATCATCTGGCATCAAGCGATAGTGTGATGCCCAATCTACACCGTTTTCTTCTGGCACATCCAGTCTCAAAAACAATGCTCCGTAGGTGCTTTTCTGAAGAATACATCGATGTTCCCTATAATTATCATCCAACATGGCGAGCCTATCTCCATCTTCCAGTGGGATTTCGTCATTGTCAGTTACTAGAACAGGAAAACTCGGTCCAAACGGATCTTCTGGGTTGAGTTTGAAATCAATGGAAAAATAGTCGTGCTGATTCGCGACAATCTTTCCAATACTTGGCTGCTCTCTTGTTCCTCGCATTAGATCTATGATATTTTTGTCAATTTGAGGAGTTCCATGTTCTTGACAATATTGCTTAAAGCCCTGCTCATCTTCTTCTCGAATGATCTGTTTTTCCCGCTTTTGTTTTGCTCTTTTGGCTTGGCTGCACAACCAAGCCCAGCAAAAGAACTCTTTTGAAAGTTGGAAAGAAATTACATTGGGGGCAAGCAGTTTACTTTGGAAACCGTAGGTAAGACCGATCTTTTCAAAAATATCTGTCTCCAACAGTTTCTCTCCGTTTTTTCTGAGAATGCGCAGCCTTGCATTTTGAATCCTTCGCATTACAACCATGGCTGAAGTCACCATTTGCTTATTCTTGCATGTCATAGCTTGCGGCAACGGTCCATCATACCTTCGCGCCACGGCCTGATCCATTACTACTTTGATTACTTTAAAAAAGAAAGAAGCACAGTCAACGGATTCCAATTTGATGGTTTGATCGAACTGCTGCATCTGCAAGTAGTAATCTTCTATCGGAGCGCAGTATTCTGACCGTTCAAAACTTCTTAAAATCATTGCAGTATTCTCCGACCATGTTCCAGCGTTTTTGTCGTGTTCAAAGAATTTGGTGGGGATTTTAACTGGATCACTCCCTTGCACGACTTCAATTACAAATTCCTGCATAGAATCTCCTTTCTTGTGTTTCATCGACCGAAAATCCTTGAGAAGAATCCCTTGTGTTCTTCTTGCGAGGCATCTTCTCTGGAAGCTTCAATGTTATCTAATTTTGCTAAGATTGCACTGTTCTGCTCTGATAATTCGTTCACTTTTGATGCCAATTCCTCATTCTTGTCCAACAAGGACTGATACGTCTGTGATTGGTCTTCAATCATTACTTTTTCATTTTTTAATTCTGCGTTTTCGGCTGTCAACTTTTGAATTTGGTCGTCCTTTTCCTTGATTGATGGAACAATGATCTTTTCAGTGTACGCTTGCATCATTTGACGGATAATTGTAGCTATCGTTTCGAAATCTGCTTGATTTAATGTGTGCGTTAGCGGTCGATTCTCGATTACGCTCTGAACGTACTTTTTTAGATAGGCATGCGTTAATTTGGTATCTCTTAGCTTCCGAATTAAACGCAGAAACTCCACACCTCTCTCAGTAACAAAAGTATTGTTTCCAGATTTAACCATTAGTTTTAGTGGCTCAGTTATTTCTGCATATTGTTCGATCAATCTTGGCACTGTTGGTCTTGGGATATCCGCTTTTGTAGCTGCCTGACTTTGAGTATATTCCATTTCATCTTTTGGAATTGGTTCTTTTAACAGCTGTTCAAGTTCAATCAGGTATGCAGACTGCTCTTTCCAATCTATATTTTCAGATGCTGCTGGGTCTATGCCATCGTCAATATCATCATTGATGCTAGCCTCGACATCAATAATAATGTCATTCTCTTTTCTTTCTTGCGGCATATGATGCTCCTTTCTTTGTCGTTGTTAATCTTTTATGCAGAAATCTTATCATATTTTTTTAGGCAATGCAAGTTTATAAAGATAAATTTCAACCAAAATATTTTGTATAATCTTTGATAATTTTCTAATTTTATAGATGAACTTATCTAGTAAAATAAAGGTTTTAGGCACCATATCAAAATGATAAAGTTATATAACGACAGTTATCTTTGATCTGATTATCAACGATAAAATCATATAAAAGTTTTTGCTTTTTCTCATTTTATCTTCAAATATCTTAACCTTCTAGTCATACGTCATTCCCCTTCAGTTAGTTCATTGCATTTCTGGCACTCTTCTCATACAACCACAAAGATTCACAAATGCATAATGCCTTTTTTGATAAAATGCAGCTACCTATTTTAAATAATTTTTATTATTCATTATCATAGATTATCAAATTCAAGCAAGAATATTTATCATAATTTTTATAGTTTTTAGCCTTTTTTTGTTTCTGCAAAATAATGTATTCGTCCTATTATTTTTTTGAGAATTTTTATATAAAAATTCTCAAAATCCAGTGTTTTCAACGATTTTAAAGTGAGAATTTTTGAGAATTTATCTCTCTATTTTTTCATCAAGTTTCAAACTAATTCTAATAAAATTTATCAGATGTTTTATCAGATATTTTATATTTAATTATCTCTTTTTTGAATAATTATAGCTAGATACTTTATAATAATTTTATTGACATTTTGTATAATTAAACTTTTAAGTATTAAAAACAAAAAAAATCTTTACAACACAAAATCCATGTCCACTAGCTGCCTACAGTCAGCATTCTGCTTCTGATTTCAAATTTCAAAGAAGTTAGAAATACAGCTACAGCACATAGCAACCAACAGCTCAGACTAGACAAAACGTCAGACCTGCCTGGGTTGCATACATTTGCACAGATACATCACTTAATATTTTTTTTTAGGAAGCTTTCCGTTTTGTTTGCATCCAGAATCACACCAGCGAATCCTGACAATATACCAAATCTAATTCTGGATGCCCGTTTCGAAGAAATATTGGTCAGCAAATAACTCCATAAGCAAGATCGTATTCAAGCGGATTCCACATTGCTTCATTATTATTATTATATTTCAGCGCAGAAAATCCCGACTGTTCGCAAGAACGCACACGGGAGTATCATGTACGCGGATAGCTGTGAGATAGGTTCTAGCAACATCCGCAATCCGCAGCTAGTTGAGGCAAAGTCCCACGCTCATGCGGTGCGTAGCTCCTACAGATGTGATACTCTGTCTTAGAGGTGAGGCTTCAGACAGAAACGTCCCCCATCTTGCCTGCAAGAATTAACATTTCTCTTCAAAAAAGAAGATATGGTTTTGTGAGATGATTTTCTCAAAGGTTCTCAAAAAACCAAGTCAGAAAATTCTCAAAGAATTTGGATATCATTATCACTTTTTCTGTATTTCTAATATGATAAAGTTTGAGAAAAAATAAGGTTTGACCGTTTGAAATGCTATATATTTACTGTTTTTTTTCTCACAAAACATCTTGAGAATTTCATATAATCATTGTTTGGCTTATATAATCTTTATATAAATTTTTCTAAAACATTCTATTTTTACTATTCGATTTCTTTTATAAGTCTTCTTCTCAAATCCGACCTATAATTATATGTTTTAGATATCTTTATAAGTTATTCTTATATATATTGATTTTACAAATGCTATATTAGACTTCACTTCTGCATGTATATATTGCACCTATTTGTATGTTTGATTACCTTTTTTGTATTTTTTGTTTCATAACTATATAGTTATTGATTCATAAATATGTTTTTATATAGCTTTTATGTATCATATAAATTATATCTTGTATGTACTTGATTATTTTAGACTACATGTAGATTACATGTAAATTACATGTAAGTTATATTTTAATTCTCAGAAATAGTATGTTATATCTAACTGATACATTTATATTTTAAATCTGTTGACTTTGTATATCATTTGTGCTATAATTTATTTCGAACAAAGAAATGGAGGTAATTTTTCTATGGGAGAAAAAAAAGAAGCATTGTTACACGATGCAGATGTTGAAACAGCAGTGTTTAATTACTTGCTGGAAAACAAATTGTTGCTGATGTCAGTAGATCCAGGCTACGATGGTTTTAAAATCTACATTAACGGACACAACTACCTGTCAAAGTCACTTGTTATCAAGACAGGAGAAACTGATGAATTTGAACGCATTGAACGCCCAACTATTAAAGATGGTACCTTTGTTCAGATGAGAGATTTCAACTCTGGAAAGATCGTACAGTACATGACAGGACAGAATGCGAGAGCAGCCCTCACAGATGGAACGGCTAGTGATGTGTCCGACTTTTATACCGACGCAGATCGCTTTTCAACCCCTCAGTTCCGTGCATCATTCTATAGTGCTGTGATCCGTGCCTTGTGGCTATATGCAACGGAAGATA
>OMGY01001702.1_pt1 | contig 18536 bp, 18 predicted proteins | sample 1674461 | NCBI WGS metagenome assembly OMGY01 (sample SAMN05578579, study PRJEB25193) | human gut metagenome | biome: Human Microbiome; feature: human-associated habitat; material: feces | host: Homo sapiens | place: USA:Birmingham
CTACTTGCTTGCATATGTTCAGTAATTTTGCGAATATTGCATATAGGTTGTGCATCTGGTATTTATCTATTAAAAGTTTGGTCACCTTTAATTTGCTAAAAATCAATAATATACACAACTTTTACACATAAATCTTTTATCAATCTAATTCCGCCAACGGGTTATATTATTCCTTTAATAACAAACTATCTATGCAAACAACAATAAAAATGAAAACATTTTGTAAACAGCTAATAGTCTTGATACATACAATAAAAAATTATACTTCAAAAAACGAGAAAAATAAATCGAAGTAAATGCACATTGCATAGTTAATACCAGCCTGCACTTTTCTATAAAAGTCTTCTTTTTTCTTGATGCAGAATTTTTTCTTAAACGGCGATAATAAATGCAATTTGCAGACGATTTTATCACCTTTTCAATTCCATCAGATATTTGAAACATAAATATTGCATCTTCTCCATGAGAAAAAGCCGTATTAAATCGATACTTTCCTATCAACAACCTAGGAATCATTTTACAACAAGCATTAGATAAATAGCTGCGATTTTTTAGAAGAGTTTCTGTTGTATCTTTAAAAGTCAGATAATCCACTTGCTTTTCTTCTATACTATCATAAAAAGCATACACATTAGAAACAGAAATATCTTTCTCATTAGAACAAATAAAAAGTTCCTCCAAATAATTGGCAGAAACAATATCATCATCATCTATAAAACATATATATCTACCCTTTGCACAATCCAATCCAATATTTCGAGCAACAGAAACATTAGGTATAGGAGTATATTTTAAGGTTACAGCAATATTATTCATATTATTGTATACAAAATCAGAAATTAAGGAATAGTAGCCATCCTTCTCGCCATTTAGTACTAATATTATTTCGATTTTTTCAGTGTCAAAACTTTGACAAGACAAACTATTCAAACATTCCCACAAATAATCCTTAGGTCTAAATGTCGGTATTATTACTGAAATTTCTATCATTTATAATTTGAATATTGATTATGAAATATAATTGTCTGATATGGTATGTAGCTCATCCTTCCTTTTTTATCATAACTCAAAATATTAACTATAAATCCAGAAGAAAAAAATAATATGAAAAACAATAATATACCCATTTTTACAAAATGCACTTTTCTCTTTTGAAAAACGAACAAATAAGAAGGTATTAATAAAATTGAAAACAGTAGAAAAAATGAAGCAGTACGTAAACTCATTGTTTTATCAAAATTAAAAAGAAGCCAAAAACATGTACCTACATTTACCAAATTTAAATAAAGGGTATTATCTTTAAATACACTGACCAGCTTTTTCCAATACAAAAGATTTAAAATATTCAATCCTACAATAATATATTTTATAAAACGGCCTTGTTCTTCCGCATGATCAGCATAACGATGGAGTTTTGCTATTATGAATGAATCTGTTGACACTTGCATATTGGAAATGGAACTAAAAATAAATTCTCCAACAAAAAAAGATAACATAAAGATGAATGTCGCTATTTTCTTATCCAAAGGCCAATAACAAATTGGAAATAGCAAAAAACCTATAAATCCTGAAGAATGTATCAGTCCAGCAATAACAACACACAATCCATAGTATATATGTCTTCTCTGTTTTAAGTAATAAAAAGACAGAAAAATCAAAGAATAAGCAGAAGCATTTCTTACAATACTTAAACTTTCAAGAAAAAATATAGGAAAAAGATAATACAATAGTAATGACATATGAGGATGTAAAGACAATTTACGTGCAACAAAATAAATTGGAAAAATCGTAATCAATGAATTTAAAATAAAGAAAAACTGAGGAGAACCCAACATACGTGCGAAATAAGCAAATAAAGAAGACAATGGCTCAAACTCTCTTCCCTCTTGAATAGCATTGCAATAATTAAAATAATCATAACCGATGCCGTATCTTATTGCAGAAAAAGTAAAGAGAAAGACAAACATCACATTCAATGCCTTTACACTTTTGCAAAACGAATTAAAATACAATAAAAAGACTAGTAAATAAAAATAAGGTAAAACATCAAATATGGAAAATTCATAGACATACATAAAACATCTTTTTATTTGATGGAAAATTCTTTATCGTCTAAACGTTTTAATACAAGAGAATAGAGTTTATCTCTAGATACTTCTTCCGGAATAATTACTATTTTACGTGTATAATCAGACAGTGAAAAAATAGCTGTAGAATTTATCGTAACTGCTACTTCAAAATGAAATTCTAATAAGTCTAACAATTGAAATGGTATCGGTTCTGAAATAACTTCCAAATCCGGAAAAAGCTGTTTATAATTAGTTTTTTCTCGTGGATGTGTTTTTAGCAAAATATTTTTCTCACCGCACAACGAAATAATACGTGAATAAATCTCTATTTTTTGTTTTTCCGACATAATGTTTTCTTCAGACCAACATTGAGTCAAGAGTAAAACTGTTCTATTGGTTTTCAACTCAACCTTATCTATACCAAAGAAATTCAAAATTAATTGTCGCCGTAAAACGGGTAAAGATTTCCATATATCTTTTATATTAATCATACATACCTTATCCTCTATAACTTCAGGAATAGGCATAATTCCTGTCAAATATATATTTTTGACAGTATCAGATAGTCCATACGGCAAATGAAATAGTTTTACTTTTGATATTAACATTCTCCGCCACCATGAGTTCATAAATCTTTGCTGTTCCAACTGAGGCATAGTATAATTGCCAAAGCCATCCTCTATGACATTAAATTCCTTGCTCAATGACATTATGGGATTTGTCCATTCCAGAAAATCAAAACCATACACTCTAGCACCTTGCACATGTTTTATGAAAAAAACAAATGGTATATACAGGCAATAATACAATTGAGCGATATAATGCAGAAAACGCACTTGCGTACGAGGCAATTTTATCAAAGTTCCATTACACAACAGTTTATCACGATATACCTTAGGAAGCCTTTTAGAGAAGAAAAAATGAGTATTTTCTATTTCTTTATTCATAATAAGAAAATAAAGAAATAAGCCATATACCGAGTCTGCACAACATATAGTACTATATTTACGAGTCTCCATATCCTTTCATGTTTTAATTATGCAAATTAGTATCCAAAACAATCAATTTTCTATTTTCAAAAAAATTAGACTGTTTCCTAAAACTCTGACAGTATACCCATACACCCCTACAAATATCAGCATATTGCTGATCAATGAAATATACGATGTATAAATCACCCCGTATTTCGTCAAGAAGAACGACAAGATGCAATGCAGCACAGAGCAGCTGAATGTGATATACATCAATGCTTTCGTCTTCTTGTAAAAGAACAAGATATTGACATATACCAGATAGAAGCATTGGAACATGGCACCGCCACACAAGGGGAATAAATAGATAATGCAATCATTATACTTCGGAAAAACCAAAGGTATCAGCATAGAAGCAGACAAGCAGACTATCAAAGTCAGAAGAAAGTAAAATCCAACCAGATAGCGACAATTACGCCGAAGTCTTCGTACACTGTCAGCATCTGCTGTAGCCAAGGTCTTATAGATATTTACAGAATAAGACGTATTGAAAGCAGAACCTATAATCTGTATGATATTGGCAAAATTGTAAGCAAAACTAAAAAAGCCAACGGCCGATTGTACCAAAAAGGAGTTGATGATGTATCTATCCAAACCTTGCCGCAACCAAAAAGAGGTGCTATGCGGTATCAGTGGTATGCCAAATTTATATCCCTCCACAAAATCCTTTTTCAAAGGCAGTATCCGCTTGAAATAACCTTTCCTCCCCAAAATGACAAGGGCCACAACAGAAAAACATAGGCACGTCAACAACTGGGCATATACACGCCCATACCAGTCCAGTTTCAACAGAACCACAAACAAGATGGTCAGTATGAGATTAGAAAGAACTGTCAACATGGAGAAAACTCCATAACGTCCCACTTTCTCCTCCAAACGCCAAATATCCAGCAAGACAGTGTTGAACAGTTGCAACAAGCATATTGATATGGCGCAAAACTGAAACTCCGTATCCAATCCTGTCCAAACCTCAAACTGGGATTTCAGCAAGAGCATGCCGGTAAGCAACAAGAGGTAAACAAACAACGACGTCATCAAAATCACATTCAGAAATCGTTGGATAACGACCTTCGCGGAGGTAAAAAACTTCACTCCGATCATTCCATTCGTATTCAAACAAATAAAAATGGAAAGCAAGGATATCATGGTGGTGAAAAGGCTGAGTTGCCCATACGATTCCGGTTGCACATAACGCGCCATCAACATCATAATAAAGAAACTGATTCCACTGTTCAAAAACGAGAACAACGAGAAAAAGATTCCATTACGGAAACTCTTATTTCGGACAATACGAGAAATTAAATATCGGATATTTGCCATTTTACAAAAGACTTTTCCCTTTTTAACTTTTATATCCAATTTATTGGTAATCTATTCAACAACACACTCATGCCATCGATTTCTATCATGCCGTTCGCCAAAGTTCTTTTTTCCCTATATACATAGGAAAATACTTCACAAGTAGTAGAGTGAGGAAGTAACTTACCACTATAATCAAAGGAAACTCAAAACACAACACAGCCGCCCAACTATTGGGAACCATGTGTAATACTTTGGCTACGGGTATCTGTACAAAAGGAAACATTGCCAAATGGGCACCGAATATTACAATGGAATTTTTTCCAAAAAACACAAAAGGCTGCATCAACTTCCACTTGTAAGTCCAGCTGAAAAAGATAGTGACGATACCTGCGAAAAGCAGAGTCTCAACAAGAAGGAAAGTATTTTTACCCCCCCCCTAAAATGTTAATATTTATTATTAAACTATATTTAAGTACAGTAACAGCGACAAAAGCAATTGTCAAACCGGAGAGATATATGACTTTCTCTCTCAACTTCTGTATATGCTGTACAAACATACCATAAAACTGATGCCCCATTACATAGAAAATGAGAAAACGTAGGGAATAGGGTACATACAAGAATGTACCGAAACCGCACACATTATCAAGAAGATAAAAGCTCAAGTAATAGGCACCTAGAGCCACCGATAACAAAAAAAACTTGTTACTCGACAATCGCAGGAGTCCATAATAAATCATCTGCAAACAAAAAAGGCCTATCAAAAACCAAATACCGCCTACTCCTAAAGGATTGGGTTCAAGAGCATTTATTGGTATAACAGTAAAGAGTTTGGCAAGTCCTACAAATTTATCCAAAATAGAAAATTCAAATAGGCCTTCAAACAGATAGCGTACACACTGCACCAAAAGTTGCAAAGTTATTCCGAATAACCAAAAGAATACAAAGGGTACCAAAAGCGTATTCACTTTCTTGACAAAAAAGTCCTTAAAACAACTCCGTTGTCTGAAAAACAATCCGGATACCAAGAAAAAAAGAGGTAATCGTAAAGGAGCATTTATCGCAACTCCGGTCAAATCGAAATGATAAAGTACCACCCAAAGTACTGAAAAACCTTTTATCGCATCTATGTAATCTATACGTTTTGTTGCCATTGAATTTAATATAAATTATTCCTTACATAAGCACAATATCTATAAAAATATTACATTGGGGACGTCAACAATTAGCATCCCCAGCTGATATGCAAATTAAACCTTCTCTTACTCTCTCTTTCTCACCTTCAGCCATCCCTCCAGCCACTCATTCACCATCTGCCTGATTTCATCATCCTCCAAATCCATGGAGTAGTAATAAAAAAGTGACTGATAAGCACTTAATCTCACATCCAGCCCTTTTTTATTTTTCCATACGTAGTTGTACAAATATGGGCTTCTTTGGCAAGAGTATTAATATTCAAGTCTTTCTCTTTACGCCATTTCTCAAATAAAGCACCCAGTATAGGGTGGTCACTGTTTACATTCATCGTCGTCTTGTATTATGTTATCAGAATTAAAAAAGTACATGTTATTAAACGTTATTTTAGGTTTCTCACATTTAAAATATTTTCCATATACAGAAAATATTTAATGAGAAAAGAGCCCTAACTTCGCACAAAATCTTTAAAACAACAAAATGGAAAATCTATTCAAAATGTCACTTTTCATGCCGCCCATATCACCGATAAAAGACGAAAATACCGGAAAAACCGTAAAAAGTGCCACACTCACCCCATTCAGGACAATGAGCATTGACGAAGTACACCGTCTTATCACCTCCGACCAGAGACTTGCCGAACTGACACTCGCCATAAGAAATGCCGCAGCACAAGGAGACGAAACTACCGCACGATTCCTCAAACAACAGACACTACCCTACGTCACTCCCTGCGGCGTATTCACCCGACGACGAAGCGACTGCCTCACGGAATCCTCCGGCCTGGTTGTAGTCGATATCGACCACCTTGAATCCGCAGAAGAAACGGAAAACTTACGGCAACAACTATTCGATGACCCCTATCTATGCCCTGCGCTGGTGTTCATCAGCCCCACCGGACGGGGCGTAAAAGCGTTTGTTCCCTGTCTTCACGGACAGAATCCTGCAGAAGGAATACAATGGGCCATGAACTACGTCCACTGCATGTATGACACCGAAAACACACAACCCGGAAAAGGAGTGGACACTTCGGGGAAAGACCTCGTACGTGCCTGTTTCCTCTGCCATGACCCGAAGGCACTGCTCAGAGAAGTTGTGAATTTCGAATGATGAGTCATTGCAAATCACCGACTACAAATTACTAATTATAAATTACCAAATCCGATGGAACCACTATCTTCATTGCACCTTCTGGCCGAAGCAGTCAGAAATGCAGGAGCAGACATTGCTCCAACCTATCAAGAATATATACAACTGGCATTTGCCATTGCCACCGACTGCGGAGAAGCAGGACGGCATGATTTTTTAAGTCTGTGCAGCCTGTCGTCCAAGTACGACCAACGGGCAGCCGACAAGCTCTTCAGCAATGCCCTGAAGACCGGCCGTAACGACGTGCATCTAGGAACCGCCTTTCATCTGGCCGAGCTTTGCGGCGTGAAGATTCAGCATGAAGCCGCACCCGCCATTGGTACACTTGGTACACAAAGTTCACCCCTCTCTTCTACCTCACACACACGCGCACGCGAGGAAGAGTCCGCATCGGGCATTGAACCACTGTCTCCATTACCCACTTTCGACGAACACCTCCACTGGCCTTATCCCCTGAATCGCATCATGAGCTGCGGAACCTCCCTCGCCCAATACGATGTACTGCTACTGGGTGCCATCACCGTATTGGGTGCCAGTATGGGAAAACACGTCCGATGTTCCTACGGAGGAAAAATGATGTCCCCCTGCCTGCAAACCTTTGTAGTAGCCCTACCTGCATCCGGCAAAGGAGTGCTCTCCTTGGTACGCCTGCTTGCCGAGCCCATTCACGATGAAATACGTGGGCAGGTAGACGAAAGCATGGCATGTTACCGCCGCGAAAAAGCAAAATACGACACACTGGGCAAGGAACGTGGAAAAACGGAGACTCCCGTAATGCCTCTCAACAAGATGTTCCTCATCTCGGGCAACAACACCGGAACCGGCATCCTGCAAAACCTGATGGACTCCGACGGTACCGGACTGATATGCGAAAGCGAAGCCGACACCATCTCCACCGCCATCGGTTCGGAATACGGACACTGGAGCGACACCATGCGCAAAGCCTTCGACCACGACCGACTGTCCTACAACCGGCGCACCGACCACGAATACCGAGAGGTAAAGAAAACTTATCTTTCCGTACTTCTGTCAGGCACCCCCTCACAAGTGAAACCACTGATTCCCACTGCTGAGAACGGGCTCTTTTCTCGCCAGGTATTCTACTACATGCCTGCCATACATCATTGGCAAAACCAGTTCGACCGCAATGACAGCGATCTTGAAGATACCTTCAAGGCTCTGGGCATGGAATGGAAGGACAAACTGAAAACCATTGTCATGAACGGAATATTCACCCTTCACCTTACGGACGGACAGAAAGATGAATTCAACCGGCTCTTCTCCCGGCTTTTCGTACGCTCCGGACTAGCCAACGGAAACGAGATGTCAAGCAGCGTGGCACGTCTGGCCATCAACATCTGCCGCATCATGGAAGTGGTGGCCATGCTCCGCGCAATGGAACAAGGGGAAATCACCGCCTCGCCTTACGTGTCGCCCGACCCTCACACAGCCACAGACAATCTGAAAGACCACATTGTCAGCCGATGGAATCTCCTTATTGCTTCCGATGACTTTCATGCCGTACTCTCACTGGCCGAAAGCCTTTATCGGCATACCACCCATATCCTCTCCTTCCTGCCCAACACCGAAGTGACAAGCCGCGGCAATGCCGACCGGGATGCACTGGTAGACAGCATGGAAGAAGAATTCACACGGGCCTCTTTCCTGCAGAAAGCCGGAGAGATGGGCATCAAATCGGAAACCGCCTCCACCTGGCTCAAACGTATGCAGAAACACGGGCTGGTGGAAAATGTAGATGGCAAGGGAAACTACCGGAAACCAAAAGTCTGACATTCACTTCGCTTCACGCACGCGTATGTGTGTGAGGCGAAAGGATGGATGAACCTCTGTACCAAGTGTACCAACCTCACCTTTACGATTCCCGGCCTGACCTTTACGCCATCCAACCTCAGGTTTAAGGCTCTCCAAGTGCAGCCACTATCAGCCGCACTTGGGCAGGCGTATAAGAGCGGGAACGGGAAGAACCGCCCAAAGCGGAAAGTCCGTCACGCAAATCGGGACAAAGGTCTATCCAGTGTTTCAGTTTGCGGAAGGCAGCCTCCGGACAAAGATTGGGACAATAGATTTGGGCCAATTCGGTACGCCCGTATGTACGTATGACAAAAGAATCCATAGTTGACAGTTACGATTTATATTTCATCAAAAGTAACTATAAATCATGACATTATCAAACTTACAAGCGTAAATAACCGACTAAAACAGACCCAAACAGACGAGAACCTGCAAAAACCTACAAACGCCCGTATCCACAGCCTTATCTTTGCATCGTTGAGTTCAACACAGCAAATGTTTTTATCCTTTAACTTCTAAATTTTAATTGTATGATTCGTTACAAAAAGTATCAAGTGACGGGCGAAGACAGCCCACTGAAAGGCCTCTGGTATGCACGCCCCGTAATCGAAGAAACCTTCGACATCGAAAAATTGGCCAAGCACATGTCCAATCACAACACCCCCTATTCGAGTGGTGTCATCAAGGGAGTACTGGCAGACATGGTTTCCTGCACCAAAGAATTGATTCTGGACGGCAAGAACGTGAAACTGGATGACCTTGCCATCTTCTCCGTAGGAATCGTCAGCAAGAAAGGGGCGCAATCCGCTGCCGACTTCTCGCTGGCCAACAACGTGAAGGGGCTGAAGCTCCGCGCCCGTGCCACCGGCGAACTGAGTAATGCCCAAATCAACCTGGATGGACAGCTGAAAGAATCTTCCCTGTACACCGTAGGCGGAAAAGCTCCTGATGGCAGTGGTTCCGACGGCGGTTCCAGAGGAAGTGACGGCAATCAGGGCGAGAATCCGTTAGGATGAGAATAATTACAAATTACTAATTATCAATTACCAATCATCATGAGTGAAGACAAAAAGTCAAAATCCGTGTGGGGCATTGTCCTCAAAGTAATCATCACCGTAGCTACCGCCATAGCGGGAGCTTTAGGTCTGGGCGCTTGCAAATAGCCATGCGTACGATTACCCTGCTCATTGTTCATTGCTCAGCCACGCCTCAAGGCGTGGCCCTGGGCTTTGAGGATTGCCGCCGCGACCACATCCACCACCGCGGCTTCCGTGACATCGGCTATCATTTCTATCTGACCCGCAACGGCGAAATACACCGCGGCCGCCCGTTGGAAAAAATAGGTGCGCATTGCCTCAATCACAACCGCCATTCTATCGGCATCTGTTATGAAGGAGGACTGGATGCTGCAAGTTTTCCTGCCGATACCCGTACATTGGAACAGAAGGCTTCGTTACTGGCACTGCTACGTGAGTTGAAGCGTATCTTTCCACGGGCGCTGATTGTGGGGCACCATGACTTGAATCCGACGAAAGCGTGTCCGTGCTTCGATGCGGAAAAGGAGTATAGGGGGCTGTAAAAGGCTCCCTATAATCCTTTATTTGAGTCTTTATATTTCAAAACCTAAAGTAATCAACTTTTCCATATCCATTACCTACGAACAAAGATAGAAAAATAAATTCCAGACCTCTATTTTATCTTCTTATTTTTATCAGGCTAACCATTCACGTACTCCAATGCAAACCTCGTCCCTTTCTCCAAATCCCGGTTCACGTTCTTTCCCAATATATCTTTCAGATATTTGGGGTGCAGGCCGAAGCCCGGACGGACGGAGCGAACGTTCCGCTCCGTAATCACTTCTCCGGCCTTCATATCCTCAGCCACATAGAGAGAACGTGATGCGGAACGGCTACCTCTCATTTTCTCCGTCAATTCGTAAGTCGTTTTCCCCAAAGATAACTCAGCCATGCGCACATCTTTTACCATTTGGGCAAAATCTTTCTCTTCCATAGAAAAAGAACAATCCGGACCACCGATGGAACGATTCAAAATAAAGTGCTTTTCTATCATACTCGCACCTTGAGTAACCGCCACAATGGGAGAGACACTCCCCAGGGTATGGTCGGAAAGTCCACTTTTTACCTGGAAACGTTCTGCCAAATCACGAATCATACAAAGATTGGCTTCCTCAACTGGAGCCGGATAAGAAGAGGTACACTTAAGAACCGTAATATCATTATTTCCCATTCTGCGGCAAGCTTCAACAGCCAATTGAATATCTTCTTCGGTGGCTATGCCTGTAGCAAGTACCATCGGCTTATGCTTCGAAGCCGCGTATTCTATCAATGGAATATCCGTAATTTCGAAAGAAGCTATCTTATAAACGGGACAGTCCAAAGCCTCAAGCATATCGACGGCTGTCTTATCAAAAGGAGAAGAAAAACAGATCAGTCCTTCTTCCTTGGCCACATGGAACAACTCTTCATGCCACTCCCAAGGAGTATAAGCCTGTTCATACAAATCATAAAAATATTGCCCGTCCCATATAGAGCCTTCATTAATTATAAAATCAGGCTTGTCACAGCGAAGCGTAATGGTATCAGCCCGATAGGTCTGCAACTTGACGGCATCGGCTCCGGCACGTTTTGCAGCCCTGACGGTTTCAATGGCTGTTTCTTTCTTACCGTTATGGTTGGCAGACATCTCAGCCACAATCATACACTTATCTCTCATGTCTTTACTATTTAATCGTCCTTAGAATACTTTCAAGCTCTTCCATACTATCAGTCTGAAGTATGATATACCCTAAACGGTCTAAAGAGTTTTTTATTTTTTTTTCAGAATAAGGTCTTATTTCAGACCGAAAAACAGCCGATGACCGGGAAGAGCTTAGAAAATCCACACAACGCTGATAGTTGAGCGGATTAAGGAACTGTACCGCTGAGCATTTTTCATGTTTGCGAAGGACATCAACGGGCAAACCAAGAGAACAGTTCACCAGATTTCTCAGCATATCTATCCCGGTTGACAATGGAACCAAATCAGAGGTTATATAATCTCCTCCAAGCCGGCAAGCAATTTCTATGATATAAGCGCCCGATTCATTCAGCTTTATTTCTGTATGCGAGGGGCAATTATTAAGTCCAATCAGGCAAAGTGCTTTTGATACGGTCTCCGAAACCAGCTCCCACTCCTGTTTCGTTATACGCGCCGGTTCAATGTGCGTATCTTCAACAAAGAAGCCTTCTGCCTCACCGATACAAAGTTTCTCCGTAATAGTGACAACGGTAGTTTTATTGTTTTGCGTATATGTTTCAACACTGAATTCACGGCCTGTTATAAAGCCCTCGACAATGGCCTTTCCGGTACGGGAATAACCGAGAGCTTCGGAAAAAGCAAGTACAAGTTCTTTATGATTTGTAACCTTTTTTACTCCGCGGCTTGCAGAGGAATCTACCGGTTTGACAATATATGGATAATCTTGCAATGTGCCCAAGTCCGTATCTTTATCACAAAGCATGAAAAATGGTACATCAATCCCGTTGGCCGCAAACATTTCCCTCTGCAAGTATTTGTTTGTACAGATTTTTGCGACCTCAGTGGACATGGACGGAAACCCCAGCTGTTCCCCGACATAGGAAACCACATTTACAGGCGCGTCACTTGTAGTAAGTATGCCGTCAACAGAGTGACGTTTGGCACATTCCAAAACACCTTCCTTATCCATCGTGCTGACAAGAACCGGTTCCGAGGCGTACCCCATTCCCGGAGCATTCGCATCCATATCTGCGACTATGGTATGCAATCCCATATCGTTCGCCTTTCGGATGACAGGAACCTGCATTTCACCTGCGCCCAGTATCAATAATCTTTTATTCATATAACCGAATTTATCACATCACAGATCTTTCTTGCCTGTGCTTCACTGAACCGGAAATCATTAAACAAATTGACGATATGCTTCGCCTCCACTTCCGCAACAGGAGAAGAAACACCTTTGAACATGTATGAAACCGAAGGGAAATTAGTCCCGGCAAACAGACCGGCCTTGAATATTGCGTCAAGAACCTTCTGCCGGTTCTCAATGACAATCATGAACCTCCAGTTCTGGAAATCATCTCCCATCTGAATCGATTCAGGAAGCAGATTCCTGTATATCTTGTTTATTTTCTCTTTTTCCGCAATCACTTTTGGGAGCTTTCTTTCAATGATGTCAAAATATTCCTCATCGGTCATTTGCAAATTTGAGGCGTCCAGCCAAGGATAGTCAGCCGGAAGCATATATCTGACATTCTCCAGGAGACATTTCCTTATATATACCGAATGCTTTTGTTCACTAATGCTATCATACTGATAATCAACAACTTCGTACCCCCCCCTAAAACTTGCATAGCCACCATAGGAAAGTTCTATGAATTTGGCATATCCGGTACTGTAAAGGCAGAGATCCACATTTTCAGGCAAGGAATCTGCCAATTCGGGAATGCACAAGCAACAATCATCAATGATACAAAGATTTGGATCGAGACTTTTCACTGCCCGGTAAAATTCTTTGTTGTCATACTTTTTCCCGTAGGCATGCACAAATACAAGACCGGAATATTTTCCCGCCTCTATAGCTGTCAAACATTTCTCGGTTGACATGGCATGGCTTTCATCTATGTCTATAAACTCAAAACCGACACCTGCTTTCATAAACGACAGGGGCACTACAGGACACACATTTGCCGGCAATAAGAACGGTTTATCAAAATGGTTGCCAGACAGATAATTATACAATATGGCCGAAGCTCTTTGTGAAGTTACTTGCATATCAACAGACTTTTAAACAAATTGACAAACCGTTTGGGAATATCCGGAGTGATGGCATGTCTTTTACGAATGGCCATCTTATCCAAATTCTCAGCAACAAGAGTAAAGGCAGCGGCATCGGTATAATCACCCGCCCCCTGAATCAGCCCTTCACGCAAAAACATATAATAGTCGTGCTCCTGATTATCAACATAATACCCTCCTATAACAGGAGTTCCACAGGCCAATGCCTCATTCATCATCGTAGAGGCAGGCAATATGGCGACATCTACAGTACTAAACAAGTCTGCAATGGAACCGGCAGACAAATTCTTCTGATAGGTTACTTTGGGGTCATCAACCATATTCTCGGCTGCATACGAATCACCGACAATTGCCGTTATCTTCTTCACATTGTCTTTGGCTTTAATTGCATGAATGGTCTGATACGTCAAATTCAAGAAATCAGAACCACCAAAAGCCACCAATACATATAAACCTCCTGAATAATTGTTCCGTTTATTCTGCAGCGCAACATTGAAGAAAGGCCTCCTCAACAATGAAAATTGAAGCCCAAAGGCAAATTGAGTATATGGTTCGCACGAATAGTCATCACGCGTGTAACCCAATCCCTGATTGACTATAAGATCAGCCACATAGTGCTTGTCGTGCATATCATCCACACACACCAGACAGCAACCTTTTTGCTTGATGGCACGCTGGTAATCAGTAGTAAAGAAATAGTTGTCAAGTACTACAATTTCGTCACCTTGCAAAAGGGAAAGGAACTCATCATAATGTGATTCTTCCTGTAAGGGGATGAAAGGACATACCTTCTCCATCTCACTCACCTGATAAGGGGTAGGATGGCAAGTAAAGAAGGTACAATCAAAATCGTCCTTCAGCATATCGGCCAAAGCCAGAGTACGAATAAAGTGACCGTAGCCGATGGCAGCACTTGCATCGGCACGGAGATAGATTTTCTGCATTACATCATTTATGAAGCAACTCATACTTCATCTCTGCCAATGCCCAGTCAGTCTGTGTATCAAGGTCCTGCACTTCAAGTTCGGAAAGCACCAACCCGGCTGTATTCTCACCCCAAAAAGTCCGGCTCTCCACAAAGGGAGCAGTGCGAGAGAAATAGAACTGACCGGCATCGTGATAAATCGGTTCTAAATCTTGGGAACGTGCATTTTTGTATTCGGGATAAACCATACTAATTTTTCCATCCACGATGTGAAGGCTGCGCTGTATAGGATAGGAATAAGCCACACAAGTGAAAACGGAATCTATCTCCGAATTCATTTTTCCGTATGCTTCCCGGAGTCTTTCGGGAGTGACAAAAGGAGCCGTTGAGTAAATGCAACAAACCGTTTCAAACTCCCTGCCTTGCTCTTTATACTTCCTCAGTACTTCAAGAATTACATCATCAGTACCGGCATAGTCATTTGACATCTCGGCACTCCGCATAAAAGGAACTTTGGCACCATACTTACAAGCTATTCCGGCAATCTCCTCATCATCGGTAGAAACCATCACCTCCTCAAAAAGACCGCTTTGTAAAGCTGCCTCTATGGAATATGCAATGATAGGTTTACCCATAAAGGGCTTGATATTCTTACGCGGAATACGTTTACTGCCGCCACGTGCAGGAATGATTGCTATATTTTTCATTTCGCTACAAATTCTATAACCTTTTCAATCACATACTCCTGTTCCTCGTCCGTCAGCGTGGGATACATCGGAAGACTCAGACAATGTTCGTAATACTCTTCTACTATAGGTAAATCGCCTTTCCTATTGCCCCACTGCTGATAGTAAGGCATCAGATGAAGCGGAGCATAATGAACCTGCGCATAGACATTGTTCTCGTGCAGATAATTATAAAGACCCAAGCGGTCAGCTACTTGAATGATATAAAGGTGATAAGCATGATAGACATCGGCAGTATTGAACGGAGTCTTGATACCATCTATTCCGGAAAACGCTTCATTATAGCGTCTTACGATTTCATGACGACGTTCAAGACCTGCTTTCGCACGCTCCAGCTGAGAAATACCCAAGGCAGCCTGAAAATCAGTCAGACGGTAATTATACCCTAACTCCTGCATCTCGTAATACCAGCCACCATGATGCTCGTGCAATAAAGCAGGGTCTTTCGTAATGCCATGCGTACGGTAAAGACAAAGCTTGTCATAGAGCTCCTTGCTGTTGGTGGTCACCATGCCTCCCTCACCCGTAGCGATATGTTTCACGGGATGGAAAGAGAATACGGCACAGTCGGCAAAACAACCGTTACCACAATGTTGTTTCTTGCCTTTACTGTCCATGAAATAGCCGCCGGGAGCATGGCAGGCATCCTCGATAATCCACAAACCGTACTCGTCGGCAAGCTTTCTGAACTCTTCCAGATCCAAAGGATAGCCTGCAAAATCAACCGGAACAATACCTTTGTAAGTACCGCGAGGAGAAGCTTTAAGCATGGCTTCGAGTTTACGGATATCCATGAGGTAAGTATCCTTGTCAATATCACAGAATACCACCTCGCCGCCACAATAGCGAATGCAGTTGGCACTGGCAGCAAAGGTCATGGGAGTGACAATCACCTTGTCACCCGGCTTTACATTCAGTGCGGTAGCTGCAAGATGAAGCCCCGAAGTAGCATTGTTCACCGCTACGGCATATTGTGCACCTACATATTCGGCAAATTTCGTTTCAAATTCCCTGATTTTGGGACCTTGTGTCAGGTAATCGCTTTTCAGGGTATCGATGACTGCCCGGATGTCCTCATCTGTGATATGCTGACGACCGTATGGAATAGGCTTGCTTATCATTTCACCTCGAAATTAGGGTCAACGTATTTCTTGATATTCTCGCGCATAGTCTCTACTGTCTCCCACTCCGTATTGTTGTCACTGCTGTAGTGGAAACCGTCGGGAACGGGTACTGCATTGTGATGTCTGATGAACTCTTCGCGACTGTGCTTGAAAGATACGGAAGGAAGAATGACATAATATCTGCCCAAATCGATTGTATCAAGAGCATCGGTTACAGTAATCATCTCCTCGTGCAGTTTCTCTCCCGGACGGATGCCCACTTCCACCTGCGGCAGATTGGGTGCAATGGCGGTAGCCACGTCCTGGATATGATAGGAAGGAATCTTAGGAATAAAGATTTCACCACCCAGGTGATGTCCGATGGCATACATGACCAAAGCGACACCGGCTTCCAGTGAAATGTTGAAACGGGTCATGCGCATATCGGTTATGGGAAGTTCCTTCGCCCCGTTGTCACGCTTGTTGATAAAGAAAGGGATTACGGAACCGCGGGAACCCATCACATTGCCATAACGGACTACGGAGAACCTGATGTCCTTGGAACCGCTGATATTGTTGGCGGCAGTAAACAGCTTGTCGGAAGTGAGCTTGGTGGCGCCATAAAGATTAATGGGGGCACAAGCCTTGTCAGTAGAAAGGGCCACCACATGCTGTACACCGGTGGCAAGAGCAGCCTTTATCACATTCTGCGCACCGTGTACATTGGTTTTGATGCACTCTTCGGGATTGTATTCAGCGGTATCCACCTGCTTGATGGCGGCTGCATGGATAATCACGTCCACTCCTTCGCAAGCCCGCGTCAGGCGTTCGAGGTCACGGACATCACCGATAAAGAAACGCAGTTGCGGATACTTATGACCGGGATATTTCTGTTTCAGCTCAAATTGCTTCAGCTCATCGCGGGAGTAAATAATGATTTTCTTTACTTGCGGATAATCACGGAGAATGGTTTCCACAAACTTCTTTCCGAAGGAACCCGTTCCTCCGGTAATCAATACGGATTTATTGTTAAGCATTATATGAAAAGTTTTATTCATCGATATATTCCCATGGATAGGGATTGTCTGTCACATTCTGAAATTCATCAACCGCTTCCTGCTGTTCGGGAGTAAGTGATAAGGAATCCCAAGAGGCGATGATGGAACGGCCCTCGTCGGCCAAAGACTCGTCGAACACTTCACCGTAGCAGGCGGTAAGCAGACGGAGCTTCAGTAAGGAAGCGGGAAGGGCGTCGAGCACATCCCAACAACAGTCCAGCACTTCCTGGACATGCTGCTGCTTTTCGCCATGGTCCACAAAAGAGGCGCTGTAACCCATAAGAAGGGCAAGACAGACATTTGCCTGCTCTTCGATGGTAGTGCCTTTTACACCCGACCGGTATAAAGCCATGGTAAGACGGTAGACCTCACCGTTCCGCCGTGACAAGTCATCGCTATAGACGGGACTGCCGTCCATACCCAAATACATCAGTTCGTGCGCAGCACGCTGAAGAGTGATTGCTTCTTCGGAAAGAGACATAAGCAATTATAGAATTAAGAATTAAAAATTAAAGTTCAGCCGATTACTTCTATAAGATCGGGATGGATAGTGGCCATGGCAACAGCTATGACACCTTGTATTTCGATAACCACGCGACGGTCACGTGCGCCTTTCACCTTCAGAAACACACCCTCTTGCCCCTCAAATTCACCGCCGGTAATCCGGACTTTGGTGCCTTTGGACAAGTTCAATTCATCCGGTTGAAAATAAAGAAGATGATCATCGTAAGTGCCGGATACGGCAATGAAACGCTGCATCTGACCGTCTGGGACAATAATCTTCTGCCCACTGCGGGTATCGGTGATATATTGCAGATAAGTGACTTGAGATTTTACACGCTGCACATCGGAAGGACGGGCATGGACAAAAAGCAGATTATGAACGACCGGAACCAGAGCACGGACTTTTTTCCCTTTTTTTATACATATCTTGTATTGCATAGGAATGAAACAGCCCAAATTTTCTTTCTTGAGCAGATGCATGGCATCCGGTTCTCTGCGGTAGGTGGCACGCATAGCATACCAGATTTCGACCTCTTTCTCTATTCCCATTTTTATGCTTTTGTTCAGACAAGGGTGTTCTCCTGGGGCTTTGAACCTCTTGCATACACTTGAAATTCAATTACTTGCGGACACTTTATGTAGAATACGACAAGCTTTATGCCCTTCTTGTCAACAGATTTTTTGCAGTCATTCATTACCTGTCAGGTAAAATGCTGTAAACGAATCTATTGCAAGCAAAAAGCGTTCAATAGACGTTCGTTTAATGAACGCAAAGATAACGTGTATTTTTGAATCTCGCAAAATGTT
>OMGY01001703.1_pt1 | contig 18532 bp, 20 predicted proteins | sample 1674461 | NCBI WGS metagenome assembly OMGY01 (sample SAMN05578579, study PRJEB25193) | human gut metagenome | biome: Human Microbiome; feature: human-associated habitat; material: feces | host: Homo sapiens | place: USA:Birmingham
GAAAGGCCATCCACGCCATCGGTGCAGTTGACCACATTGATGCTGGCCCAGATCAGGACGATGATCAGGATAAGGTAGACGGCATAGGGCAGGCTGAAGCTCCAGCTCAGGAAGTTGACCTCCGTGCCATTGAAGTTTAGGTAGGTCACGCCCGCCACAACGGCGATGACCAGATCGATCAGGCCCTTTTTGTACTCGTTCCAGGCAGTCTCGGCGGCATCGTCAAAATAGCCGGAGAGCATGGACGCAATGAGCAGGACGGTGTAGATGACATACTCTGCTTTAAAGGGCACCACGGCCAGCGTGACCAGTGCGATGCAGAGTACAAAAATGAGGCCGGAACCCCGGGCCTTGCCCTTGGAGAGTTCGCCGTTCACGGCAAACGCGCGGCCATGGTCGTGGGGGAGCTTATCGTGGAACACCGAGTCCATCAGCGCGGTCAGCGCAAATGCAAGCAGAAAGCCCAGCGCATCCACGGTGCGCGGGTTGCCAGAAAGCAGTTGAAGCATAGTTTTTTCCTCTTTCCCGGAGCGGCAGAGGCCGTTCCTGTTCTTTCACGGCTGGATACAAATGAAGTGTATCACGCCCGGGCCAAAAAATCAATCTCTGGGGCAATGGCTACTCCATGGGCTGATGGGTTGACATTTTTCACCCCCCTGTCTATAATGGATGGACAAACGCCCTTTCGAGGGTATTTTTTTGTCTCACAGGAAAATCGGAGAAAAAGGAGAAGACATGAAACTTTCACTTGAACAGCTTTCGGCCCGGATGCGGCAGGGTGAAACCATCCCCTCCCGCCAGACGGCCCAGGTGGCTCTGGCGCTGAGCATCCCCTCCATTCTGGAGCAGCTGGTGGTCACTGCCATGGGCTACATCGATGCTGCCATGGTGGGCCACATCGGTGCAGAAGCTACTGCTTCCATCGGCATCGTCAGCTCCAGCACCTGGCTGCTCCACGGTGTTCTGGTGGGCCTGTACACTGCCCTCTCCATCCAGATCGCCCAGTATCTGGGGGCCGACCGGCAGGCAGACGCCCGCGGTGTGCTGCGCCAGTCTATGATCTTCAACCTTGCAGTGGGCCTTGCGGCAGCCGCCTTTGGCATCGGCATCAGCCGGTTTCTGCCCGGATGGCTGGGGGCAGACCCGTCCCTGCGGGCGGATGCATCGGCTTATTTTGCCATCTGGTCCGCTTCCCTGCCCTTTTTGATGGTCATGGGCACCTATTCCTCCATGCTGCGTTCCTGCGGCGACGCCCTGACGCCGGGCCTGATCAGCGTATTGACCTGCGTGCTGGATGTGATCTTCAACTTCTTCCTCATCAACCCCACCCGGACGCTGTGGGGCATCACCGTCTGGGGTGCCGGGCTGGGTGTGCCCGGCGCAGCCCTGGGCACCGCCCTGGCCACTGTGGTGGGCGGCCTGCTGGCTTTGGCCATCCTGCTGCTGCGGAAAGGCCCCCTCTGCATCCGAAAGCCTGCCCCCTGGAAGATCACCCGCTCCTGCCTGCGGAACCTGCTGTGGGTCGGCGGCCCTCTGGCAGGAGAGCGCGCCGCCATCTCTCTGGCGCAGGTGGTGTTAGTGCGCATCGTGGCCGGCCTGGGTACCGTGGCCATTGCCGCCAACAGCCTGGCTGTCAACGCCGAGGGCCTGTGCTACATGGCGGGCTACGGCATCCAGAGCGCAGCTGTCACCCTCATCGGCCAGGCCGTGGGTGCCAACCGGAAGGATATGGCCAAGCGGTTTGCCTGGCTGTGCACCGGCCTTGGCATGGGTGTCATGGCCCTTTCCGGCGTTGGTCTGTGGATCTTTGCCCCCACCCTGATGAGCCTTTTCACCACCGATGCGGCTGTCATCGCTCTGGGTGCTCAGGTTTTGCGCATCGAAGCCTGGGCCGAACCCATGTTCGGCGCTTCCATCGTGGCCAGCGGTGCCATGCAGGGTGCGGGCGACAGCACCTCCTGTTTTGTGCTGAACATATTCAGCATGTGGTGCATCCGGCTGACGCTGGCGTTCCTGCTGGCTCCCCGGCTGGGCCTGATGGGCGTTTGGGGTGCCATGTGCTGCGAACTGAGCATCCGGGGCCTGCTGTTCCTTATCCGCCTTGCCCGGGGCAAGTGGCTGGAGAAAGGCGCGCTGTCTTAAATCGAATCGATAAAAGCAAAAAGAAAGGACGCTCTCGCGTCCTTTCTTTTTGCTTTGTCACTCACTTCCGGCCATGCAGGATGGGAGAGAGCGGCTTATAGATCAACATGCAGATCAGGGCATCCAGCAGGCCCTTGACCAGAGTGAAGGGCATATTGAAGATGACCAGGCACTTGATGAGGCTGTCTGCGGAGGGCAGGATCGCCTGATACATGCCAAGGATCGCCTCCAGCGGCATATGGTAGAAGGTGACATAGGCCGGATAGGTAATAAAGTAGTTGGACGGCACACTGAACACAGCCATGGCTGCAGCGCCTGCAATAGCACCAATGATGGCGGTCTTGCGGCTCTTGTGGTGCTTATAGATAACGCCTGCCACAGCGGAGAAAACCGCACCCAGCATGAAGTTGCACAGCTCGCCCACGCATGCAGTGGAAGTGCCCTTGATAACGATGTGCAGCAGGTTCTTCATAAAGCTGATGACCACGCCGTACACCGGACCCAGTGCAAAAGCACCCAGCAGGGCGGGCAGGTCGGAGAAGTCCATCTTGACGAAGGACGGGATGAGCATCGGGACGGGGAACTCGATGAACATCAGGATGAACGCCACTGCGCTGAGCATGGCGGCAACGGTCAGGTTGTGGGTCGTATCTTTTCTCATAATTTTCCTCCCGGGGCGGCTGCCCCATTCAAATAAAGACTGGAAAGCCCTTTTCTCGCTCGCCGGAACCGGGAAGACAAATGAAAACGCGCCCTGCCATAGCTTACACTATAACAGGGCGCGCACAAACAAATCAAATTGCCTGCCGTTTCTTGCATCCGGACTATACCGTTGGCCCCGGAGTCTCACCGGGTCAGCACCCTTGCGGGTGGTCGCGGGCTGTACCGCCAGTGGGGAATCTCACCCCGCCCTGAAACGAACTTTCTGGCCAAGAGTATAACGCGGCTGCTCCACCTTGTCAACCCCTTTTTTATTTGCCCTGCACGGGCCGGATATGGTATACTGTGGGACAGGATGTTACAATTTCTGATACAAGGAGCTTTTTGCCATGATTTTTACCGTTCGTGACCTCGGGTTCGAGATCGGGCCTTTTTTGCTGGAGGGCTGGTGGGCGCTGGCTGCCCGGGCCGTCTGCGCCGCTGTCATCGTTTTTGCGGGGCTTCTGGTCGGCTGGCTGCTGCGCCGGAAGATCTTTCCCGCTCTGCAGGCCCGCAGCTGGCACTTTGCCGCCACGCCCATCCTCCTGCGCAGCTTACAGGGCCCTTTGGAGCGGATGGCCTTTTACAGCGGCCTGTATCTGGCCCTGACCAGCCTGCCGTGGGCCATTCCGGGCCTGACAAAGTTTCTGTTCACGGCCTATAAGATCGCAGCGACCCTCCTGTTCTGTCAGGGCCTGTACAACGCTTCTGAGGTAGCCGACCTGCTGCTGGTCTCCTGCAGCCCGGAGATCCGGAGCAACAAGACCCTGCGCTCCCTGCTGGACACCACCTACAAAGTGCTGGTCATCATTCTGGGTGTTGCCACCTGCGCGCAGATCGTCGGCTTCCCCATCGGCAGCATCGTTGCCGGTGCCAGCAACCTGTTCAGCGGCATCGTCATCCTGCTGGACAAACCCTTTTCCATCGGCGACTGGATCACCGTGGGCAATGTGGAGGGCGAGGTCATCGATATCAACTTCCGCTCCACCCGCATCCGCTCCATGGACCACAGCGTAGTCATTATCACCAACAGCCAGATCTGCGCCTCCACTGTCCAGAACACAGCCCTGCGCACCATGCGGCCCTATAAGTTCACGCTGGGTGTCACCTACGGCACCACCCGTGCCCAGCTGGAAAAGCTGATGGCTGACCTGCAGGCCATGCTGGACAACAGCCCTTACACCAACAAGGGCACCAACATCGTCCGGCTGACCAGCTTTGGCGATTCCAGCATCAACATCCTCATCTCGGCCTACCTGACCACCAACGTCTATGCCACCTTCCTGCAGCAGCAGAATGATCTGAACCTGAACATCATGGACGTGATGCAGGCAGACGGCGTGGATTTCGCCTTCCCCTCCACCAGCGTCTACATCGAAAAGAACTGAGCATACCAGAACGCCCCCTGTGTGCCTGCTGCGGCGCACAGGGGGCGTTCTTATGTTGTGTTATTCCCGGTTCCTGATCTCGATCGTTCTGCCGCCAAGATTCTCATACACGCGGTGGGAGACGGAGAGCACCGTGCGGCCCGCGGAGGCACGGCGCAGAGCCTCCAGCACGCGGGCCTCGGTTTCGGCATCCAGATTGGCGGTGATCTCATCCAGCAGCAGCACGGCGGGATCTGCAGCGGCGGCACGGGCAATGGACAGCAGCTGCCACTCGCCCTGCGAGAAGATGCCCTCGGTACAGACGGTGTCATAGCCCTCCGGCAGAGCCCGGATGGCAGCATCGATCCCGGCCAGTGCGGCGGCATCCCTTGCCATTTCCCCGGTGATCTGCGGGTCTCCCAGCGTGATCTGTTCCAGCACGGTGCCCGGCACGCGGGAGAAATGCTGTTCCACACAGCCGATGCAGGTGCGGCGCCTGGCGTCCGTGATGTCCGCCACATCCACGCCGCCGATGGTCACCGACCCGGCTTCCGGGTGATAAAGTCCCAGCAGCAGCTTGAAGACTGTGCTCTTTCCGGCACCCGTCCGGCCCACCAGCGTCACCTGCTCGCCCTGCTTGACGGTCATGGAAAAATCGTTCAAGACGTGCTTTTCACCGTAACCGAAGGTCACATGAGAGAGCACCACATCACCCCGGGCAGAGGTCTCCCGCTCCTTGGGGATGGTGCGTTCCGGCTGGTCAAGGAAGGCGTCGATGCGCTTGACGCCCGCCATTGCCGACTGGATGGTCTGTATCTCCATGCCAAGGCTCTCGATGGGCGCAAAGATGCGGGAAATGTAGTTGATGACGGCCACCGAGGTGCCGACCGACATCCCGAACAACGTCAGGACAGCCGCATTGCCGGAAGCCGAGAGGAGCATGACGATGCCGACCACGGCGGCATTCAGCACCAGCACGACGGGCGAATAGATCGCGTCGTAAAAATTCGTCCGCTCCATTGCGGCATAGCTTTCGCCGATGCACCGGTCATAGCGGCGCTCCATGTAGTCTTCCAGACCCAGAGCCCGGATGGTGCGGATGTTGTGCAGTGTTTCCGGGACCTGGCCGGACACAGCGGCGACCGCCCGGCGGTTATCCAGCTGAGCTGCCAGCATCCGCGTCTGCACATGGCGGGTGAACACGGCGAACAGCGGCAGCACCAGCAGCAAAATCAGCGCAAGGCCGGTATTCTTCACGGCGATGACCGCCATGATGGAGAGGATGCGGCAGGCGTCTGCCACCATGCTGATGATGCCGGAGGTGAACAGCGCCTCCACCGTATCCACATCGCCCGAGAAGCGCGCGGCCACCTCGCCGGGGTTCTGCCCTGCCAGTGTGCTGGCGGGAAGCTTGGTCAGCTTCCGGGACATTTCAGAGCGCAGGGCGTGGGTCATTTTCTGGCCGAAGAGCACCAGCAGGCTCTCCTGCGCCGAGGAGAGCATCCCTTCCAGCGCCAGACTGCCGAAATAAAGAAGCACCGCAGGGAACGTCAGCGGAAGCCCGGCCGTCAGCCCGTCGATGATGCGGGCCAGCAGCAGCGGCGGCACCAGAGACGCCGCCACCGATGCCGCCGCACACAGGACGGTCCCCGCTGTGAGAAGGCGGTGGGTCACGGCGGCCATCCGGATAGCCTCAAACACACCATTTTTACGCCTGCTCTCCATGCTGTTTCCCTCCTGTCTGGCTTTCGTACAGCTGGCGGTAGACCGGGGCCGATGCCATCAGCTCCTCATGGGTGCCGACAGTGGTCTTTCCGCCATCCATAAAGACGATCTTCTGCATCTGCGGGAAGTGGTACAGGCGGTGCGAGATGAGAAAGACGACCTTATCCTTGGCATATTCCTGCAGGTCGGCAAAGACCGTATCCTCCGTGTCCCGGTCGAGGGCCGAGAACGGGTCATCGAGGATGAGGACAGGGCGCGGATGGGCCATCGTCCGGGCCAGTGCCAGACGCTGGGCCTGTCCGCCGGAAAGACGGGTGCCGCTGCTGCCGATGACGGTATCGAGGCCGTTCTCCATCGCCAGCACCTCGCCTTTCAGCGCAGCAGCGGCGAGATAGGGCATAGCGTCCTGCTTGCTGCCGCAGAGGACATTGTTCTGCACCGTGTCGGCGCTCAGCTCCGGGTCGTGGCCCAGATAGCCGACGGTGGCCGAAATCTGACGCGGGGTCAGCGTGGAGAACTCCTTTCTGCCAAACTGTGCCGAGCCTTCATAGGGGGCCTCGCAGAGGAAGACCCGGCCAAAGGTGGATTTGCCGCAGGCCACCGGGCCGGTGACACCGATGATGTCGCCGGGATGGGCTGTCAGACTCAGACCCGAGAAGATGGGGGTGTCGCCGTAGGCGAAGGAGAGGTTCCTGAGGGTCACATCTTCCGCCGCCGGGACATCCAGCGCGTCCAGCTGCTCCGGCGACTTCATCAGAGGCTTGATGCGCCTCCAGGAGACCTCGGCCTTCTGCACCGAGTTGAAGAGCTTGGCCACCTTGGAGGATTTGACCACCAGCTTGGTGAAGCAGGAAAGGAAGGTGGTAAAGGCCGCGATGTCCCACACACGCCAGCCGGTGCCGAGGACATTCTTTGCGCCGAACCACAAAATGAACAGTACGCCTGCCTCTGACGCCGCCAGATAGAGCGGCGGCAGGGCCGACTGCCACACGTTGTTCTTCACTGCCGTCTTTTCGTAGGTATCCAGTACCTCTTCGTACCGCTCCGCGCGGGCGTCTTCGCAGCCGTAGATGCGGTAAGTCACGGCGTTCTGGGCGCGGTCGAGGGTGGCGGCACTCAGTGCGCCCGCCGCCTTTTTGTAGGCCGCACCGGCCCGCTGGACCGGCTTTTTCATCCATGCCGCGCAGACGTAGGAGAAGGGCGTGAACAGCAGGCTCAGCAGAGCCAGCCGCCAGTCGTACACCAGCAGCATGACTACATGACCCGCCAGCGCCACGCCGGTATCAAAGACTTCGGTGGTGAACTTGCGCATACCTTCCACGCAGTCGTCCACATCGGAGATGGCCTTGGTCATCAGCTCACCGGCGCCCTCTTTTTCCAGCGAAGCCCGGCTCTGGCGCACCAGATTGGCGTAGAGGATGCCCTTCATCCGGCGGTTGATGTTGTTGGCAAAGCGGCGGACATAAAAGCGCTTGATGAACCGCGACGCCTGCACCAGCAGGGTGACGAGGATATAGGCCAGAACCAGCAGTGCCATTTGGGCCGCTGTTTCGCTGCCGCTCAGGATGTCCGCCAGGCACTGGGCCAGACGGCCCTCGAACCACGGGGTGGCCAGCAGGCCGATGTTATAGATGAGGCCCGACAGGGTCACGAAGGCCAGCGGGAGCCACTCGACCCGGAAATAGGAGAACACCCGGTCTGGGCGGAAGGTCTTCTCATTTTTCATCGGTAATATCCATAGACGGCCTCCGGGTCTTATCTTAAAAAAATGTATCTGTATCGTTGTATGTACAACAATCATAGTACAAAACCACTCTTTGTCAAGAGCGGCAGTGGATTCTTTCGTCTTCTCGCCAAAGTCGGCGACCATGGGATGAAAATGCAGATCATAAAAATGGAATGGAGGTTTTGACATGAAGTATCTGAGAATACCGTGGGGAATGCGGGCGATGAAGGAGCCGGGCCTGACCCCTGCCCTATGCCATCCGGATCACACCACGCTTTTCCCTGCCGAAACGATGCCGGAACGCAAAAAGCCCCCGGAGAGCCTTTGGGCAGCTCTCCGGGGGCAAGTCCTATGCACCGGTATTTTACACCGGTACATAACAGTTATTCAATTTCGATCAGGTTCGGGTTCACAGGCAGAGCCTTCTGCTGCTGAGGTGCGGGCAGCGTGATGTGCAGGATGCCATCCTCGAACTTTGCGTGGATGTCCTCCTTCTTCACGGCGTCGCCCACATAGAAGCTGCGGGCGCAGGTGCCGGAGAAGGTCTCACGACGCAGGTAGCGGCCTTCTTTATCCTTCTCGTCATTGGAGTGGCTGCGGACGGCCTGAATGGTCAGGTAGCCGTCGTTCAGCTCCATCTGAACGTCTTCCTTCTTGCAGCCGGGCAGGTCAACGGCAACGTCATAGCTGCCGTCGGTGGTCTGCTTCACATCGGTCTTCATCATGTTTGCACCGCGCTTGCCGAAGGTCTCACGCTCTTCACGGTTCATCGCACGTTCCAGCGCACCATCGTTCCAGAACGGGTCAAAGAAATCATCGAACAGGTTTTCATGGAAAATAGTCGGCATAAACATAAATCATTCCTCCAATCCCGGCGTTCGGGTCGGGTAAAAAATTTATGAGATGTGCATCAGGAGCGGAGTCTTCCCGGGAGCCTTGCGGCTCCCTCATGCCCCTCTCTCCTGAGCACGGCCTAGTTATAGCACATATTTTTAGCACTGTCAAGTGCAGAGTGCTAAAATTCACAGAAGAATAATACTTTGATAAAATCTCATGCAATCTTTTCGGAAATCAGTCGTATCATCGTTTTTATGCGGCAAAGGTGCCGGATACAGCAGTTCTTTGGGCACCATTGGCCTGATGAAAGCCGTGGACACCTTCAACTCCACCCGCCGGGCGCGCTTCTCCACTTATGCCAGCCGGGTTTCTGGTGTTCCTTGGGCTTATAGGTGCCCTTGGTGGTGTCAATGACCGCCTGATACAGTTCCAGCTTCTGCTATGTAGGGCAGTTCAGCCGCTCGATTTTTTCGATCACATAGTTGGCGTGGGCGGTTGCGACACGCTTGCCCAGCTCTTCCCAACCTTCCTCGGTTTTGGGGTAATGCACCACCACTTCAATGGGGGCACTCTTTCGCATGGCTCACTCACCTCCGGTCACATCGCCATCACCTCATTCTTACGGGTCACGGGTTGTCCGCTATTCGCTGCGGTTTCCGCTCAGAACGTTCAGAGCCAGACTGACCAGCAACGCCATATCGATGCGAAGCATCTCGGTCTTGGCAACGTAGCCCATAAAACGTTCAATGCGGGATTTATCGATCGTAAAAATCTGTTTCAGAAGAATCATGGACGGTTCTTCAAAAGCCGGGTTGGAATCCACCAGCACATGGGTGGGCTGGTTTTTCTTCTTTTCCGTCCGGGTTGTAACGGTTGCTACGATCAATGTAGGCGAATGACGGTTTCCAATGTTGTTCTGCAGAACCACCACAGGACGTTTCCCGCCCTGTTCCGAGCCGATATGCGGCTCCATGTCTGCATATGGCGGCATGCGTGACCATGAACTCTGCACGATGTCAAGTCCTAGACAACTTTTTTCAAATACAGATTTAAAAAAGCATAAAAAATAAGCCCTACAGGCTTTTCGATCGGTCTTGTGAACCAATTTGAGCCTTGTAGGGCTTTCTCCCTATTTTACTTCTAACACTTCATCGGATAAGCTGTATTTTCCTCTTAAAACAGTTGCGGGCTGTCCAAAAGCTTTTGCTTCGGACAGCCCGCAGTCTTGATTTTTATGATGCAGCATTCAAGTGAAAGCCTGCAAGTGACTCACTTTTTCTTTACCATACAACGCTTTTTGAAGAACGAAATGCCGTAACAAAGGATCTGATCGTAGTCATCCTCGTACTCTTTTGCGTACATCCTATCATCAATTTGCTGCAAAGCCGTTTCGCATTCACTCTCCAGATTTCCTAGGGTCTTCGTATATTTTGCTTCAAAAATCGCAACACGAGCATTGATGGAATCGTAGACGACCACATCACTTCGGCCTTCGCCATGCTCCTTATTGGAATCCACCATATATCCGGCACCTGTGAAGATGCCCGCAAGGAACGCGTGGTAGAAGTCCTCCCTATAATCATGGTAGCTGATGGTACGCCGGAGCAGCGCATTCATCTCCTTGGTGATACCCTCACAGTCGCCGTTCCAGACTGCATCAAACAAAGCATTCCGATTCCACTTCTTCGTACTGTCATCAAACCATTTGATGACAGTCGTTTCAAAGATCTCTTTGATCTCTGCATTCGGAATCATCAGCGCAACCATACCATCCGGAAGTTCGCCTTTATAATCCTCTTCACTCGCCTTGGTCAAGTACCCTGTCAGATACAGCGTACTCCAGAGGTTATCTTCCGAGGAGTGCAGATAATCATAGGTCAGGTTTTCATCCACACGCTGAACGATGCAGCCACCAGCCATCAGCGTTTCAAGTTTTTTTGTGATCGTACTGCCTGCATAGTCGATAAAGGAACGGATGATGGCATTGTCGCTAGTGTTTTTCCAGTAGCTGATAGGCTTTGCTTTCGGATCGCGCTGCAGTTCCAGCATATAATTCATTACGTCCCATGGGCAGTAAACATCAAAATCGCCGAAATGATAGCCATCATACCATTTCTTAATGTTTTCGGCCTGCTCTGTCAGGTCAGCATCCTTTAGCAACTGGTCAACCTCGCTCTGCACAAAACCGAAATACTCACTTAAGCGTGAGTTTGTAATAGTGTCTGACACGAAATTGTTGGTTCCCGTAAAGATACTCTCTTTCGCAATCTTCAAGCAACCCGTAACAACCGCAAAACGAAGTGCCTGATTGTCTTTCAGTGCCTGCATCAAGCCTTTCATGACATCCAGCATTTCATTATAGTAACCATTGTTATTCGCTTTTGCTACGGGGACATCATACTCGTCTATAAGAAGAATCACAGGTTTTCCGTAATGTTGCTGCATCATCCTTGTGAGCAGCATCAAGCTTCCTTTCGTATCTTTCAAGGAGGCATTTCCTCGCGCTAACTGTTTAGCGATATCTTTATCGGTGTTATCTATCTTGTCGCTGTCCAGCAGATACAAATGTCTCTTATATAGTTCCGAAACAACCCATGTGAGCATATCGTATGCCCCGGTGAAATCCAGTCCATCTACCTGCCGGAACGAAACAAAGGCCGTTGGATACCGGTTCATCCACGCATCGCACAATACTTGATTTTTTGCGATTTCCAGTCCCTCAAACAGCTTCCTGCTATCCTTGCGGATGTCAAAAAAGCTTTCCAGCATACTCATGCCCAATGTCTTACCGAAGCGTCGGGGACGAGTAATCAGCGTCACTTTCGTTCCTGTTCTGCTGAGCAGTTCTCCGATCAGCCCCGATTTATCAATATAATAATACCCATTCTTACGAATTTCTTCAAAGTCCGAAACTCCAACGGGAATATTCATTTCTTTCATCTCTGCTGCTCCTTTCTCGTAGCCATGCACAGACTTTTCTTTATCTTTATAATACCATGAATCCCGTGTCCTTACAAGAAAAACAAGGAACCACCATCCTGCTCCAACTGCACGTCTCCATTCAGCAAAGCGGAGAGCTGCTTTTATACCGTTATCCGCTATTTGCTCTTATTTTATCTGCGGTGCATCCTTTTGCTGCCGGGTGGATCTCAGATATTCCAGCAGCGTCCGGCTCACCACAGAACTTGCCGTCTTGGAAAGCGCCAGCCCCACTTCCTGTTCCAGCTCCCGGATAGCATTGGTCAGGCTGGGCTGAGAAATATAGAACTGCTGCACTGCATGGCTGATGGTGCCGGTGCCGGCAACAGCCGTGACATAGCGGAGTTGTTGAAGGGTCACGGCAGTTTCCTTTCGGCGTGTTTTTTCTATCCTACCGCAGAGCCGCCAAAAACGCAACGTATTTTCTTCTTTGAAATACCAAACGAACATTGCCGGCATATCCAAGATACGTTTTACCCGCCCTGCAATTTCCCTTATAATAGCACCGCAGTCTTGAAACGGCTGCAACATTCCCATATCACAAAGGAGGCTTTCCGGTATGGGACAACGGCAAAGTGAGATCATCAAAAATCACATGGAAGTCTACTGGCACGACTATGCGTCGGCCAGCAAGGGCGTTCCCATTACCGAGGCGGGGCTTGTGGAAAAAGCCTCCGTCATTGGACGCACCGGGCTGATGCTGCTGGAATGCGGCACCGGCGCATGGCGTGTCCGAAGCTCCATGAACACCCTTTCGCGGGAGCTGGGAGTCACAACAACAGCGGACATCGGCCTGTTGTCCATTGAGTTCACCTGCTTTGACGGTGACCAGTGTTATACCCAGTCACTCTGTCTGACAAATACGGGCGTGAATACCTCCCGGCTGAACCGACTGGAGCATTTCGTCAACGACTTCGACCGGGAAGGAAAATTTATGACCGGCGAAGAGCTGCACAGCCACCTCGATGAGATCGAGCGCATCCACGGCTTGTATTCGCCCATCGCACTGGGCTTTGCAGCTGCACTGGCCTGCGGCTGCTTCACCTTTCTGCTTGGCGGCGGCATTGTGGAAATGCTGTGTGCCTTCTGCGGTGCAGGCATCGGCAACTTTGTACGGTGCAAGCTGACAAAGCACCATTTCACCCTGTTTCTGGGCATTACGGCGTCGGTCTGTTCAGCAAGCCTCGTGTATGCCATCCTGCTGAAGCTGGCAGAGGTGCTGTTTGCCGTATCGGCGCAGCACGAGGCGGGGTATATCTGCTCCATGCTCTTCATCATTCCGGGCTTTCCGTTCATTACCAGCGGCATCGACCTTGCCAAGCTGGATATGCGCTCCGGGCTGGAACGTCTGGCCTACGCCGTCCTCATCATTCTGGTGGCAACCATGACGGCTTGGATCATGGCACTGCTGCTGCATTTGCAGCCGGTGCAGTTCCCTGCCCTGAGCCTGACACTCCCGGAAGAGATCGTGTTCCGGCTGCTGGCAAGTTTTGGCGGTGTGTTCGGCTTTTCGCTCATGTTCAACAGTCCCCGGAACCTGGCAGTCTGCGCCGCCCTTATCGGTGCGGTAACGAACACGTTCCGGCTGGAGCTGGTGAGCCTTGCGGGCTTTCCGCCCGCTGTTGCAGCGTTTCTGGGCGCACTGCTGTCCGGACTGCTGGCCTCCTGCCTGAAGAGCGCCGCCGGTTATCCCCGCATCTCCGTCACCGTGCCGTCCATCGTTATCATGGTACCGGGACTGTATTTCTACCGTGCCATCTATAATCTGGGCATCCTGTCTCTGATGGACTCCGCCACATGGTTTGCAGATGCCATTCTCATCATCGTGGCACTGCCGTTAGGGCTGATCTTCGCCCGTATTGTCACTGACAAGACTTTCCGTTATTGCACCTGATGTGCAGCATTTCCATTCTCCCATATAAGGCAAAACGCAGCGAATCTTTTAACGGTTCGCTGCGTTTTGTTTTGCTGTGATGCACTTATAAAGGGAGTTCGTTTACAGGGCGTTTACTCGCCGTAAACGATCTTGGTAGCAGTTTCCACATGGCGTTCCAGCCGGTCGGCAAAGTGTTCCAGCGGCAGAAAAACGCCAAGTTCATCGTAGCGGGTTCCGCCGTCCTTGAGCGTATCCTGTCCATAGTAGACCACGGAACGGGGCAGTGCGTGCTGCAGCTTCATCTGGATATCCCAGACGGTGGAGTAGGCCTCCGCTTCCGTTACCTTCTGCTTCACGGTGTCCGGCAGTTCGTAGATCAGCAGCAGCCCCAAATGCTGGTTGTAGTGGTACTCCACCACATCCATCGAGCCTTCGTCGTAGCCGTGATACTTGCAGTAGCCGCTGGCAAGGTACATTTTTACCTTTTCCTGCTTCTGGAACACCCGGATGAACCGGTCGTATACTTTGCTGCTCACGGCAAATTTGTTGTTCGGCAAAAGAACGCCGGCATCATCCGTCAGGATCACCGGGTTCGGCTGACCATCGGCGTTGAATTTGAACGGGATCAGGGCAGCGTTCCGTAGCAGGTCAAACATACTGTGCTGGCAGATCGCCATCAGAAAGGCAGACAGATCCTTGTTCTCGTAGGCATTGAACAGCGCTGCGGCAAACTGCTGTGCACTCACGGTCGGCGCATCCAGTACGTCTGCCATGTCCAGCGAGTCGTTGAAGGTATCCATCAGGCGTCGGCAGGCTTCTGGATTTTTCAGGATCTCCCCGAACAGTGCCTCTGCCTTTTCTTCTCTTGAAAATATCGTTGCCATCAAAAAGACCCTCTTTCTGTTTATTTCCAACTACTATTATAGATTCATAATGCCCCGCTGTGAAATACTGCTTTCATATTGCTGCTATATGCAGAACACTTTTTACACATTTTCCAAGTGCCTGTATAAAGGTGCGTCTGGAACTGTACAAGGGCAACCTCATCAATGCAGGGGTCTGGTCGCCGTTCTCTCTGTATCGTGAAGACATCGCCACCTTTGCCGCAGGCGGCGACTACAAGCAGAGCGATGCCACCGGTTTCATCAGCATCTATGGTCTGCCCACCAAGGTGCAGGCTATCGTAAACAGCGAAAAAGAAGGGGAATGAAGTAGTTTATAGCAGTTTGTGTTTTTATCGCAAGTCAAGAAATTAGTGCAACATTTAAACAGCATATTTGCGATATGCAATTCAACGCTGTTGCTGTTGCATTAAAAAGTTGAATTGCTATAATGCACAAGCATCGCTTGTGGTTTACTCTGCGAATCAAAAAGGGAGTTCTGTCGCGGACAAATGTCCGGGCAGAACTCCCTTTGCCTTTAGCGAATATTATGATGGATGGCTGTGATGACCACGATCTCTTCCTCCGTAAAATTCGCTTTCAACTTTTCAAAAAGTTCCTCCGGCACATGCTTGGGATCCTCCGCAATGGCCTGACCATACTCGATCAGGATCTCCTCCTTAGGCGTAAAGGCAAAATGCTCAAAGTCGATGCCGTTCTTCTTGAGCAGATTCTGGGCATTGTAACCCCTTCCTTTCCCGTTGGTGAATGGTTTGTCCATATAATATACCTACTTACATATTATGTCAATAGGTTTTTGCCTTGAACATAAAATTGCTCTATGCCAGCCTTCTGAAACACGTTTTTTCTCTGTTTTCTCTTGACGATGTCCCGCTAATGGAGTAGGATGGTGCTGCAAAAACGAATTGCAAAAGAGGAGATCCAAATGCAAATCAGCCTTTTATTGATGCAGCAGATCGCACAGCTATTTCTGGTTCTGCTGATGGGATATGCCGTTGTGAAAACCGGCCTGTTGAAGGCATCGGACAGTAAGGTGCTGTCTGTGGTCTTTGTCTATCTGGTCATGCCTTGTGTCGTTCTGAACGCCTTTCAGATCAAGGATACACCGGAGATCCGCACCGGGCTGCTTTATTCCATGGGCATCGCCGTCGGAATGCACATTGTATTTCTGCTTCTGAATGCGCTGTTCCGCAAAGCTCTCAAGCTGGACGCCGTGGAGCAGGTCAATATCATTTACAGCAATGCCGCCGCGCTGGTCATCCCCATCGTGCAGGCCCTGCTGGGGGAGGAATATGTTGTCTACTCCTGTGCCTTTGTCATTGTACAGCTGGTACTGCTCTGGACCCATGCAAGCGCCTGCCTGCAGGGGTCTGCCCGGCTGGAATGGCGTAAGCTCCTTACCAATGTCAACCTGATCGCCATTGCAGCCGGTGCTCTGCTGTACCTGCTGCACGTCTCGCTGCCTGCCCCGATCACCAGCACACTGAGCAGTGTCGGCAATATGATCGGCCCCATGGGAATGCTGCTGGCAGGCATGGCCATTGCGGAAGTCCCCCTGAAAAAGGTTTTCTGCACCCCGCGCAACTATCTGCCGGTATTTCTGCGTCTTCTGGGTGTTCCGCTGGTCATCGTTCTGCTGCTTTGGGCAGTTCAAGCCTCCCACTGGATCCCGGACGGCAAGTCCATCCTGATGACGGTCTATCTTTCTTCCATTACCCCCGCCTGTGCAACAGTCACCTCCATGGCACAGCTCTATGACCGGGATGCTTCTCATTCCAGTGCGATCTATGTCCTGAGCACGCTGCTTTCCATCCTGACCATGCCGCTGATGATCGGGTCGTTCGAGCTGTTGCTCTGAAATACGGAAAAAGGCCGCCCGGCATCGCAGCAGGACTGCCTTTACAACTGTTCCCGCTGCCCTGCTGCTGTCCGGGTTCACGGCAGAGACACATGCCCTCATCATCGGCACCAATCTGGGAGGTCTTGGCACTTTGATTGCATCCATGGCCAGTCTTATTTCCTACCGGCAGATCGCACGGGAGCTGCCACAGGGGAAGAAGCAGTATTTTGGGCTGTTCACCCTGTCCAACCTGATCTTCCTTGCGCTCCTGCTGGGCGTGTGGTTTTTGCTCCGCTGAGCGCGGCAGATGACTTATGGTTTTTCTATAAAGCTAAAAAAGGGAGCTCTGCCACGGACGGACGTCCGGGCAGAACTCCCTTTGCGTTTATTGTATAATGCCTTATTCGCCTTCCGACTCCTTGCAGACATCCACCCAGCCCTCGGCTCCGGCGGCTGCTTCCAGCTCCTGCAAGGTCAGCTTGACGGCGGTGTGGCCGTTGCCCGCTGCCGGGTAGACGGTATCAAACTTGCGCAGGCTCTCGTCCAGATAGACCGCCACGTCCTCGTTCACCCCAAAGGGGCAAACGCCGCCAGAGGCATGCCCCACATAGGCCTCCACCCCATCTTCCAACTTCCCAACTCTTATTCGGTAATGGCCCAGACCCGTGCGGGCAGACCAGTTGCACCTTCAATGCGGGGATAAGAAACGATGACCACCGCACCGGCAGGCTGCACTTTATCCAGATTTGCAAGCACCTCCACCTGCAGCTTGTCGTTGTCCAGAACATAGCGCTCGCAGGCAAGGTCTCCCTTTTCCTCCGCCACCGCAGAGGAATCGGTATCCAGCGTTTCGTGGCCGTTGGCGGCGGCGTTGCGCACCTTGTAGATATACTCCAATGCTTCCAGCGACCAGCCGGGGGCATTTTCTTTGCCCACTGCGTCGATGCCGGACAGCGCATCCATATCCGGCCACTTCTTGTACCAGTCGCTGCGCAGAGCCACCAGCGCGCCATCCGGGATAGAACCGTACTTTGCCTCGTAGGCCTTGATGTCCTCCACTGTCACAGCGTAGCGGGGGTCTTTCTTGGCCTGCTGGGAAATATCGATGACCACCAGCGGGAAGATCAGGTCGTTCACATCATACTTTTCGGACAGCGCTTTGCCCTTGATGAAGTGGCCCGGGAAGTCGATATGGGTACCGAACTGTCCGGGGAATTTGAAGGTCTGGATCAGGCATTCCAGTTCCGGCTTGCCCCAGTCCCACACGGTCTTTGCCAGCTCCACGGAGCCTTCCGGGATGCCGGACCAGTAGGGGCTTTCGTTGTTCAGCGAGTGAGAAAGTTCCACCCAGCGATATTTTTTAGCATCCTTCAGTGCGTTCCACAGTTTATAATCAGCCATTGTCGATTCTCCTTTTGTTTTGACGATGTATGTTCGGGTACTTCTCCCAGACAACGGCATCTTCCTGTTTTTTTCAGTCTGTCTGCCGGGAATTTGTCTGGGAGCAGCGCATTCGCCCGGGCAGCCTGTGCCGGGCATCTGCTGTATGTTTCATCTGTCTGCGCTCCCTTTCTCGTGTTGGGGATAGTATAAGCCCATTTTCGCACCATGTCAATAGGTTTATTCTATCAAAGACTTCCCCGGCAAACGACAGGTCAGCAAACCGTTCGCCCTTGCAATATCGTTTCGTTATCCCCTTTCCCTTTTATCGCAGCTCTTCCAGCAGGGCGGTGCAGCCCTCCGGCACTTCCTGCCATGTGGCTTCAAACTCCCCTGTGTACCACGGGTCTGCCACATCGCCGGGGCGACTGGTGTGCTCCATCAGCAATGAGCCCTTATGCTTGCATCCAGCCCTTTTCCTCTCTGGCCTGTTTCAAAGCGAGCCCGAGCCCATGAAAGTCAAACCTTCTTTCATCTTGGTTCATTCTCATATCACCCTATATCATTGTACATTTCGGGTTGGATTATGAGAATGTAATGAAACTTTATGTAAGGTAGTATTTCATTTCACTATTCACTTGTAAAATCTTGATGTAAAAGCCAACAGGCTATACAATTTATGAAGAAATAATTTTTTCAAAAATTCGTCCGCTGTAACATTTCACGGACATTTGCCTGTTATACTATCTGCAAAAAGCAAAGGAAGTGAGGATATGAAGCAGATTTTAATTGTCGAGGACGACAGTTTTTTGAATAAGATGTTGGCCTATAACCTGACCGCAGACGGCTACGGCGTGACTTCTGCCCTAAATGCCAGAACCGCAGCCGAAGCCATCCGCCAGCGGGAATTTGATTTAGTGCTGCTGGACATCAACCTGCCGGACGGGAACGGTTTTGAACTGTGCAAGCTGATAAAGCCCCAGCACCCGGACACCATCGTAATATTCCTGACCGCCAACGATCAGGAGAGCGACCAGATACGGGGCTATGAGGTGGGCG
>OMGY01001707.1_pt1 | contig 18520 bp, 17 predicted proteins | sample 1674461 | NCBI WGS metagenome assembly OMGY01 (sample SAMN05578579, study PRJEB25193) | human gut metagenome | biome: Human Microbiome; feature: human-associated habitat; material: feces | host: Homo sapiens | place: USA:Birmingham
GAGAATTTACCTATCAGCAAGCCAACGCCTTCTATACTTTACTGGAAAAATTAAGTGAACGCGGAATTTCCTGTCCGAACATCCATCTATCGGCTAGTTATGGACTCATCCATTATCCAGGGTTCCCCAGTAACTATGCAAGAATAGGGATTGCCTTGTATGGGATGCTAAGCAGCAGGCAGGATGAAGAAAACTGTTCTATCCCGCTTTTTCCAGTGTTGTCTGTAAAAGCAAGGGTCAGTTCCGTCAGGGATTTGTATAAAGGGGAAGGAGCTGGATATGGGCTGCGGTATGTGGCCAAAGAAAATCGACAAATTGCAGTGCTTTCCATTGGATACGCAGACGGTATTCCCCGGAGCCTTTCAAACGGTCATGGGCGTGTACTCATCAACGGACAATTTGCTCCTATTATTGGAAACATCTGCATGGATCAGATGCTGGTAGATGTGACAGATATTAAAAAGGTCAAGCAAGGCGATATTGCTGTTCTCATTGGAAAATCAGGTGACTTGGAGATCACGGCCTACGATTTGGCAGAACAGACAGAGAGCATCACGAACGAGATATTGAGCAGATTAGGCGCTCGACTAGAACGCATATTGATTTAATAGCAAACATCATGAGTAACTTCCATCTGCCCAGCGGCAGAAAAGAAAAAAACCGCTGCTGGGCAGACCCATTTTCACGCTTAATTTATATTCACTGGTGGCGGTTTTGAGAAATCAAGGCCGCTGCTTTCTTTCTGTCATTCCCAGCAGTTAAAGGCATGGCGGCCCACGGGAGGACGCCGCCATGCTGTTTTAATGCTATTTGGCGAATATCCGCAAAAATCCGTTGTTGATGCTGCCGTAGAGTTCTCCCCACAGGCAATCGAGGTAGGACACATTTTTAGAATTGATGCAGATCATCAGTGTCCTCTTCCATATGGAAGGGGAACCCCGCGGCGTGGGATGCCATAATCAAAGATTACCGACAGCCGCAGGCTATCGCACCGGATGGCCTGCGGCTGCTCCCGCGCTGACAAAGAAATCTCGTAAATTCTCGAAACCAGGAGGTTTTACGAAAAGGATCCTCCTCTTTCCGCTTTGCACATTCGCCGCCATTAGGACATTGTTTTAGCGGCATCTCTTTCTCACGACTCCTTCAGCCAGCGGGAGAAATCCTCCGGTGTGATCGTGCCGTTGTCGCAATCCTCTTTTTTCTTTCTGGCTTCCTCACTCCAGGCGTAAAATACGCTCTTGGTCAGCTTACCGGCGTTGATGCGGGCGAAACGCTTTTTGTACTCTCTGCGATATTCCTTGAACACCTCGTCGCCCTGCTTGCGCTGCGTCCATGTGTTGATGGCCCCGATCTCCCGGCAGGTGCGGCCCTTGCTGTCGCAGACCCGGTCGCAGTACTCCGTGCTGGCCTTGCCCGTCACAGCGAAGTAGCGCAGGCAGTTCTTGCATACCCGCATCCTCACCTCACGCTTCACGCACTCCCGTATATGGTGGTCGATGAGGTCATAGATGTCCTTGGGATATAGCACCTCGGCAAAGATCCGTCTGTCGATGACCTCGAAGTTGACAGGCTGTGGCTGGAACTGGAAAGTGTACAACATGTCGTTGCCCTCGGCATTGTAGTAGGCTACCATCTTTTCGGATACGGATTTCTTCTCGCCGTCCATGTCCAGCGCGTGTGCGATCAAACTGATGATCTGTCGCTGCATGGTATCGATGTTGCTGTAAATGTGGCTGATTTTTTTATGGGGCAGCAGCCGAAGGTACTCCTTGGGCGTGACGCGCTCCGCCGCGTTCAACCGCTCTGTCCAGTCCAGCCGCAGCAGCTCAAAATAGACGTGTCGGGATGCAAGCTCATCCAGTCCTGCTGCTACGACCTGTAGGTCATCCTTGGCGCCGGACTGGTAAAAAGCCAGCAAGGCTTTGTCCATTTTCTTGGTGATGGCTTCCAGCTCCTGCGTATCCATATACAGCAGATCCATCAGACTTTCCGGGAACGGAAAGTCTTTTTTTATGGTCTGCTCTCTATCCGTCACATCGGTGTACTCGTAGTACTCCCTGCCGCTGTCAATGTAGGTTTTAAAAATATAGTCTGGCATAATGTGTACTCCTTAAATTAGACTAATGAAATATACTGCTTTCGCTAAGACTTGACAATAGGGTGTTGACATGGTATAGTATGCTCAGAAGTAGACATAGAAAACATCTTTTATGAAATAAGTCTAATCCATTAAGGCGGATATGTCAACCGTTATTTTCGGAACCTTGAAAAGTGAATACCTGCCGCCGCAGCCCGGGCGCTCCGGGCGAAGTGACGCCACGAGCCCGCAAAGGGAGAGCGCACCAACGGAGCAAGAGCGCGGCGTACAGCAGAGAAAAATCATGGGAGGTGAGATCAGACCTACACCATCACTAAAAAATGAATACGCTCTACCAACAAAGCTACAAGGAGGACACGATTTGAAGAAAAGCATTTATACCAGCTATGACGAACTGCCCCTGCTGCTGAATGTGAAGCAGCTGGTGGATCTCATGGGAGTCTCGGACTCCAGCATCTACGAACTCATTCAGGAGGCAGACTTCCCCTCCCTGCGGATCGGCAAGCGCATCGTCGTTCCGAAGGAGGAACTGCGGAAATGGATTGCCGCACACACGAAAGGGGCGTCGGGATGCTGAACACGCCCTATGTGAAGAAGGACACCATCAAAAACTTTTTCCCCGTTCCCAACGCAGTCTTTGATCTGGGACTGCACCACATGGAGATCAGCATCTACGCTTACCTCCTCCGCATCGAGGACCGCCGCACCTACCAATGTATTGTCAGCTATCCTACTATCGCAAAGAAGCTGGGCATCTCGGTCAATACGGTGGCGAAGTACGTTGCTGCGCTGGAGGAACATGGCCTTATCCGCACAGAGCACACGGAGATCATCACCAAAGATGGACACAAGCGCAACGGCTGTCTCAGGTATACCATCCTGCCAATAAAGAATGCCCTCGACCTCTGTTATAAGCGTCAGCTGGAGAAGGCAGAGCAAGCCTTGGAGCGACAGCGGACGCAGGCAAACGCCGAAAGACTGGGGATTCAGTTCGTTCCGGCAGACGATGAACGGAGCGCATGAAGTACCGCCGTGTACACCGCTGTAAGCCGCCGTGTGAGATTTTACGGTCGAAGGCAGCAACAACAGCGAGGGCAGTTATGTGGGAGCGTTCAGGGCAGAAATGCCCCGTAGGGGCGAAATTCCCACCTTTCGGTGGGGCAAGCATAGCGTCCGGCTATACGCCGGACGCACTCGCCGGGGCAAAGCCCCAGCACCCCCCAGCCCCCAAGGGGGAGAAAGGAGTTTAATGCAGAGAAAGAAATCAGCGATCATCACCGCAAGAATGACACCGGGCATCAAAGACCTGATCCAGCATCAGGCCAAGCAAGCCGGAATGACCGTCACCGATTACATCATCACCTGCGCGCTGGGCAAGGAGATCGTCCGGGTGGACGGACTGGATGAGATCCTCGCCGAAGTGAAAGCCCAAGGCAGGAACCTCAACCAGCTCACGACACTGGCAAACATGGGACGCATCCAGATCCTCAGAAGCGACGAGCTCATAGACGGTTATGCAGATCTCTGCCAAAAGCTGCTGCGCATCAGCCGGGAGGTGCAGTAATGGCCATCTTCACCGCAGTACGCAACAAGAAACAGACGGCTGGTACGATGATGGGCGTGCTGAAATATGTGACGCAGGCCTGCAAAACCATGCTGGACGACCAATGGATGGTGACGGGACACAACTGCGTGGCAAGGGCATCGTACCTGGAAATGATGACAACCAAACAGCAATTCCGAAAAACGGATGGCAGACAATTCTATCACTTCGTCCAATCCTTCCCGGCGGAGGACGGGCTGACGCCACAGCAGGTCAACGCCATCGGCGTGGAGTTCGCGCAGAAGCAGTTCCCAGATTTTGAGGTAGTCGTGGCAACACACTTGGATACAAACCATCTTCATAACCATCTGGTGGTCAACAGCGTGAGCTGCAAGGACGGCAAAAAGCTGCACCAGAACGCCGCAGATCTCCAGCGGCATCGGCAGGTCAATGATGAGATCTGCATGGCGCATGGACTGCAGGTGCTGGAGCCGCCAAAAAAGCACACTCGGAAAAAGCAGATGCGCCCCGGCGAGTACCAGGCGGGACTGCGGGGCGATAGCTGGAAGCTGGATCTCATCCAAGCCATCAACAACGCACTGGAATATGCCGATGACCGGGAGAGCTTCGTCGAAAACATGGAGTACGAGGGCTATGAGGTCATCTGGACGGACACACGGAAACATATCACCTTTGTCTGCCCTGACGGTCGGCGGTGCCGGGACAGCAGCCTCCACGATGAAACATTTCTGAAGGAGAATTTGGAAACGCTGTTTGCCTACCGACAGGCGGTGGGTTTCCGGCCCAACACGCCGGAGCCGGAGGAGGGCTGGATGGGAGAACTGGCAAGCGAGCTGGTTCGGCTGGGTCGGTCCATAGAGGAGGCAGACGATTTGCCGCCGCTGCCTGCGCCGCCGGCATGGACGGAGAGCAAGCAGCGGCATCGAGAGGCGCTGAAGAAACTGGCCTTGGGACAAAAGCTGAGCCGGGGGCAGAGCTGGCAGCAGACCATGTGGTGAAAGCTATGGGCGCGACTGTTGTTGCTTTCGTAGAAAGTGCGTCGACATCGATAATTCTTCTCGCTTTCGCAAAGGGTTATCGGTATGGTGTGTTTGTAAAACAGGCTGCAGGCAGCGCAGGGAATGCAATGCCTATACAAAGAAAAGCAGACGGGAGGGATAACTGCAAATGGCAAAACGAAGGCCATCCGGCGACGGCATGGTACGCAAGCGTGACGATGGTCGCTGGGAAGGGCGTATTGTGGTCGGGCACAAGGAAAACGGCGACTCGATCTTCCACTATGTATCCGCGAAGACGCAAAAGGCTCTGATGGAAAAGATGCATCGGTGCATTGTCGAGTACGACGGGGCCGAGCTCACGGGGGATTGCCGCATGACACTGGGGGAGTGGCTGGACATCTGGTTGAGGGAGTGTGCCGAACCGTCGGTCCGGCCATCCACATACAAGGGCTACCGTGGGTATGCAGAGCGAAATATAAAACCCTCCCTTGGCAACAAACAAATCAGCAAGGTGACTGCTGCCGATGTTCAGACCTTGTATCGAAAGCTGCAGCGGGAGGGCGGCGTGGACGGCGGGGCGCTGTCTCCCGCCACGGTCCGCAGGATACACGGCGTCCTGCATCAGGCGCTGAATGCGGCTGTTGACCGCCACCTGATCGTAAAGAACCCCACCGACGATGTGACACTGCCGAAGAAAGTGACTGCCGCAAAAACTATCCTCAATGACAAACAGCTGGAACGATTCATGGAAGCTATTAAGGCAGATGAGCACTGGCACGACTTCTTCTATCTGGAGATCACCACCGGCCTGCGGCGGGGCGAGCTGTGCGGCCTTATGTGGACAGACTTTGATGCGGAAAAAGGAACGCTGACCGTCCGCAGAACACTCCACAACAAGGAGGGCGGCGGTTACTATGTGGGCGAAACGAAAACCGGTGCGGGACGCAGGATCATCAAACTACCGCCCAGCACGGTGCAGCTGCTGTCCGAGCGAAAAAGGACATCCATCTCCCAGTGGATATTTCCGAACCCGATCCACCCGGAAGACCCCATCATGCCGAACAGCGGTTACACCCGCATGAAAAAGCTGCTGGCGGAAGCAGGACTTCCGGATATGCGCTTTCACGATCTCCGGCACACCTTCGCCACTCACGCGCTGACCAGCGGCGTGGATGCCAAAACGCTCTCCGGCATTCTGGGCCACACGAAAACCTCGTTCACGCTGGACACCTATACCCATGTCACAGGGGATATGCACCGCAAAGCGTCAGGGATCGTGAGTGAGTTTATGAATGACTTTGTGGTGAAGGGGTGATCGCATGGCAAGGAAACGCAAAAACGGTCAGGGTACTGTCCGCTTGAGAAGCGACGGACGGTGGGAAGGCCGTCACATCGTGGGCTACGATGAAAACGGAAAGGCAAAGCAAAAAAGCGTCCTGGCAAAAACAAAGGCGGAATGCGTGGAAAAGCTGAAAAGGCTTCGGGAAGAGTACACCGAGGTCGCCCCCTTCAAGGTAAAACCGGATATGCGGTTTGGGGATTGGATGAATTACTGGTATGAAAATCACTGCAAGCCATCCATCCGCCCCACTACGCAGAAGGGCTATGAGGAGTGGATCTATGTCCACGCTATTCCCGGTCTCGGGCATATCCCGCTGAATAAGCTGACGCAGGCGGACTGCCAGAAGTTTCTGAACGAGATGAAGGCCAACGGCAGAAAGACACATCGGGACACCAAGGGGCCGGAGATGGCGGAGCGGTCGGTGCGAAGCTGCTATCATGTGATACGGATGGCGCTGGACAGGGCAGTCAAGGATGGCTTGATCAAGAAAAATCCCATCCTCGGCGTCAAGCTCCCGCCGCCAGAACCGAAAGAAATGAAGGTGCTGTCCAAAGAAGAAATTCAGCGATTTCTGATACAGGCCAAAGCGGAGGGGATGTACGAACTCTTCCTGCTGGAGCTGACCACAGGACTTCGCCGGGGTGAGATACTGGCACTCACATGGGATGACCTGAACTTTGAGACAGGGGAACTCCATATCAGCAAGCAGGTCACACCGGTTGGCGGTAAGAATATCATCAGCGAGCCGAAAACAAAAGCAGCGTTTCGCACGATCATCCTGCCGCCAGTCATGGTAGGACTTCTGCGGGAATATCGGAAAGAAGTATTCTCCCCGCTGATGTTCCCGTCCCGCATCAAGCCGGACCAGCCCATCGACCCCAGCTATGTCCGCAAGCGGCTCCAGCAGATATTGGAACGGGCAGACTGCAAAAAGGTGCGCTTTCACGATCTGCGCCATACCTTCGCCACCATGTCACTGGAACACGGCATGGATGTGAAGACACTGTCCGCCATCATTGGCCATGTCTCCGCCAAGACCACGCTGAATATCTACACCCACATTACCAACGAAATGCAGGAAAATGCCGCAGCCAGCATCGACCGCGGCATCGCAAAGGCAGAAATATCCCGACAGAAAGCAGAAGCTGCATCAGAGGCGCAGAGGTTTGAACCGTACACACCGCCGCGCCGCAGACCCGGCACGGGCTACATCAAGCAGCTCAAGGAGGATCTGTGGGAGGGACGGTACTCGCCCGTCTGGCCAGACGGCAAGAAGCACTCCCGCAATGTATATGGCCGCACGCGGGAGGAATGTGAGGAAAAGCTGGCGAAGCTGATCCTGCAAATGAAAGCGGAGATCGCTGTCCTGCGGAATGGGACGGCTGCGGAGTATCCAGACGGTGTCAGCCCCAAGAAAAAGCAGCTGGCGGAGTACCTGCGCCAGCACCCCGGCGTGAGCAATAAAAGCTATATCGCACGGGAAACAGGCATGGACCGCACCACGGTGCAGAAATACTACGATGAGGTCAGAGCAGAACTTGCCGCACCGGCAAACACATAAAACGGAAATCCGCAGGTGGTGAGGGGCTGCTGCTCACCGCCTGCGGATTCCAAAAGTGGTCAGGATTTTCTGCCGTCTGTGGTATAATTGTGGTCAAACGAAAAATCACCGCCGAATTGGCGGTGATTTTTCTCGAAATGGTGGACCTAATCGGGATCGAACCGACGACCTTACGGATGCGAACCGTACGCTCTCCCAGCTGAGCTATAGGCCCATATTGCCGTTTTTTGCAGGTTTTTTGCAACAAAAAGCTGATTTTCAAGTTTTCCGATTTTAGAAGAATTCAGAGAAAAACCTCTCCGAAATCATGGACTGAAACTCGCAGGTCGATGTGCGACCATAGGGATGCGAACCGAACGCTCTCCCAGCTGAGCTACAAGCCCGTATTCACTTGCGTACCCTGTTATTATACACATTTCCCGCAAAAAAGCAAGAGGAATTTCTGCGCCAGCCGCATCATTAGCTAATCAAAATGCAGATATCAATTTTATGTATTTTACTTATGTTTATTTTGTGATATACTATTTTATGTTGCGCGTTTGCGCCGCTTTTGACGATTTCAACACAACACCTTAATTATATCAGGAGGGCTTCCGCTATGAGCAGAACTTTGGGTACCGTGGTCCGGGGCGTGCGCGCCCCCATCTTCCGCGAGGGCGACAGCGTGGTGGACATCACCGTCAGCACCGTGCTGAATGCGCTGGCTGAAAACAACATCACCGCCCGTGACGGCGATATTGTGGCCGTGACCGAGTCCGTGGTGGCCCGCTGCCAGGGCAACTACGCCACCTGCGAGCAGATCGCCGAGGACGTGCGCGCCAGGACCGGCGGCAAGACCGTGGGCGTGGCATTCCCCATCCTCAGCCGCAACCGCTTCTCCCTGCTGCTGCGTGGCATCGCCATGGGCGCGGAGAAGGTCGTGCTGCTGCTGAGCTATCCCTCCGACGAAGTGGGCAACCACCTGATCGACCCGGATGTGATGGACGAAAAGGGCGTGGACCCCTACCGGGACGTGCTGACCCTGGAAAAATACCGGGAGCTGTTCGGCTACACCGTGCACCCCTTCACCGGCGTGGACTATGTGGCCTACTACATGGACCTGATCCGGGACTGCGGCGCGGAGACGGAGGTCATCTTCGCCAATGACGCCAAGGCCATCCTGCCCTATACCAAGAATGTCATCAACTGCGACATCCACACCCGCAAGCGCACCAAGCGCCGCCTGATCGCCGCCGGTGCGGAAAAGGTGTTCTCTCTGGACGAGATCCTCACCGCCCCTGTCAACGGCAGCGGCTATAACGAGAACTACGGCCTGCTGGGCACCAACAAGGCCACCGAGGATACGGTGAAGCTGTTCCCCCGCGACTGCCAGAGCATGGTGGAGGCCATTCAGAAGAAGCTGTATGACGCCACCGGCAAGCACGTGGAGGTCATGGTCTATGGCGACGGCGCCTTCAAGGATCCCGTTGGTAAGATCTGGGAGCTGGCAGACCCCGTGGTGTCCCCCGCCTACACCGCCGGTCTGGAGGGCACGCCCAACGAGTTGAAGCTGAAGTATCTGGCAGATAACGATTTCGCCGGTCTGAACGGCGAGGAGCTGCGGCAGGCCATCAAGGGCCGCATCGCCGCTAAGGACGGCAGCTCTCTGGTGGGCAACATGGTCTCCGAGGGCACTACCCCCCGCCGCCTGACGGATCTGATCGGTTCCCTGTGCGACCTGACCTCCGGCTCCGGCGACAAGGGTACCCCCATCGTCTACATTCAGGGCTATTTCGACAACTACACCAACGACTGAGAAAACAACGAAAAACAGACGCCGCTTCTGCATGAAGCGGCGTCTGTTTTTTATGGTTCGTCCTCCGGGGACAGCAGCCGCATGACGGATACCTCGTAAGCTGTCCGCTCCTCCGGGCCGGTTTCTGTCACCTTTCGATATACCCGGCTCTGGATCCGCCCCTCAAGGGACAAGGGCGCTCCCGCCTCCAAGGTACACACCTGTGACGCCACCTGTCCCCACGCGATCACCGGCAGGTAATCCGCCCGGCCGTAGCTCCGGGGCACGGCTAAGATCAGATCGCTGATGCTGCGGCCCAGCGGCGTCCGCCGGTAGATAGGCGGCTTGCACAATGTCCCGGCCAGCAGGATGCGGTTGACCGGCTCTCCCAGCCCCGGCTGAAGGGACCGGGCGTACACCGTCAACACGAGACGCCGTCCGGGGCCGGACCGGTTGTTAAAGGAGCGGAGCTGTCCCTCTACCCGGAGGGGAACGCCCTCTTTCAGCAGCGGCAGCTGTGTCTGCCGCACCAGCAGGGGCAGACGGTCCGCCGTGCCGGACAGCCGGGGGACCTCCAGGATTTGACGGTAAAAAAGCTGGCCGTGATTTTCATGGGATGGCTCCGGAGCACCCACGGGGATCCCCTCCAAAAGCACTTCGTTTCGGGTTTGATTTGTCATCTCGTCCACCTCTCGGTTGTGATGCTCCATCCTATGAGGGGGCGGCGGGCCTTAGAACGAAATTTACAAATATCGCCTTGTAAGTCGCAGTGCAAGCGGATATAATACCCTCATCAAAACGAAAACGGGGGGACGGCTATGGCGAATATTCTGGATTATCTGGACTGGCGGGAGGATCTGACGCTGGCGCAGGATCCGTTTAACGAAGTGGATAACCTGATCTTGGCGGAGCTGTCCTTCGTGGACTTCGGCGGCATCGTCCCCGGCCCCGGCGAGGGGAGGGCCGTGCCCCTGTGGAAGGCGGCGGAGGCGTATTTTGCCAAAACGGAAGGCCGGCCCATCGACATGGGCGTTCTGGTGCCCAATCAGATTCCGGAGCTGCTGCGCCGGGCGGCAGCCTCGCCCCGGTTCCGGGACATGAAGCTCAACGGCTTTGTGGACCATCTGGACACGGTGAAGGCGGAGCAATTCGCGGCGCTGGCGGCAGAGTGCGGGGATGGCACCGTCTACCTCTCCTTCCGGGGTACCGACGATACGCTGGCAGGGTGGAAAGAGGATTTCTATCTGAGCTGTATGCGGGAGGTCCCCGCTCAGAAAATGGCAGTGGCATACACGGAGGCCATGGCCCATCAGTACCCCCGGATCAAGCTGCGGCTGGGCGGCCATTCCAAGGGCGGCAATCTGGCAGTGTGGGCGGGGGTGTTCTGCCCTACGGCGGTGCAGCGGCGGATCGCCGCCGTCTGGTCCAATGACGGCCCCGGCTTTCACGAGGATATTCTGTCTCTGCCCCGGCATATCCGGCTGGCGGAGCGTATCCACACCATCGTACCCAAATCCTCCGTGGTAGGGATGCTGCTGGAGCACGAGGAGGACTACACCGTGGTGGACAGCAGCCAGCAGGGCCTCATGCAGCATGATGGATTTTCTTGGGAGGTGCTGGGAAATCATTTTGTTCGGCTTCACAGTGTTACCCGGCAGGCTCAGTTGACGGATCAGGAATTGCGGGGCTGGGTCCAGGGGCTGACCGTTGAGCAGCGAGAAAAATTTGTGGACAGCGCCTTTCAGGTGCTGGAGGCCTCCGGTGCCCAGACCCTGACGGACCTGAAGGCAGACAGCTTCAAAGCGGTGCGGCCTATGGTCCGGGCCTTGAAGGATCTGGACAAGGAGACCCGGGAGGCTCTGCTGAAATTTATGAGCATCCTCTTTATGAGCAACCTGCGGATGACGCTGGAGGGCATTCAGGAAGAAACGGAGAAGAGCCTTCTGCGGAACGGAAAAAAGGCGGAGAGATCCGCCGGGAAGAAGGGATAAACAACCGCAGATGTTCCAAGCGGAACGTCCGCTTATGCCGACAGCGGAAAAAGCAACCGGCTTCAGACATAAAAAGCATCCACCCGTTATGACGGGTGGATGCTTTTATGCTTGGCCGGAATCCTGGCAGCTCCGTTCCAGAGCACGGCGGATATTGCCGTCCAGCAAGTGACCCAGATGGTCAATGTAGGCATCGGTGTCATATTTCATGCCGTTTTGCAGCCATAGAGCGGTCAGCCCGGACAGCGCGGCGGCATAGAATTCCGACAGGACCCGGATATCCTCATCATCCACAGGAAGGCCCTCGGCCTGATCCCGGACATAGGAGGTCATGGCGGCTAATGTCACTTTATGGTAGTAGCGCCGAAGCGTTTCCTGATTGCCCGAATTGTAGAGATGATACACGGCCCGCTTGTTCTGGGAGGCAAAGGCCGTAGCGTCCCGGAATGCTTCCTGCCAGCTGTCATACCGGCGCAGCTTGGACTGGAAATCCTGAATTTCCAGCTGAAGAATGTCCTCTACCAGTGCGTAGATATCCGCATAATAGTAATAGAAGGTGTTGCGGTTCACAGCGCCCTTTTCCGCAATGTCTTTAATGGAAATTTTATCCAGAGGGCGTTCGTTCAGCAGTTGGATAAAGGCCCGCCGGATGGCATTTTTTGTCTGTTGCGCCATAGCCCGCTCCTTTTGAAACAAATTTCCTTTTTCATATCCATTATACACGGAAACCGGACCAGTCTCAAGTGCGAGTTTTTAACGAAATCTTTAAGGCTTTAGGCACGGAGGCAGTTTTGCCTGAACTTTTGCAGGGCATTTTCTCATACCATTAGGCACAGGCGGCGGATATGCCCATAGTGGCGCTGGAGGAAACATGTTACACTTTCAGTATGGAGAAAAAGGGCACATTGGGCGCTTTGAGGGAGAAGAGGTGCAATATGAGGCACGTTCTGACATCGGAAGCTGTGACCAGAGGTCACCCGGATAAGCTGTGTGATCAGGTGGCCGACGGGGTGCTGGACGCCCTGCTGACGGAGGACCCGGAGGCAAGAGCGGCCTGCGAGGCGGCCGTATGGGAAAACCATCTGCTTTTGTTCGGAGAGATCAGCGCCCGGCAGGAACCGGATTACGAGGCTGTGGCCCGGGAGGTGCTGCGGGACATCGGCTATGACCGCCCCGGACTGGGGCTGAACGCGGATCACTGTGACATTCAGATCCGCTTTCATCCGCAGTCACCGGATATCGCTCAGGGCGTCAGCCACCGTTCGGCGGAGGATACCGGCGCCGGGGATCAGGGGATCATGACCGGCTACGCCTGCCGGGAGACCCCGGAACTGATGCCCTTGCCGGTCACCTTGGCAGGGGCGCTGGTGAAGCGGCTGGATCACATGCGGCGCTCCGGCGGGATGCCCTGGCTGCTGCCGGACGGCAAAGCTCAGGTCAGCGTGGCCTATGAGGATGGACGGCCCGCCCGGATCACCACAGTGGTCCTTTCCACCCAGCATACGCCCAACGTTCGCACGGATGCCTTGCGGGAGGCGCTGCGGCGGGAGGTGATCCTGCCGGTGCTGCCCCCGGCGCTGACGGACGAGGAGCCTCTGCTTTATATCAACCCCACGGGCCGGTTCGTCATCGGCGGCCCCGCTGGGGACGCCGGCCTCACCGGGCGGAAAGCCGTGTCGGACGCTTATGGCGGCGCAGCCCACCATGGGGGTGGTTCTCTGGCAGGAAAGGACCCCACAAAAATGGACCGCACCGGGGCCTATCTGGCCCGGTATCTGGCGAAAAACGTGGTGGCGGCAGGCTTGGCGGACCGCTGCGAAGTGCAGCTGGCTTACGCCATCGGCCTTGCGGACCCCGTCAGCGTGTCGGTGAACACCTTCGGCACAGGTATGATCCGCGATGAGACGCTGGCAATCTGGCTGGAGGATCATGTGGATATGCGGCCCGGCGTGGTGATCCGCCGGTTCGGGCTGACCCGGCCGATTTACCGGGGACTGGCCGCTTACGGCCCCTTCGGCGAAAACGGCCGGGGGATGCCGTGGGAGCGGACGGATCTGCGCTTCCCGGCGCAGTTTTGAACTGTATTCTGCAAAATTTAAATAGAAGGAAGAAAGTAAGATGCGAAATCCAGTGAAAACCGCGAAAAGACAGCTTCTGCGTGTAGGAAGCTGCGCACTGTCCGCCCTGATGGTGCTGGGCTCCATCCCGGCGGCCGCCATCGGGGACGGTGTGACCGCCACCTATGACGAGGCCTACTACGCCATGACGGACTACTACGGCAATCTCACCGACGGCAGTGTGGTGAAAAGCTACCGCACCAACGGCATCGCTACCTTGACGGACTACGGCGATTACGATGAGATCATCAACCTGACCGACGGCACGGTGCCTGCCCGGAACGGCGGCATGACCACCTTCCGGCTGGACGAAAAGGCCCTGCCCGGGACCTTCTACTTCGAGGGCAAAACCACAAAGCCCTTCCAGCAGCTTCCCTGGACGATCTCCATGAGCTATACCCTCAACGGCGTGCCCACCAAGGCAGAGGATCTGGCGGGACAGGCCGGTGTGGTGGAGATCCGGCTGGACATCGTGCCCAATGGACGGGCCAGCGAGTATGCCCGGAACAACTACACCCTGGAAGCCATGGCGATCTTCAATCAGGATGACATCCTGTCTCTGGAAGCCCCCGGCGCCCAGGTGCAGCTGATCGGCAACCTGCGGGCGGTGCTGTTCCTCGGTTTGCCCGGTGAGGAATGCCACTATACGATCCGGGTAGGCAGCGAGGACTTCGCCTTTGTCAGCCACGAAGTGCCCACCGTGAGCATGTTCTTAGCTGCTGGCAACGCCAAGGAGGGCTACACCTACGGCCAGCACCACCCCAAGGTGCGCTTTGACGACAGCATCCTGTACCGCGGCACGGCAGCCTACACCTATATGGCGCTGCGCTGGCTGGCAGAGCACCAGTAAAATTGCCCCACAGAACGCCGGGCAGGAGGAAAAGCTATGAAACAGGAGCTGATGGATGCCATTCAGGAAACGCCGGTCATTGCGGCCGTCAAGGATGATGCCGGGCTTTGCAATGCGCTGGCCAACGAGAACATCCGGGTGGTATTCGTATTATACGGAGATATCTGCAATATTGCCTCCATTGTGCGCCGTATCCACGAAGCCGGGCGCTTTGCCGTGGTGCATGTAGACCTTATCGCAGGGCTTGCTGGTAAGGAGGTGGCGGTGGACTTTATCCGCAGCACCACCGAGGCCGACGGCATCATCTCCACCCGGCAGTCCTTCATCCGCCGTGCCAAGGAGCTTGGGCTGGCCGCCATTCTGCGGGTATTCCTGCTGGATTCCATTGCACTGGAAAGCTTGGATAAGATTCCTCCAAATCTGCCGGACTGTCTGGACCTGCTGCCCGGCACCATGCCCAAGATCCTGCGCCGGGTGTGCGCTACCGCCAAAGTGCCGGTGCTCGCCGGCGGCCTTATTGCTGATAAAGAGGACGTGATGGCCGCGCTGGAAGCCGGAATCACTGCCATTTCCACCACCAATCAGGCGGTATGGGATATGTGACCCGCATTCTGCGCAAAAGCAACCGGTGTTTTTTGTAAGGGTTTCACAAAAAGTGCAAAACACCTTGCTTTTTGTGCAGGGACAGGGTATCATAAGAGTAAACAAGTGCTGTTTGTTTCAGGAGATATGAGCGAAACGGACAAGGGCAGTTGCCTTTGTTTCGGTTCGCTCTTTTTTTGTACCATCAACAGCTGCCCAGCTCCCGACGGGCCAAGGCAGAATGGACAGGAGGAAAAGAACAATGTATGATGTAGCAATCATCGGCTGTGGCGTCATCGGTGCCGCTACCGCCTATGCACTGTCGCGCTACGACAACAAGGTGGTCATTCTTGAGGCAGAGAACGATGTGGCAGACTGCACCACCAAGGCCAACAGCGCCATTCTCCACGCAGGCTACGACCCCGCCCCCGGCACCCGCATGGCACGGCTGAACGTGCGCGGCGTGGCGCTGGCAAAGGAGATCTGCGCAAAGCTGGATGTCTCCTATAAGCAGTGCGGCTCGCTGGTGCTGGCACTGGACGAGAAGGAACTGCCCCATTTGCAGCATCTGTTCGAGAACGGCACCGCAAACGGCGTGCCCGACATGAAGATTCTTTCCCGGGAAGAGACCCTTGCCATGGAGCCCAACCTCTCCGAGAAGGTCTGCGGTGCACTGTGGGCACCCAGCGCCGCCATCGTGAACCCGTGGGAGTATGCACTGGCCATGACCGAGGTGGCAGTACGCAACGGCGTGGAGCTGCGCCGCAGCTGCAAAGTGACCGATGCCGAAGCCATCGAGGGCGGCTACCGTCTGACCGTGCCCGGCGGCACGGTGGAGACCCGCTACGTCATCAACGCTGCCGGTATCTGGGCAGACAAAGTACACTCCATGGTGGAGCCCGCCAACTTCCACATCATCCCCACCCGGGGCGAGTACTATCTGCTGGACAAGAGCGAGGGCACCCGCGTGAGTCACGTTATCTTCCAGTGTCCCAACGAGCTGGGCAAGGGCGTTCTGGTGGCACCCACCGTGCACGGCAACCTGCTCGTCGGCCCCAACGCAGAGCCTGTGGAGGGCAACGACACCTCCTGCACCAGCAGCGGTCTGGAATTTGTCAAGGCCACTGCCCAGCGCAGTGTGCCCAGTATCAACTTCGGCGAGTCCATCCGCAGCTTTGCGGGTGTACGCGCCAATCTGGACGTGGACGACTTTATCATTGGCGAGGAGCCGGAGGCACCCGGCTGGATCGATCTGGCCGGCATGAAGAGCCCCGGCCTGTCCGCTGCCCCGGCGGTTGCGGAGGAAGCTGTTGCCATCCTGCAGCAGCGCGGTGTTCTGGGCGCAGAAAAGGCCGATTACAAGGACGGCCGCCGCCACATCCGCTTCAAGGAGCTTTCCGCAGAGGAAAAGGCAGCGCTTGTCAAGGAGCAGCCCGCTTACGGCCGCGTGATCTGCCGTTGCGAGACCATCACCGAGGGCGAGATCCTGGCAGCCCTCCACAGCGAGGTGCCCGCCACCACCATCGACGGCGTCAAGCGCCGCGCCGGTGCAGGCATGGGGCGCTGTCAGGGCGGCTTCTGCGGCCCCCGCGTGCTGGAGCTGATCAGCCGCGAGCTGGGCATAGACCCCTTGGACATCCTGCAGGACAAGAACGGCTCGAACGTTCTGCTCAGCGAAACGAAGGTAGGAGGAAAGAGCAATGGTTGATCTGGTCATTATTGGCGGCGGCCCTGCGGGCCTTGCTGCTGCCTGCAAGGCATGGGAAAGCGGTCTGCGCGACATCCTTATTCTGGAGCGCGACAAGGAACTGGGCGGCATTCTGAACCAGTGCATCCACAACGGCTTCGGCCTTCACACCTTCGGCGAAGAGCTGACCGGCCCGGAATACGCTGCGCGTTACATCACGCAGGCGCTTGAACGCAAGATCGAATATAAACTCAACACGATGGTACTGTCCATCAGCGCAGATAAGCATATTACGGCGGTCAACCGCGAGGAAGGACTGATCGAGATCGACGCACGCGCGATCATCCTGACCATGGGCTGCCGGGAAAGAAGCCGCGGCGCGCTGAACATCCCCGGCTACCGCCCGGCGGGCATTTATTCCGCCGGTACGGCGCAGCGGCTCGTCAACATGGAGGGCTTCATGCCCGGCCGCAGAGTCGTCATTCTCGGCAGCGGCGACATTGGCCTCATTATGGCGCGGCGCATGACGCTTGAGGGCGCGAAGGTGCTGGTTGTAGCGGAGCTGCTGCCGTATTCCGGCGGTCTGAAGCGCAACATTGTCCAGTGTCTGAACGACTTCGGCATTCCCCTCAAGCTCAGCCACACCGTCGTGAACATTGAGGGCAGGGAGCGCGTTTCCGGCATCACGATCGCGGAGGTCGGCCCCGACCGCAAGCCCATTCCCGGCACGGAGATCCACTATGACTGCGACACGCTGCTGCTGTCCTGCGGTCTGATCCCGGAAAACGAGCTTTCGCGCGGCATGGGCGTGGATATTTCCCCGGTCACAAACGGCCCCGTCGTCGACGAGAGCCTGCAGACGAGCATCCCCGGCGTTTTCGCCGCCGGCAACGTGCTGCACGTGCACGATCTGGTCGACTACGTCTCTGAGGAGGCTGCGGCGGCAGGCCGCGCCGCCGTGCGCTATCTTGCGCAGGGCGAAACCACAGAGCGCCATGAGATCTCCGTCACGTTTGAGGGCGGCATCCGCTACACCGTCCCGGCAAGCATCGACCCGAAGCTGGCTGCGGACGATCTGGTGCTCCGGTTCCGCGTGGGCGGCGTGATGAAAAAGCGCGTCGTGAAGCTGCTGCTGGACGACGACGCGGTGCTCACGCGCAGGCGGCCCGTCATGGCCCCCGGTGAGATGGAGGAGCTGAAGCTCACGAAGGATATGCTGGACGCGCATCCCGGTCTGACGCGCATTCATATCACAGTGGAGGAGGCATAACGATGGAAAAACGAGAACTGACCTGCATCGGCTGCCCGCTCGGCTGTTCGATCACCGTCACGCTGGAAAACGGCGAGATCAAAGATGTTGCCGGGTACACCTGCAAGCGCGGTCATGATTACGCGAGAAAGGAAGTCACGAACCCGACGCGCATCGTCACGAGCACCGTCCGTCTGACCGGCAGCGCGACCGGCGCAGCCGTCGTCAGCTGCAAGACGGCGCAGGACATCCCGAAGGGCAAGATCTTCGAGATCGTCGCGGCGCTCCGTCAGGTCACGGCGCACGCGCCCGTGAAGATCGGCGACGTGCTGCTGACAAACGCCGCCGGAACGGGCGTCGATATCGTTGCGACGAAAAATGTACAGTAATTAGGAATGAAGTGCGGAGAAAGTTCACAAATCCTTTCGGATTCGTTCACAGTTCCGACATGATTGGCCGGTATACTCATACTTGTAAGCAAGCCAATCTTTTCTTTCCTCTCTTCTCTTTCTTCTTTCTTTTCTACACCAACAGAACCGGCCTGCCGCACACGCGGCAGGCCGGTTCTGTTTTGTCTGTCAGATTCATTATGAGGCGTTTGCAGCAGGCAACTGCAAACCCGAAAACCTTTCGGCGAATTCGTACCGCGCCGCGTAGGGTGTATCTGAAAACTCCCAATGTGACCGGCAGCGAGAAATTTTTGCGCT